>Ga0209518_1005028_pt1 | contig 10262 bp, 11 predicted proteins | sample RifGroB1_FD_183993 | JGI IMG/M metagenome (GOLD analysis project Ga0209518, IMG submission 183993) | Groundwater microbial communities from Rifle, Colorado, USA - Groundwater B1 (SPAdes) (version 2) | ecosystem: Environmental > Aquatic > Deep subsurface > Groundwater | place: Rifle, Colorado... | reverse complement strand
GTTGAGTTGTAGATGTAACTTCCCGCAGAAAGTTCCCCTGAATAGACTCGAAAATAAGTTAGCCGTCCAACAAATGGGTCGGACATTACCTTAAAGGCCAGCGCAGCAAAAGGCTGTGTATCATCGGTTTTTCTCTCTTCTTCCTCTCCGGTTTTTGGGTTTTTACCTTTTACTGGCGGAAGATCAAGCGGTGAAGGAAGATAATTGATTACAGCAGCAAGCAGAGGTTGAATCCCTTTATTTTTTAGGGCACTTCCCGCTAAAACCGGTACTACCTTAGCTGAAATGGTAGCTATCCGCAGCCCCTTGATTAGTTCATCTTCGGATAGTTCCTTACCCCCTAAGTATTTTTCCAAAAGCTCATCGGTGGAGTGCTCGGCAATTTGCTCAACCAATACACTTCGATACTTCTCAACTTCATCTTTTAATTCCGCTGGGACATCAACGGTTTGAGGGTTGGTGCCCAATTCATCGGTATAAATGGTCGCTTTTCGGCTAATTAAATCGGCTGTCCCGCGAAAACCACTCTCCTCACCAATTGGTAACTGGATTGGCTGGGCATTGGCCCCAAGGCGATCTTTAATTGATTGCAAACTTTTATAAAAGTCGCCGCCAATTGCATCTAGCTTATTAATAAAACAGAGCCGGGGGACATGGTATTTATCGGCTTGCCGCCAAACGGTTTCGCTTTGCGGCTCTACCCCCATCTTCCCGTCAAACACAACGACACCACCATCTAAAACCCGCAGCGATCGCTCCACCTCTGCTGTGAAATCGACGTGCCCTGGGGTATCAATAATATTAATCCGGTATTTTTCATCTTTAAACGGGCCATCTTTGGTTTTCCAAAAAGCAGTCGTCGCTGCACTTGTGATCGTGATTCCTCGTTCCCGCTCTTGCGCCATCCAATCCATGACGGCTGTACCTTCGTGGACCTCGCCGATTTTGTAAGTTTTGCCGGTATAAAAGAGTACACGTTCAGTCACCGTGGTCTTACCGGCATCAATGTGAGCAATAATACCAATGTTACGAATTTTTTCTAATGTAACTTCCTTAGCCATATTTCATTTGGGTATTCTTAATTGTACCAATTTCCCCACGAAAAAACACCGCTTGGTGTTCGTTGAGTTGCGGATCATAACAGAAAGGCGAGCCTCGTGTCAACCAATCTATATAATTCAACCCCTGGGGTTGAATTTGACAAAGCCCTTCCCACTGCCAATAATTAAATTAGCACTTTTGACTTAGGCATTTATATCAGCAAAGTAATTAGTATGATGGTTAGCAAAATCGCTATCTCCAAAAATAGTTTGATCGCGGCCATAATCGGAGTTTTGTATGCTGTCTACAACGCATTTATTTTCTATAGTTCTTTTTTATTAGGAAAGCAGTTAATTTCAATTTTAGAAATTATCCCTAGTCTTGCTTTCCTTGTTCTTTTATATTGGGCTTGGAAAAAGAAATTCCCTTTAAAATATTTTATTATAGCCTTCGTCAGTTACTCATTAGCCAGCGTAACTTTAATTAACTTTAACATGACAACTGGCCAATTCTTATTTAACCTTTCAATCACTACTATCATGGTTGTTGGAGCCTTTTTAATTTCAAAGAGAAGACCAGGAATTCTTGATGGAACTTATAGGCCACAGAAGCCGAAGAGTTAATCTTTAGTTTACGTAGTCATCGCAAGGCTTTCGTACCTTAATTTACTATCTAAAATAATCCACTCGTAGCTAATATCTTCTCCGAAGATTAGCTGCTGCGTGTAGTGCGATCAAGCATAATCTAACGATTATCAGCTTGATCTAGAGCGAAGGCTTTTAGAGAAGGAAAGGCTATTGAAACAATCGATTTCAATAGTAGCGTACTTCTCGCAAAGCGTTTGCTAACAGTTTCGTTACCAACGAAAATGCGCAAACGCTTTATTCGCCTCTGCCATTCGGTGGGCCTCGTCACGCTTTTTAATCGCTCCACCCGTTCCAGATGAAGCATCAAGTAATTCCGCTGCTAACTTATCAATCATTGTTTTGTATTCACTGTGGGACCGCTGTTTGGCGAATGAAACAATCCAACGTAGAGCCAAAGATTCGCGGCGGTCACCTTTTACTTCGGTTGGCACCTGATAGGACGCGCCACCAACCCGGCGGGGGTGAACTTCAAGTCTTGGTCCGACATTTTTGACCGCTGCTTCTAAAACCTCAACTGGGTTTTTATCAGCTGCTTTAATCTTTTCTAGAGCTTTGTAAACAATTCTTTCAGCAACCGCCTTTTTACCTTCTTCCATCACACGGTTAACCAATCGATGGACTAAGCGGCTGTTATATACTGGATCTGGCTCTAATTTTCTTTTTTCTACTCGTCTTCCTCGCATAATCTATATAAATTCGAAGCACGAAACTCGAAATACTAAACAATATCTAATTTGCAAATCCTAAACCCTAAACCTTTTGGATGATTGGAATTTAATATTTAAAATTTGTTTCGAATTTAGAAATTCGAATTTCGGATTTTTGATCATTATTCTTTTGGCTTTTTACTTCCGTACAAACTCCTGCCTTGTTTTCGATTTTCTACACCAGCGGTATCGTAATGACCACGAATTATGTGGTACTTAACACCAGGTAAATCTTTAACTCGACCGCCACGAACTAAAACAATCGAATGCTCCTGCAGATTATGGCCAATACCTGGGATGTAAGCGGTAATTTCTTTACGATTGGATAGCCGCACCCTGGCTACTTTACGCAGAGCCGAGTTTGGTTTTTTTGGCGTCATAGTTTTCACCACGACCGCTACCCCCCGCTTTTGGGGGTTAGTAGTTGGTGCCATCCTTCTTTTGCTAGCGTTGAAAGAACCTCGTAGAGCAGCGGCTTTAATTTTTTTAGTTATTTTCTTGCGTCCTTTTCGGACAAGTTGAGTTATTGTTGGCATTGCTTCAGTGAACACCCGCCTGCCAACGCCTAACGCCGTAGGCCATGGCGGGCAGGGAGAGCAGCGAACAGTAAACAGCTAATTACAATAAAAAATTTCCTGGTCTCTGCTCAAACGTCGCTAAATTATATCTCGCTAGAGAAAAAAGCGCGAGATGTAATCTTGCGATTATACCGAGAGCCGGCTCAGCTGTCAATCACCTTGGTAATTCGTTGCTAAAAAGAGCCTTGTGTAATATAGTAGAACTATGCAGGTGGGTATTGTAGGCTTGGGAAAAATGGGTTTTAATTTCTCCCTCCACCTTTTGGAAAAAGGATATCAGGTTGTTGGCTTCGATTCTGATCCAAAGCAGAGTGAAGAGTTATCAAATCAAGGAATCGTAACAGTAAAGGCTTTAGACAAGCTAGTCGCTAAACTAGCCCCACCGCGAATAATCCTCCTTTCTGTTCCCCACACTGTTTTGGACGAGGTGCTTTTCGGCGAAAAAGGGCTAATTCGATATTTAGCGGCTGCTGATGCAATTATTGACGCTACCAATTCATATTACAAAGATTCGATCCGTCGTGGACAAAAACTAAAAGGAAAAGGAATCAATTATCTGGACACTGGTGTTTCCGGTGGACCAGGTGGTGCAAGAACTGGTGCGTCAATTATGGTGGGTGGTAATGAGGCAATTTACAAAAAAATGGGAGGTTTGTTTAAAGACTTAGCCGCATCTGATGGTTACGCATATGTAGGACCAGCTGGTGCTGGGCATTTTGTCAAAATGGTCCACAATGGGATTGAATACGCCCTAATGCAAGCTTATGGTGAGGGGTTTGAACTTCTTGCCAACGGCCCTTACAAAAACTTAGATCTGCGGCAAATTGCCAAAATTTGGAGCCACGGAGCGGTCGTCGCTTCTTTCATATTAGATAAAATCGAAGCAGTTTTTGCCAAAGATCCTCGGCTCGAAACAATCGAAGGTTTTGTCGAAGATCTTGGTGAAGGTCGCTGGACGGTAAAAGAAGGGGTAGAAAGTGAAGTGCCGATGGACACAATCGCCCACGCTCTCTTTGCCAGATTTCGAAGCCGCCAAAAAGATTCTTTCGCCGCTAAACTTTCTGCCGCCCTTCGCCACGAATTCGGCGGCCACTCGGTAAAGGGCAAAGAGTAGACTTTTCTTATGCCACCCCTTTTTTCTTGTCTACGGTTTTTGGCTGGGGTGGTTTTTCCTTTAAAATATCTCTATAAACTTTACCACGTAGAGTAGCAGCTTTTTCGATGGCTTGGAGAAGTTGTTTGCGTAGTTTCGGATCGTCAGGTGCAGTTTCTAGCGCCCCAGAAAGTGCCCACATCAGTCTTTCTTGCGAAGCTTTGAGCCGCTCAAAAATTTCCTCCTTAGTTGGTACGTGACCAAATTTTTTAATTAATTCTTCTTTTTGCTTTTTGGTCGGTTTCCTTCTCACATAAAAATTTTAACATATTATGTATTCTAATGTTCTCAAGAATTTGAGGATGTGGTGGGGGAAGGTATCAAGGAAAAATACATTTGATACCTTGCTTATTCGAATTTAAGGAGTAGACTGAAGGTAATGACCGAAAATGTAAGTGATTTTATTTCCTTTCATAATGCCCATATATTAAATCTGGAACTATCCGCCAGCTTCGAAACAGTCTCAGCATTTGCCGCCAGGAAAAATATCGCTTTGGAGGATTTATCGATCGAAAAGCACCGTCTACCATTCATCAACTGGCGCACCAGCCTTTCCAGCTCTCAAATCTAGATCTAAGTTCTACCAAGCGATTATCCAAGACCCGCACAAAACTCTATCGATAATCCGATAGTATTTGCTTTTTTTGCTTCTTTGTGTTAAACTATTCTAGTTGAATTAGAATACGAGCTAATACATTGCTCTTCCTTCGCAATTTCTGCATAGGTATCTTTGAAATTAGCTCCTAAGGTTTCAAAGTTCTTGCAGATCACCTTCAAGACTTTCCCTAAGTTTCTCTTTCAATAAATTATGCATAAACGAAATGCGATGAGCTTTGGCAAACACCGCCGAGGGTTTGAACGAAGAAAATTTAATAAATTTGCTAATGGCGGTAGCTACAGCTATCCCAAATTTTTTTCGGACGCAAGAAGGTATACTAGCGGACCTAAAAGCGAATTGGGAGATGATATAAGCATCTTTATAAAGAAAGCGACTGTGGCCTCGGATGAGGCTGCTTACATCCCCCAGAACCGGTTTGCAAACTTCGAGATTGTAGAAGCTCTGAAGCAAAATATCGCTAACAAAGGCTACAGCCAACTTACCCCTATTCAGGATAAAGCAATTCTTCCCATTCTTGAAGGAAGGGATTTGATAGGATTGGCAACTACAGGCACCGGTAAGACAGCGGCTTTTTTGATCCCTCTAATCAACAAGATATATACGGACAGAAATCAAAGAGTTTTAATCGTCACGCCGACTAGAGAATTGGCGGGGCAAATAAACGAAGAGCTTCACATATTAGCCAGGGGGATGGATATTTACTCCAGCCTGGTAATTGGTGGGACCGATATACATAGGCAGATTTCCGATATTAGACGCCGACCCAGCGTTGTCATTGGCACACCGGGTAGGCTCAAGGATCTTATCGAAAGAGGGGCTCTACATCTAGAAGATTTCCAAACCATAGTTTTGGATGAAGTAGATATGATGGTGGATATTGGTTTTATCAGAGATGTTAAATATTTCATTTCGCTACTTCCAAGGCAGCGCCAATCGCTGTTCTTCTCTGCCACTATCCCCCCGAAGGTGAGGGAGATACTTGACGCCTTTGTGACAGATCCAGTGACAGTCTCAGTCAAAAAGCAAGATACTGCGGAAAATATTGACCAAGATGTCGTCAAAGTAGCGAGTCACGACCAAAAGCTCTCCCAACTCCATGATCTTTTAAACAAAGAAGGCTTTAGCAAGGTGCTTATCTTCGGCCGTACCAAACATGGTATTGAAAAGCTTAATCGACAATTGACCGATCGGGGTTTCCGAGTCGGGGCACTTCATGGCAATAGGACACAGGGGCAGCGACAAAGGACCCTGAAAAGCTTCAAGCAGGATGAGATCAGCATACTGCTTGCTACTGATGTAGCCTCCAGGGGACTTGATATTGATAATGTTTCCCACGTAATCAACTACGATCTACCGGAAACTTATGACGATTATATTCACCGTATCGGCCGCACCGGACGAATGAATAAAAAAGGAACAGCGCTGACTTTTGTTGACTAAAAATTCTACTTTCCGCAACTCCAACAACAAGGAAGAATTTGAGGATGGGGGGCGAGTTTCTAATACTTCCGATTATTTACCAGAGAGATTGCGGCATTCTGGAAAAGGGTAGCCAAGAGAAGGGCCTTCTCGCCTTTTTCAACACCATCTTTTATTTTCGGAAGCCTTCCTACTTCGTTAAGCAAATTTACAAGGTAAGGTGGGATCGACTTTGGGTCTATTTCTTGTTTTCTTTTTAGCGCTTCAAGGTAAAATCGATCGGCTGATTTGATCGAATTTCGGTAATAACCAACCGCGGCCCGCTTTAAATCCATCGCCAACGATGAAAGAGGAATATAATTATTCATAAAACGTCTTTAAAAAAGAAGCGCATTAGATCATTAAACTTTTCTCTTATTTTTGGCTCCTGAATCTCGTTGCTGGTATTGTTATCATTAGGCCGAATATTTATAAACGCGTTGCAGTCGACCACTTTTGTCTCAAGGTCTACTCCTCCACCCCAAAGATTGGATTGTAACGAGCCTTTTTCTAATAAAAGCTTCTCAGATTCGAAATGCCGGTCACAACCGGCCGAGCAAACCCCTCTTTCAATATCGATCACGGTTTTTATGTACACATCAAAGAGTTCGCGTAACTGTTTGATTTCTTCTTGGGTAAATGGTTCCTCTTTCGTTATGATCACAAGAGTGATTATATCTTGCTAAAGAAACAAGCCGCAAGATGTAATCCTTGCGGATTATAATATACCGCTGGTTTATGTTCAGTTGGTGAGATATTAGGAAGAATTTGAGAATGAGCTCTGATCATAGCTTGTTGGAAAAATAAAGTAAGGCTTCAAAAGAAAACAGGCCGAACGTGTCCAGTTCACTTATTTTTCTGATTTTGATAATCCTTGATGCTGATTAAAACAACCATCGGTTTTCTCGACCTGGATATAATAACCTTCTTACCGCCATAATAAACCTCATTTAAAATCTCAGAAAAATTCTGAGAATTAATCCAAACTATTAAATCCTTGATAGTTTGATATAGAATTTTTGATTCCCGTATAAGCCAAAAAAGCCCCGCCCAAAATCATCCATGTAATAAACCCTGCCTCTTCTGCATTTCCAATTTTATTGGTCAACAGAAGGTATGCTCCTGCCGAGGCTGATGCCAATCCAACTGCGGGAATAATCATTCTTGAAATTCTTCCTTCAAGATTTTTTCCTGCTGGAAATTCTCCAAAGTTTTCAAAATTTTCTTCCATAATGCAAAGTGCTGGCTGCAGTTTATAAATTATGCGTCTATTCTACCTTTTTTCCGCCTTTTTTACAAATTCTCTGTACTTCAAAATGCCAAGCTCTGAAACAATTCCCCTGATGTATTTTTTGGGAACAAATTCAAATGCAGGGTTTTTTATTCTGACATTTTTGGGCGCCTTGTCCCAAATTTCGTTCAATTTTCTGTTTTCAAAGGGAACTTTTTTGGGAGTAAATTTCCAGGAATCAGCTATTATGTAAACAGGAATCCTATGGTCATAGGCTATCCTGGAAAACATTCCGCTTCCAATCTTGTTTATTATCCCTTCCTTTACCAGTGCGTCAGCACCGAGAAAAACTTTGTCAGCTTTTTTTGTTCCCTGAGATTTTGTAAGGGCTATCATCGCAGCTGCATCAACAAACTGCGTGACTCTTATTCCTGCTTTTGACAGCTCAAGAGAGGTTTTTCTTCCCTGAAAAATAGGCCTTGTCTCTGTATTATAAACCTCAAAATTTTTCCCGTGTTTTTTGGCATATATAAGGGCATTGACGACATTTGTAGAATGGCAATGAGTAAAGATAACATCTTTGTTTTTTATCAGCCTAAAGACATAGGAGTTGATTTTTTCCTGTGAAGAGTCAAAATGCAACACTATTTCCTCATAGCTTTTGCTTTTAGCCTCGCGAAGGACCTTTTCAAGCATCGGCTCGGTCGGCCTTGCCGAGACAAGCAGTTGCCTGGATTTTTTTGTGGGAACAAGGAAGTATGCCTCAAGAGCTTTCCTTGCTATGGTTCTTGCCCCCTGTATCTTCACTTTTTTGATATCGTCAAGAATTTTTTGAAATCTCTTCTTGTTATCCATGCCATCATGAATTCAAGAAAGTTTAAAAATTCTCTTTTTTTATTAAGAGCATGCTTGAATCTCTTGTAAATCCAAAAAGACTTGATAAGGGAGAATGGAAAATGCTTTTCGTAGGAATTCTTTATGCCTCACTTTCCCTCATACTGGTCAAGCTATTCTTCGGAGGGGATGCCGTCCTTTCCACATATTCCGGAATAATGACAGTCACATTCTGCGTCATGTTTTCCCTGCCATTCATGTATTATCTTATAAAAAAGGAAGAAAGGCAGGATGAGCATATTGAAGGATTTTTCAGTGTCTGGCATGCGCACAGCGATGCAATATATGCATTTATATGGCTTTTCTTCGGGTTTATCATTGCATTTTCATTCTGGAACATAGTGCTGGAAGATTCAAATCTTTTCAACGCGCAGCTTCAGACATACTGTATGATTAACAGCCCGGGAAGCATAGACAAGTGTGTGGACATATATAACCCGGGAAATGCCGCAGGAATAAGCGGGTCATCAACATATGAGGGAAGACTTCTGTCAATAATAACCAATAATGTGTATGTGATGATATTCACACTCATATTCTCTCTTATTTTCGGAGCAGGAGCAATATTCATCCTGGCATGGAATGCAAGCGTGATATCCACGGCAATAGGGGTGTTCACAAAGTACAGCATCGCTGAAATTCCAATGGGAATATTAAGATATATGATTCACGGATTTCCAGAAATTGCCGCCTATTTCATAGTGGCGCTTGCAGGAGGAATGCTTGGAACAGGATTCATGAGGCATGGCATAAGGGACAGGCTGTTCTACAGGGTGCTTGAAAATGTACTTATCCTCATATTCATAGCAATAATAATCATAATAGTCGCCGCATTCATAGAAGTCTATCTCACGCCTTTCCTTTTCAGCTAGCCAGGAAATGAAATAAAAGTTCATTAAGTTTAAAAGTGCTGCTGAATACTTTTATCCATGGATCCTGTTCTTCTGCTGACTGTGTTCTTTTCTTTTTTCTGCACATTTCTTGTGCTGCCATTATGGATAAAAAAAGCCTGGCAAATCAAGCTTATATGGAATGATATGAACAAACCCCAACATCCGAAGAATGTTGCAGGATCAGGAGGATTAATAGTAGTATTTGGATTTATTCTTGGAGTATTGTCCTACATAGCAATAAGAACATTTTATTTCAAAAATGACGGCAGTGTGATTGGTTATCTTTTTGCGGCTATCCTTGTGGTTCTTTTGAGCTCTATTGTGGGACTGGTTGATGACTTGTTTGGGTGGCAAAGAGGAGGATTATCCATAAGGTCCAGGCTCCTTATTGTGATATTTTCTGCAATACCTTTGATGGTAATTAATTCCGGAGATTCCGCAGTAATCCTTCCATTCATAGGCAGCATTAATCTGGGGCTGCTCTATCCTCTGCTTTTCATTCCGATAGGAATTGTTGGAGCAACCACAACATTCAACTTTCTGGCAGGATACAACGGGCTTGAGGCAAGCCAGGGAATCATAATTCTCTCTGCCCTTGCTGTTGTGACGTGGATTACCGGAAGCAGCTGGATAAGTGTTGTGGCGCTATGTATGGTTGCTGCCCTTGTTGCTTTTTACATTTTCAATCATAATCCTGCAAGAGTCTTTCCTGGAGATGTTATGACTTATGCTGTGGGCGCCTTAATAGCTTCAATAGCAATTCTTGGAAATGTGGAAAAGATTGCAATCGTGTTCTTTATACCTTACATAATAGAAACTGTGCTTAAATCACGGGGAAAATTGGACAAGCATAGCTTTGCAAGAGTAAACAAGAACGGCGGCCTGGAAATGCCCTATGAAAAAATTTACGGCCTGGAACATCTGGCAATTTACATTCTTAAAAAGATCAGGCCGGAAAAAGAAGTCAGGGAAAACCATGTGGTCTATATGATTAATGCATTCCAGCTTTTTATTATTGCCATCGGCTTCCTTTTCTTCCTG
>Ga0209518_1005027_pt1 | contig 10262 bp, 8 predicted proteins | sample RifGroB1_FD_183993 | JGI IMG/M metagenome (GOLD analysis project Ga0209518, IMG submission 183993) | Groundwater microbial communities from Rifle, Colorado, USA - Groundwater B1 (SPAdes) (version 2) | ecosystem: Environmental > Aquatic > Deep subsurface > Groundwater | place: Rifle, Colorado... | reverse complement strand
AGTGGAAAAACAAGTAAAATTACGCCAAATATTTATATTAAAGGATCCGAAGATAAAATAACCAGGGCAATTTTAAATATTATCGATAATGCTATTAAATATACCCCTCAAGGAAAAACAGTTTTTATTTCATTATCTAAAACAGACAAAGAGGCGATAATTAAGGTTGAAGACACAGGGATTGGAATTCTCAAAAAAGATTTGATACATGTTTTTGACAGATTTTATAGAGGTTCAAAAACAGCAAAAATTTTTGGTTCAGGATTGGGTTTGGCTATCTCTCAGGGGATAGTTAAAGCCCATAATGGAGAGATTAAAATTACCAGTACAGTAGCAAAAGGAACTTCTGTGAGAATATCTTTACCGCAACATCTTAAATAATTAGATCTGTTCCAAGCGTTCTTTATTCTTAATAACTATCTTTCTTTTAACCTGAGTTACTAATCCCTTTTTCTTTAATTTATCAAAAGCCAAACTGACTGTTTCACGGCTTAAACCTACAAAATGAGCAAGATCCTGATGAGTAAGTTGTAAGTATATTTCAGTATCCCCGTTTTCATTTTGAATACCAAATCTTTTTGACATCATCAGAATTATTGTAGCTACTTTTCTTAGTGAACTTGAATGTAAAAGTTGATTGGTTACAAATAACATTCCATCCAATCCTGTCAAAATTCTGATAGTCAGATCATATAAAATTACAGGACTGGATTTTATAAATTTTAAAAACTCATTTTTAGCGACCCGGTAAGTAACAGTATCCTCCATGCTTCTGTAAAAATAATTATTTTCAATATTGGCAATTGCCCAAGTCATGGGAAAATAGGAACCGGGTTTAAAGATGTTAACTGCAACCTCAGTTCCGTCTTCCAAAATTGTGCTCATTTTGACATGCCCTTTTTTAACAAAATAAACGCCTGTAGGTTCATCACTGCTACGTATGATTACTTCACTTTTCTTGTAGGCTATTCTTTTTCCACTTAAGAAGAATTCGTTTATTTTTTCAAATGACCTAGTATCCATGTCTCTTGTGAGAATTATAACAAACATATATATGTCAAAGAAGTTGAAATTGTGTGATTACTCATTTGAGAAACTAAAATTTAAAAGTTTATATGTCTTTAGCTAAATTAGTGTGGGTATTTTGCTGTGCCACATAAATTAAAACCTTTGGGGTAGAGTAGTGGTATAACTATCACAACCTACATTCGCTTCTAGTATGAATCGCTAGTTTAATAAATCTCATATCCATTATTTACAGTTAAAGAAAGTTTTGTATTTTCTGGAAATTCATCAAGGTGGTTCTGATGGTGATAGTGGCGGGGGGTAAATGTGAGACTCTTTCTTGCGGAAAAAATAATTTTAAAGTAAAGCAATTCAGGTTTGCGATGCAAAATTGATAGATATCAGTTCTTTTTAATATTGTAATTTTCAAACTCCACATCCATAAAGTCCGTTCTAAGACCAGCAAAACCTGGGTTGATAATAGAGTTTCCACCATAAGTTTCTTTTCTATCAACAGCTTCTAAAACTGGATCCCAATTACCAGTTCCATCTTTATCAAGATACAATTTGATTGAAACAGACCCAGAAGGTGAGGTTTCAACTTCACTTTTCAATCCTAGCCACGAGTTGTGTGGAAGTAGGCTTGGTTTATTATTGCGGTTATAGATCCCGGGATATACCTTTTTATAAGCCATAGTGTAATAAGTTCCGTTAATTTTTTTCTTGATAACCAAAGCTCCGTCAACTCGAACCCCTGTATAGTAAAGATTATTCCCGTCTTGATATCGATTAAAAAGAAACACGCCACTCCAACCACCTCTATTTATGCTTTTGCTTAAATTGTCTTTGTTGATTTTAAAATAAACCTGTTGGGAAAAATTTTGCCATTTATCTCTGGTGACAAGCCTGAATATATTCTGAGGATGGTATCCATTATCAGTATCTGAAGGATTAGTTGAAGCATATTCTATCCTCCACCTGTCATTTGCGGGCAACTCTCCCCGTATTGTTTTTATAGAATTTCCATCAATAAATACTTTTCCTCCAGAGTTTAGCCACCATTCACTACTTTGGCTTTCTTCCATAGATCCTGATTCTTCCAAGAGGAAATTATTTTGTTTGATTACTTTTTCGGTTTTTACCCCGGCCACTTCTGGTTTTGCACGGATACCAAATACATTAATTGTTAACGAAGCAAGTATAAGCAAAACAACATAAATAAATATTTTACGATTATTATTGGTTTTTGTTGACCTTCTATCATACAAATAATGATAAACTTTCTTTGCCATCAGTGATAAGACTCCAGATATTAAATCCTATCATATACCCAGTTTGAAGATTTTAGAAGCTGAAAAGAATTACTCTTAACGCTACCAGTTTATCCAATCGTTACCTTGTCCAATTTCATCGGTTCTTGTAATACGATAAACTACCAAGTCACCACGAGAGGATTTCGAAAGATTATTGGTGCGAAATACTTCAGTTAAATCGACATTAAATTTTATTGCTTCGTTCTGACTGATTTGAGATTCCTGTAATTTTGTAAGGACAACACTGTAATATGGTTTCCCTGAATTTACAAGATAATCCCTTTCGAATCTATCTTCATCTCCTATTGGTAGTATATTACATTTCGTATACCAGGATAGTGTGGGACGGTAAACAGGGCTCCATATAGCACAACCATTCATGCTTGCACTGTCACTAGAAATAGCATTTGATGCTTCAGAAAAAGCAAGCGTGTACGGATCGGATTCTAATTCTTTGAAAAATGAATCAGTTTTCTCAAAATGAAAAACCCCGCTTAACACAGCATTTGTAATTAAGAGAGTTATCAGCAAGTTTGCTAGAAATTTAGTTTTTTCTTTTACCAAAGAATAGACACTCGCAATACCAACGCCAGAAAGGAGTGTCATGGAAAAAAATATGTGTCTCGGTTCTGCATCAGCCGTTAGCCCAATTATAATAAAACTTAATAAACCAATTCCTCCGAGCCATAACAAATTTTCTTGATTTTGTAGTGTTTTCTTCCTTGCTAGAATAGTAAAAGTAGCAATAATTCCTAAAATAGCGGTAACTCCCATTACCCAACCTCCTGTTTCGCTTGGTAGCCACTTAATGTAATCAACTAATCCGTCACCAATATATTTACGTCCTGCAACCTCACCAGCAAGACCTAAAATACCAAACGGGTCTTTTGTCCAAATATAAGATTGCAAAAAATGCGGGATAAGAAGGAAAATGCTAACAATAAGCGTGGTTTGTAATTTTGTAAAACTAGCGTTTGTTTTTTGTTTAAATTTTGGGAGTAATATAAGTAGAGATAGAAATCCTATGACAACAAGCGTTGGTGCTACTTCATATCTCAAATAAAATGCAAACGCTGATAGAAGTGCAATAAAGTAAACCGACTTACTTTTTCCTGCAGTTTCATAATAGATATATAACAATAAAAGAATTCCAATTAATAAACCAGAAGCCGGAATATCGTTAAAAAATTGAGAAGCCTCCCTCAAAAACACGGTTGATGTTCCCACTACGGTTGTAATACCTAAGGCTACCCATCGGTTAAACATTTTCTTAAAAAGTAAGTAAATAAATAGTAAAGTTATGGCACCAAAGACGACACCAAACGAACGTATAATTATTTCGGAGTTACCAAGGTGAAGCAAAACCCACCCAGCACTAACCATTCCAAGCGGTCTATAAATTACATATTGATCGGCAGGCGTGCCTTCTAACCAAGATCGGGCCTTGGTTAAATATACAGACTCATCATGACCAAATGGGCGTGAACTTACCAAAGAGCCAACGATAATTAGTGCGATACAAAATACCGCAACTGGTATTAATAGATCTAATATTTTTGCTAATACTTTTCTCATTTTATTTCTTCTACAACAACCTTTTTAATAGTAATTTCACTATTATTAACTTGTGGATCCCGGGTTTGGAAACCAATGCCTCCATGCTCGGGTATATTATTCAAATTGTTTACACTTAATAAAGGAGCTTCTCCAACATAGCAATTTACATTATTCTCGTTCACTTCAATGCCAATACTGGCATTTATTTCTTTTCCAATAGTTTCCGTGTCGATTTTTTCTTCATAAATCACCTTTCTTTCTCCCGTCAACATCTGTTCTATCGTTAAAAGTTCTGGTGAAAATACGCAAGAAATGTAGTTTTTGTCATCCTTATACCGTGCAAGTAACGAGAAGCTCTGCCCATTTTGTAGTTTAACGTCGCTTTTGAAAATATAGTTTTTCCATAAATATGATCCTTCAAGAAAAGCTGAAGCACCAGTCGTAGAGGTTTGAGAACTTAAGATGATCGAGTTATTTGCCATAGAAATTCTACCCCAGGTTTTAACCCAACCTGTATAATCATTAAAATTGTCCTCGTGGGGAAGAGTTTTATCTTTTACAATTTCCAATATCTTTAATAGCTCCTCGGGTTTCCAACTCGGTTTGACTTCAATTCTTTTAATTACAGATGATCTCTCTTCTGGATAATTTAAGCTAAAAGTTTGACCTGCCCAAACTTGGTAAAAAGATATGGGGTAAAGGGAAGTGACAACGTTATGAACTACTGACTCGGATTCCTGGAAATTTATATATGATTGTCCGTAATCTCCAAACGGATAGGCAAAGCTTGTAACTTCAATTTCCAAGCTCCTTTCTATATTCTCCTTAGCAGAAGTAACATCCTTTTTTATTCTTTCGATGTATTCATTATTGGTTTCAAGTCGGTTTTGGTCATCTAGCCAAAGTTTATTAGAGTAATAATGGCCTTGTGTTCCATCTTGATCTATTTTGTATGTTTTATCATGTCCTTCTTTTGCGTGAGCTTGGATTTCCCATCTTCCACTCTTTACCATACTCTGAAGCTCTTTCTTTGAAAGGTAGTAATTATGTTCTTCTTCTCCAAGTGAATATTTCGTAATGACAAACATCACAGCTTTAAAATCGAGAGCTTTCAGTATAGGATCAACCGGATAATAGCTGTCTTTTCGGCCATCATCGAAAGTCAATAGAAACGATTTTTCCGGCAACTCACGTTTTCCCTGGAGAAATTCATAAAACTCAACTAAGCCCACCGTCTGATATCCGGATTCTTTTAATGTAAACATTTCTTCTCTGAATTGATCAACGGTTATGTTTTCTCCATCAGGTTTTTCAACAATACCGTGATAAAGAAGAACCGGAACCGATGAAGCGAGAGAAGTTTGTATTCCCAAAACATTTGTACTATTAAAAGTCGAGGCTAAACTACCCCCCCCAGTAATCTTAGCGACAAGAATCTTTATTTTTGCAGTATCATTTTTCAATGACAAGTTTAATGAAGGCAAGTAAACTTTACTTGTATATGAAGGTTTGAAATTACTTAAAACGCCTTCTATGGAAGTAAAGAGGAAAAGTCCATAAGATAACCCACCCACAAAAAGAAGGGTGTTTATAATTTTTTTAATTTTTCTTTTTCTGTATTCCCAAGTTGTCATATTTATCTGGTTCCCCAGCGAGCGTCACGCAAATTAATTATTGCCCAAGGAAGTTGCCAAATAAGAATCAGTGTATAAAAGGTTGCGAATAAAACCCCATACAACCAACGGTTATCTTTGATATGAATTCTGTAATATAAACCATAGACAACGGCCATTAGAGCTAAACCAAATAGGTAATAGAACGGGGTTTTATGTGTTACAAGTGGATACCAAACCAACGCCCGAGCAACAATAACCGGAGCAAGTAAAGGTAAAATTACACCCACGTAAAATGAGATACTCATAATTGGGTTTCGTTTCCACATAAAAAGGCCCGCTTTAAGGCTTTCCCTTACCCAAGACTTTTTCCACCTGAGCTGTTGCTTCATAAATTTTTTGAATGTGTCGGGAACATATGTATAAGAAATGGCAGTTGGCGAGTACAACGCTTTATATCCTCTTTTAAGTAAGAAATTCGTTAAGCTTCTATCATCACCGTATGTACACCGAATACCCAGGAAAGTTTGGTGATACCAGTCGTGAATTACTTCCAACATATACTCTCTTCTATAGGCTGAGCAACAACCGGAACAACAAGTAACACTTCCGTATAACGCTTCCGAAGCTTTGTAAGCTTTGAAAGCTACGTAATATCTGACTGCCTGCATTTTAGTTAATGCATTTTCTTCTGCGTTTGCAACAAAAGCATGGCCGGCAACGGCTGCTACTTTTTTATCAGTAAAATATTTGACAAGTTCTCTTGCGGTGTTTGGTTCGACTAAACTATCGGAGTCAATATAGATAACAATATCGTGATTTGATAATCTAACACATTCTGCCATTCCATCTCTTTTCCCTTTATTAACTTCCCAGTTAATTACCCTTACATTTACTCCTTCTCTGGCTGCAATTGCTTTCGCTGCCAGCATTTCTTCAAGCGTGTTGTCGGTGGATCCGTCATTAATAGCTATGATGTCAAATTTATCTTTGGGGTAATCAGTTTGGGCAATTTTCAAAATTGTATCTCTTATATGTTCTCCTTCATTTTTGGAAGGAACTCCGAAGGAAAGCGTCGGTTCATAATTCGGATCAAATGATGGTTTCTCGGGCTCATAAAAATAGGCAAGTAGAAACCTACTTAAAATGTAAACTGATACAAGTATGCTATATGAGGCGAAAAACAAACTATTGTCGATTTCCCTTATGGTTACTAATTTAATTATCCAAACAAGATATATTGACAGAAAAAACAATATCCAAGTATTTATATTTCTTGACTTTAAATTTTCTTTGAAATTCTTAAAGATGTTCATTTAAATAGTTAATTCAGTAATTTCCGTTTGTTAAAAAATTTTCAAGTTCGGATTTTGTGTTAATTCCTGTTCCAACTTTTATAAAAGGTACGGTAAGTGATCCGATTTTATTTTGAAGAAATAATATTTTTGTAATATATAATTCTTTACCATTTTCTAATGTTAAATTTTTAAATATATATTGACCAATCATTTTTTACCTTCCAATTCCTGAATAATATAATCCTGCTTGTTTGATTTCGTCTCCGTCTAAGCAATTTCTACCATCAACAACTACTTGCACTCCAGATTTAGCAATCAAATAACCTCTCAAGTTCTTAAATACTTCATGATTTGTTGCAATTACTATTGCTTGAGAAGTTTCAAGCGCTTCTTCCACATTAGAAACATCTGATTTTTCTGGTAAATAAGGATCATAAGCGATAACAATAGCTCCTAGCTTTTTTAAGGCTTTGATTATTTCATATGAAGGACTTTCTCTATCATCACTAATTCCTGCTTTGTAGGTAAGGCCTAAAACTGCAACTCTTGATCCTTGTATATCCTTACCCTTTATCTTCAAACCTGCTTCAACTAAATCTACAGTATACTCTGGCATGTTTTCATTAGTCTGACAAGCAAGTTTTAACAACGAATGATTAAAGTCATGATCTTTGGCATATTCTATTAAGTAATATGGGTCTACAGGAATACAATGGCCTCCAATTCCACAACCTGGGTAGTGAGGCATGAAAGCAAATGGTTTTGAAGACGCTCCATTTATAACATTTACAACATCAATACCAAGTTTTTTAAACGATTGTGCTAATTCGTTTACAAAAGCTATATTAATATTTCGAAATGAATTTTCAACAACTTTTACAGCCTCAGCTTCTTTTAGTGACCCCATTGCATTTATTGGTGCAGATATAACTGATTTATAAAATGATAATGCCTTTTCAAGGCTAGCCAAATCAAACCCTCCAATAACTCTAGAAATATTTGAAACATTCCATGTTTTGTCACCTGGATTTATTCTTTCCGGACAATGAGCTATTAAAAAATCCTGTCCCACTTTTAAACCAGACTCTTTTTCTAGAATTGGAATAACAATTTCTTCGCAGACTCCGGGATTTACAGTTGATTCTAAAATAACTAATTGGCCCTTTTTTAAATAAGGAGCTATACCCATGCATGCGCTCCTAACAGGACCATAATCCGGCATTCTGTTTTCAAAAACTGGAGTTGGAACACAGATTACTATTATAGAAACTTCCTTTACTTTTTCTAAGTTTGAACTGACCTCCATTTTAGTATTTTGGAGTTTGATCCCAATCTCTTCATCTAAAAATGGGCATACCTTTTGCGTTATTTTATCAATTTTCTTTTTGTCTATATCTATACCTAGAACTTTCCATTTTTTTTCTGACGCCAGAAGAGCCAGTGGTAAACCCACATAGCCTAAGCCAATTATTGCAACTGTATTTTTTTTCATATTTTTTAGATTGCTTGTTCTAATTTACTTTCCTATAGGCAGAAGAGTAACCATTAGGATATAACGTATATTCTGCCCTTTTTTCGTCGGAGGTGGTTATTTCTATTACTTTTTTAACAACCTCCGCAGGATCTAAATATTTTTTACCTTTTTTCTCCTGCTCCTTTCTGAACTCAATTCCACCAGTCCCGAAACTAGTCATACAACTCCCGAGAGTTAATAAACTGATATCGATATTTTCTTTTTTAAACTCTTTTGTTAATGAAAGAGACATGCCTCTTAGTCCAAATTTAGAAGCACAGTAAGCTGTTCTTCCTTCAACTGGAATTCTACCCATTCCAGAACCGAAATTTAGTACAAAAGCTTGATCCGATTTTTTTAGAAGAGAAAGAAGACCTTTAATAAATAGCAGGGGGGCGGTCAAATTGACAGCTATGGAATTGGCCCATTCGGATATTCTCAAATCGTCAATGTTTTTGTAAATGCCGATTCCTGCTATGTTGTATAGCATGTCTATCTTGTTGTATTTGGAGCTAATTTCTTTAACTAATTTTGTTACTTCTTTTTCTTTTGAAAAATCGCATTCAAAATATGGTTTATTAAGAAGTTCATTTTGCCTGTCAACTCGTATACAAATAACCCCTTCTTTTTCAAGTTGATTTGCCAAAACATTTCCTATTCCTCCGCCTGCGCCAGTAATAACAGCAATTTTTCCTTTTAGATTTGCCTCGGCAAGTTGCTCAGGAGTATTTACCCCAAACCAAACTGATTCGTCGTTCCATTTAAAACCATTTATTTTACATTGGTTTTGATAGGCAATTTTAACTATATCTGTAAGATAATACTCGTTTGATAATTCGTTTTTTTGTATTAAATTTATATATTTTTTTATAAATTTTGTTGAGAAACAATATAATCCTGAATTAATTTCAGTAATTAATTTTTGTTCATCTGTGGCATTTTTTTCTTCAATAATTGTATAAATAACACCTTTTTCATCCCTTGCTATTCTTCCTAAACCAAAAGGGTCACTTTTTGTAATAGTTAATATGCTTAAGTCTGCATATGTATTTAGGTGTGAGGCCAGTAATCCTTTTAGCAATTCTGGAGTATAAAACGCGGAATCATCTCCACACATAACAATAACATACTCTATATCATCTGAGATTTTTGTTAATCCACATTTAACTGCGTCTGCAGTTCCTCTTCGTTCAGGTTGTTCAGCGTATATTACTGAATTTTTTAAAACTTTCTTGACTGATTCTTTTGCGTGCCCAACAACAGTTATAACAGTTTGAATACCTGCCCTTTTTATTATTTCTTTTGTATACCAAATCATTGGCTTACCTTTAAGTTTAAAGGTAACTTTGTTTTTATCGGCTGGAGCTTTCATCCTAGTTCCATTCCCTGCAGCCAAAATAATAACACCTACTTTAGATAAATCAGGTATACTGGGTGCGAATGTAGAGTTTACCATCGTGGGGTATTATAGTCCTATAATTATATATTTACAACTATGGGTTATAAAAGTCTCTATTTATTATATACAGTATCCCAATTCATTATATTTAGCCACAGTATAAAGAAAAATATATAAAAATACATCTTTTGTTAATCGGTGTGACAACACTTCTAGAAACGCGTTATATGTCTTGTGATATGCGTAATACTAAGACATAAAATTGTTTTAGTTGAAAAGGTGATCTTTATACCTTGCTAACATCAACCTCGTTCAGTTTATTATAGAACTCTTTGCTGAGGCGATTGCCGTAGCAGAGGATGACGCATTCTTTACAGGAACTGGTGTAGGACAACCTACCGGTATTACTACTTACAATATTGCTAATGCGCAAATTGCAGGTGCAACTTTAACATTTGATGACATTATTCATCTTTTGGATTTAGTTCCACAAAGAGTAACACAGTCTCCAAGAGCAGCTTTCGTTGGGCATCGTTACGCAAAAAGAATAGCAAGGGGATTGAA
>Ga0209518_1005025_pt1 | contig 10264 bp, 10 predicted proteins | sample RifGroB1_FD_183993 | JGI IMG/M metagenome (GOLD analysis project Ga0209518, IMG submission 183993) | Groundwater microbial communities from Rifle, Colorado, USA - Groundwater B1 (SPAdes) (version 2) | ecosystem: Environmental > Aquatic > Deep subsurface > Groundwater | place: Rifle, Colorado... | reverse complement strand
TTTAAGCATGAGATCAAGCAGTCTTTCAGTTTCTTGGATAAAACGAACTGACGGAATAGAGCTCACAGACACCTCCTGACTATTGGGTAACATTTTCGATTACAGTGTGATATGCAATCGACAAAAATCATCTTTTCATGGAATAGACAAACAATCAACAATTTCACTAGCTAAATTGATTAACTCAATAAATTACTTGTTCAATAATTGACAAAAACTCAATTTTTCACTATATTTCCACCTTGCTTAACCTTTGGAGGCATCGTGGCAAGAGGAAGAAAAAAACTGGCATGTACGATTACGGAATTTATGTGGATGTTTCCAACATCCTCATCAACTACCCGGACAGAGTCAGCTTGATGGTCCTGCAATGGAAGTTACAAAAGTACTTCAATGCCAGGGTCATCACTTATCATCTATTTATCTCGCTACCTGGCGACAGGCCATGCAGAGAACGCCGTATCGCCGATGCTGCTCGCCGCCAACCCTGGTATGTTGTCCACGACGAACACAGGCAAGTTGAGATGCGTGACGGCCGGCGCACGGAAAAAGGCGTTGATGTTGACTTGGCTTGCCAGGTTATGGAAGACGCAATGCGCGACAAACACGATTTTTATGTGATTGTCAGCGCTGACAGCGACTTTCTACCGTTAGCAAGACGCCTGCGAAAGCTTGGAAGGCAAATAAAGATCGTGGGTCCTTACCATGCGACAACGCACGAAGTAAGAGATGACCCGAATTTTACCAATATCTTTGATGTTTACCCTCCGCCTCAGGTGGAACAAACTTTCAATGATAACCTTGATGACGACGACCCGCCTCTTGGTCTATCGTCAGACGAGGAATGATACGCGTAGAGCTGCCCTGATAGGCAGCTCATTGGTTTTTATTTTTCTAGTTGTTTTAATCCTTCTCCCCAATTATTCCCAACTTCCACATCAACCAACAATGGAATTTCGCTTTTCCAAACGCCTTCCATAATCTCACGAATATTTGGCAAAACACGATCCAAATCCTGATTCTTGATTTCAAACACCAATTCATCGTGAACCTGTAGCAACATTTTAATGTCAAAATCATTTTTTTCCATCCATTCCTGAACTTTAATCATCGCAATCTTAACCAAATCCGCTTGCGTTCCTTGAATTGGCATATTCACTGCCATGCGTTCAGCCGAAGCACGCAACTGCTGAATTCCAGAATTTATATCATGTAAATATCGGCGACGACCAAACAAGGTTTCCACATATCCATGCTTGTGCGCACTAGCTTTTGTTTCTTCAATATAGTTAGTAATGCCTGGGTGAAGTTCAAAATATCGGTCCAGGAAAACCTGAGCCGCTTCTTTGGAAAGTCCACTTGACCTAGCTAAATTATGAGTCCCCATACCATAGAGAATTCCAAAATTGATTGCCTTGGCTGCTCGGCGCTCTTCTTTGGTAACCTTATCTTCATTTTTTTCTAAAATCTCAGCTGCGGTTCGGCGATGAATATCTGCTCCGTCTTGAAATGCCTTAACAAAATTCTTGTCCTTTGACATAACCGAGGCCAGGCGAAGCTCAAACTGAGAATAATCGCAGGCTGCCAAAGTATATCCATGCTTGGCTACAAATGCATCACGAATGGCTCGTCCAAGCTCTGTACGAACTGGAATATTTTGTAAATTTGGGTCAGATGAAGACAGTCGACCAGTTGCAGTCACGGTTTGATTAAACGATGTATGAACTCTGCCATCCTTGGCTATCAACCTTGGCAATGAATCAACATAGGTTGATTTTAATTTGGCAAACTCACGATACTGAGAAATTAAAGGAATTATCTCATGAGTTTCCCAAAGCTTTTCCAACTCACTAGCAGCAGTTGAAAATCCTGTTTTTGTTTTTTTAATTTTTTTAGTTGGCAAATGAAGTGTTTCAAATAAAATATCAGCTAGTTGAGAAGGGGACTGAATATTAAATTCCTGACCCGCCAGCTTGTAGATTTTTTTCTCAAGCTTACCTAACTCTACGCCAAATAATATTGAAAGATTATCAAGATGTTTTTTGTCTACTTCAATGCCCTCATGTTCCATAAGATACAAAATTCTTACAAGTGGCATCTCAATTTCCTTAGCTAGCTTGGAAACTTTATCTTTTTCCAAGAGTTTTGCCAGCTTCTTATAAAGCTTGATGATCGCCTCCACCTGATCCTTTGCTTTGGATGTTTCCGACAAACCAATATCAACATACCGTTTAGCACAGGAGCTAAGATCAAAATAACGCTCATGGGAGGCGTGTAAATAAGCGGCAATCATTGTGTCAAAAATAGGTGCAGTAATCGCCTCATCAAACAAATGCATAACTTGCTTTAAGTCATGCCCAACCACAAATTTTGCCTTTTTAATCAATGACTTGGCTTGTTTAATATCGTCTTTGGACTTGGCTATAGCAATTTTTTTACCATCAGAAATTGCGATTTCTAACTCACCTTGACCAAAAAGAGTTTCCAAAGAGCGAACTGCTTGGACAAAAAGCATATCAGTATCAAGCACATCAACTGCTACTAATTTTATTTTTGTGTCTTTTGATAATTCTTGCTCAAAGTCTTGTTTTTCACCACTATACTTAGTAAGCAGGTGACGAAATCCGTAATGCTCAAATAAAGGAATTAATTTTTCAACATTTGGTTCTGACACTTTAGCATCAGACAGTTTAAAACCAGGCAATTTTACAGTTCTAACCAAACGAACAAGCACCTGCAAATCCTTTAGCTCTTTCTGCCTACCTTCAAGTTTACGAGCAAACTTTGCCTCCAGCTGGCCATCTTTTAATGCCCGCCAAATTCCATTAATTGACTCATGAGCTTGCAAAAGTTCAACTGCTGTTTTCTTACCAATCCCAGCAATTCCCGGAATGTTATCTGATGGATCACCCATCAAGGCTTTAAGATCAACCAATTGCTCTGGCACCAAGCCATATCTTTCTTTCACAGCCTTGGGATCATATTCCTTTGTTTCTGAAATACCTTTAATAAAGGTAATAACATGAATCTTATCATTTACTAACTGCAGTAAATCCATATCTCCACTCATAGCAATCACATCAGTGCCTTCCTTTGCATAACGCTCGGCTAGTGTGGCAATAATGTCGTCTGCCTCATAACCTTTTGCACTTAGGCTGGGAACACCGTAGCAAGCTAGCAATTCCTGAATCATGGGAATCTGGGCATAAAGCTCATCGGCTTTTTTTTCTCTTTGCGCTTTGTATGCAATATAGGCTTCATGACGAAATGTTGGGCCTTTCAAGTCCCAGGCAACTGCCATGTAATCTGGCTTGAACTGCTCGCGCATTTTTTCAATAATATTTCCAAATCCATAAACTGCGTTGACCACTGTTCCGTCAACAGCAGTGAGTGGTGGGATAGCGTGCCAAGCGCGATGCAATAATGCATTGCCGTCCAAAATAAGAAAGCGTTTTTGAGATTTCATACCCATACAGTGTACTAAATTTTACATAAAAAAGAGAGCCGCCCAGCAGTTCTTGCCAAAGCGGATGACAAAGGTTGGAGACTGGTCGTAAAAGGGGACAGACCCCTTAGAGTTGCCAGCGTTCTCGCCGCCTGCACCAGCGACTATAAATCCCGACTAAATTTTTAAGTTGCTCAAAAATAGTGCTATTTTAATTTGAGATAGATAAATATGAACCAAAGCCCGACCAGTTGGTCGGGCAAGACGATTGACTCGCAAACACTTAGACGAACCCGAGCAAAATCAGGCCAGCGTCCACGGCAACATGGCAAAACTGATCCATCTTGATACTCTTGAGCACATAGAACCTGGCCTTGAGAGCATCAATCAGCGCGTGAGACACAATTCTGATCACCAGCCCAAGAGCGCTCAGGCTAAAAGCGATCTCGATGGCAAATCCCGGCACGATGTTCATGTCCATCTCAGGGATTGCCCACAGAAGCATGATCGGCGCGTTGGCAGTGACTGCATGGTAGAACAAAACTTCGTAGCTCTTGCCCTTTTCCATGGCCATCCACGCGCTCTGCAGTCCGAAGTCCCCCCAGACAAACAAGAGGTACATAACCGCAAGCTTGATAACAACGAGCATTGCGTAGTCCATAGAACCTCCGGTTAAGAGCGCACGCCATTGTGCACTTTTAGAATCCCATATATTTACTCCACAGCCCAGATCCTCTGTCGTCTTTTTGGACACTTTTTGACGTGCGCTTGCATATCAACTATTCTTATAATATATGCGTATGGGACACTTAGATCATCTTCTTTCTGGGCTTGAAGCTTATGGTCTGTCCAAAAAAGAGGCAGAAATTTATTTAGCCCTTTTACAAAAAGGGCCATCAACAATCCTTGAAATTGCTAAAAAAACTCATCAGCCGAGAACAACTCTTTACCCAATGCTTGATAAACTCGTAAATGCGGGCATTATAAAGTCTGGCAAGGATAAGAAAAAAACTGTTTTCACAATCGAACACCCGCGTTCATTAAAACGAAAACTTGAGGAAAGAAACAAAACCCTTGATGAAATTTCCCCAGAACTCACAGTCTTATACGAAAATATCACCTCAAGCCCTGATGTTGTGTTTTATGAAGGGACCGAAGGATTTAAACGACTTTGGCAAAGAATTTACAATTCAGGGGTGAAAGAATATAGAATCCTGACAAATGAAAAAGGCATGCTTGAATATGTTAAAGAACCATATCTTGTCGAAAGCATTATTGCCAGACGAATTGAACTTGGTATTAAAAGCTATCAGATTATCGTAGAGGGCGATAAAACTAAAATTATTATTGATTCTGATAAAGAACAATTGCGTGAATCTCGACTACTTCCCAAAGACGCACTTATTCCGGCAACCCTAATCCAATTCGGCACAGAGGTCGCCTTCATGACAACTCGGCGTGAAAACGCTATGATAATCATGACTAGCGGGGATGTTGCCATCACCTTTAAAACAATGTTCGACCTTCTTTGGAAATGCTCAAAGAACCCGTACGGGAATGTTTAAAGTGTGAAAATTGTTTAAACTGTTTATTCCGGAGTCAACAACTTAAATCACATTATTCCCACCCCAACGACAGGAAGGATCTTCTCGAAAAGATCTCTCCTATCGTCGAGATGGAACAAGGCCTTTTCTACCACTTCTACCTCATTAAGCCCTGCAAACTTTTAAACCCTTTTTATGACCCCTACTCAAAAATCACTTGAACAATACTTTGCCGAGTATGGCGTCACTGACGCTGACAAAAAAGCTAAGCTCTTGCCCCTTATTACTGATCTGATTTATGACCGCAACATGCATGTTGTAAATCTGGAAACTGAGGCTGATGAATATAGAAAACATCAAATAGAAGAAGGAATTGCAGAACTTGAGGACGAAATAAAACGACAATTTGAATCTTGCCTATGAAACCTACAGCTTTAATCATTCTTGATGGTTTTGGTATTGCTCCACCCTCTGACTCAAACGCGATTTGGACTGCACAAACTCCATTTATTGATTCGCTAATCAATATATATCCGACGCACTTGCTCTATGCCTCAGGAATTAATGTTGGACTGCCAGAAGGCGAAGTAGGGAACTCGGAAGTCGGACATCTAACTATTGGCTCGGGAATTTTAAGTTATCAAAGCCTGCCCCGGATTGATCAAGCGATTGAGTCTGGAGCTTTTTTTGCATCTGAAAAACTAAAGGCAGTTAAAAATCATTTAAAAGAAACTGGCGGAAAACTTCATGTATTGGGACTTATTGGAAATGGCGGAGTTCACTCCCACAGTCGACATCTAGACGCAGTTCTAGAGTGGTCGCACAAAAATAAACTTCACAAAAAAACTTATATCCATGCATTTTTGGATGGTCGTGATACGCAAAAAGATCTAGGAGCGCAATTTCTAACAGAACTCCTGGCAACTTGTGAAAAACAAAAAATTGCCGGAGTAGCCACGGTTTGTGGCCGTAAGTTAGCCATGGATCGAAATAATAATTGGGACAGAATTGCTCAAGCCTACAATGCCATCGCCCTGGGCCAGGCGTCGAGCGTCACTCAGAGTCCGATAGAAGCAGTCCAGGCTTCATATGCAAATCAAATTTTTGATGAAGAGCTTGAACCAATCGTTGTGTCTGACAAAAAGGGAAGTCCTTTGGCAATTTTTGAAAAAGGGGACGCGATCATCTTTTTTAACTTCCGCGCCGACCGCGCCCGAGAGCTTACTCACGCCATTGTTGACACTCAATTTGACAAATTCAATCGCGTTCAACAGGAGAATCTTCATGTTCTGACATTTACTGAGTATGAAAAAGGATTGTCAGTAGATGTGCTGTTTGATCCTGAGTTGATAGCTAATCCACTAGCAAAAGTTGTTTCTGATGCTGGGCTAAAACAATTGCACATTGCCGAAACCGAGAAATACGCGCATGTCACATTTTTCATCAATGGCATGACCGAAGCTCCGTTTACTCTTGAAGATCGTGAGCTTATTCCGTCACCATCAGTTGTCAGCTATGACGCCCAACCAGCCATGTCAGCCCAGCTTGTTACTGATAAAATTCTTGAGTCGCTGGAGGGTCAAAAACACGACTTTTACATTATTAACTACGCCAACCCCGACATGGTTGGCCACACCGGAAACCTGGAAGCATCAAAAAAAGCAGTTGAGGCAACAGACAGCGCCCTTAAACAAGTTGTTGATAAAATTCTCGAGCTTGGCGGACAAGCCTTTGTAGTAGGGGATCATGGAAACGCTGAAGAACTTGTGCACCCAGTAACAGGACGGGTTGATAAAGAACACAACAACTACCCAGTGCCTTTTATCTTAATTGGCGAACGATTCAAAGAACTTCGCAATACGGAAGTGACCCACGAAAACCTACACCTGCAAGCACCAATCGGAATTTTGGCAGATGTGGCACCGACAGTCCTCAAAGCCGTAACGCTTTCAATCCCAGAGGAGATGACAGGAACGCCACTTATTTAACCTTGTTTCCAAAAAACTAATCCCGCAACATCAAACCCCGAGTCACAGACCCGGGGTTTTATGCATTTATCTTACCAGTCCTACCAGTCTTATAGGTGCTACAACCTCGCATCAATCTTAATCGCAATAGGGCAATGGTCTGACCCGAGAACATCTGACATAACCATCGCATCTTTGATTTTTAATTTTAGTCGCTTATCTGCCCAGAAATAATCTATTCTCCAACCAACATTTCGCTCACGGGCGTGGGTGATTACATCCCACCAGGAATAGATATCACGCTTCTTTGGATACTTGAATCGAAATGTGTCGATGTAGCCTTTGTCTTCCAGTTTATCAAGCCACTTGCGTTCCATTGGCAAAAAGCCTGATCGAGTCTCGTTTGCTTTTGGCCGAGCAATGTCAATTTCGTGATGAGCAGTATTGAAATCTCCACAAATCATGACTGGCTTCTTGCCCGCATACTCATCGAGCAACTCATAAAAGCGTTTGTAAAACTTAATCTTATAATCAAGTCGCCCAGCGTCGCGCGCGCCGTTTGGAAAATAAACATTAAATAAATAAAAATCTTTGTGTTCTGTTAAAATAATCCGACCTTCCTCATCCAAAATCTTTTCTCCAAAATTTGAGATTTGCATAAGCGGTTTGCCCTTAACCAAAGTCGCAACTCCACTATAACCTTTTCGATCCGCACTATTCCAAATCCCAGTATAACCGTCTGGATGCAAAATCTCATCAGTTAATTGACCAGGCTTGGCCTTGATCTCTTGCAAACAAACAATATCTGGCTTAGCTTTATTCAACCAATCCAAAAACCCCTTTTTCATAACCGACCGAATTCCGTTAACATTCCAAGAAACAAGCAAGGGATATTTTTTAGACATATCAAAATCGATCTTTATAATTTTCAAAAAATGTTCCAAGTTGTGAATGTATGGGATTCGGAATCGAATCCATGGTAAACCAACCAAGCTCCTGTATCTTTTCTGGTTCGGCATTCTTTACTCTCAAAGGATCAACGAGAACTTTGAAATCAAGTGCAATCCAATGGGTTTGCTCACCCTTATGTTCTCGATGCACATCGCGATATCCAAGATGTTCAATCTCAATCGGTTCTGCGCCATACTCTTCAACAATTTCCCTGCGCACGCTATCAAGAATCTTCTCACCAAACTCTGCCCCACCTCCACCAATATCCCAACACCCATGCTCATCACGACACTTGTTTGATCGCTTGTGCATCAGGACTTTTCCCTGGCCATCATGGCAATAAAACACCACACACACCCCAGTATAATCAACACCTTTTTTCATATATCAATATTGTACTGCAAAAGCTAGTATACGCCCATATATGTATACGCCCATATATTGACTAATTGTTAAAAATATGGCACTGTCCGCTGACCTGCATCCCGCAGGCGACATCAGTTCGTCGAAGGAGGATACTCGCCGTGCAGAACATCGGTCCATTCATCAAAAGCATGACTCAGTTCCAGCTCCGCGACTACGCGGAGGAGAGCCCGGACAAGGTGATCGTCATCATCCTGGTGACGCCGGCGGAGGCAGCGATCCTGCTGCTCGCCAACGGCGTGCGCCAGGGCATCGGCGTCGGCAAGGTCAACGCACTGGTGATGCACACGCTCAAGCGACTCAAGTTCCTCGTGAACATCGGTGGCAAGGCTGGTCGCACGGCCCGTCACCAGTTCACCCCCAAGGCGATCTTTCGCCTGCGCTTCGCCAAGCGAGAGTTCGACGAGGTCTGGATCGCTCTGGAGGAGAGCGACAACACCCTCGAGAGCTCGCAGTGGCGCTCCGACCTTGAGCTCATCGCCGGTGAGCTCGCTTACGCCGAAAATGAACGCTATGAGGCCGAACAAGCCGACTGGCTCGCCAGCCGGCGCCACTAGAACCCCCTCTACTGGAACGATCGACATCGATCGCCCCAGCGCCCTCCAGCCGTTCTCCCTAGCAAGACGGCTGGTTCTGTTTTTAAAACAAAAAAACCTCCGCTAGGGAGATTTTTTCATGGGGCGGCCAACGGGAATCGAACCCGTAATAGAGGTACCACAAACCCCTGTGATAACCGTTTCACCATGGCCGCCATATTTTAAAGATCGTCTGGTACCCCCGGCAGGAATTGAACCTACATCAAGGCCTTAGAAGAGCCCTGCTTTATCCATTAAGCTACGGGGGCGATATTGCGAAAAGAATATATCCTAAATCTGGAGAAAAATCAAGAGACGGTCAATGAAACCGCCTCTTTTCTTAATAAAATTCAATTACTCCTTACTCTTCCCCTTATCAGCCATCCCATCAAATGCGCGCAAGATTTCAAGTGGAACTGCAAAAATTACTGTGTTTGATTGGTCTGATGAAAGGTCGTTAAGTGTGCTTAGTGTTCGCAAGTGCAAAGCTCCTGGATTTGCCGAAAGCATAGCAGCCGCCTGACTAAGGTTGGTAGCTGCCTCAACCTCACCTTGAGCTTTGATCACAACCGATCGTCGCTCACGCTCTGCTTCTGCCTGTTTTCCAATTACGCGCTTCATCTCTTCTGGCAAAGTAATATCCTTAAGCTCAACATTTTCTACCTTAATTCCCCAAGGATCTGTTAGCTGATCAACAATGTCACGAATTCTGGAACTAGCTGACTCACGCTCTGAGAGCAACTGATCAAGCTCAAGCTCTCCAACCACATTTCGCATTGTTGTCTGCGCCAACTGACTAACCGCATAGCGGAAATCCTCAACAATGTTAACTGCTTTGTCAGCGTCCGATACTCGGTAATAGATAACGGCATTAATGCGAGCACTGATATTGTCCTTGGTGATTGCTTCTTGATCAGGCACATCAACTGCTTTAACACGAATGTCGACTTTTTTCATGCTCTCAAAAACAGGAATCACAATCCGCCAACCTGGCTGACGCATGCCAATGTACTTACCAAGACGATACTTCACACCAATGTGTCCCTGGTTAACCTGTCGAATGCAGACAATAAGAATAAACAGAACAATGACAAAAATTGGATATCCCATAGAAATATGATTTGTCATCCCTAGCTTGACCCGTCTGACGGGTCCCAATTAGGGATCCGGCAATTCGATTCTTGCTAGAATTAATTATACCTACACTGTACTTAAAATTCACAGTTTTGACCGGCTTTGTTGCTTAATTCCTCCACTCCTCGTATGATTTAATCATATGAAAAAGGGAGGAAAAATCAACAAAAAGTTAAATAGTTTAAATAAAGCTGTTAAGCAGGATAAGAAAAAGAAAGCTAACAA
>Ga0209518_1005023_pt1 | contig 10267 bp, 20 predicted proteins | sample RifGroB1_FD_183993 | JGI IMG/M metagenome (GOLD analysis project Ga0209518, IMG submission 183993) | Groundwater microbial communities from Rifle, Colorado, USA - Groundwater B1 (SPAdes) (version 2) | ecosystem: Environmental > Aquatic > Deep subsurface > Groundwater | place: Rifle, Colorado... | reverse complement strand
GCAATGTTTAGTATTAGTCCAATTAGCTATTTCTTGGTTTTCCCCATGAATTCCCTTATTTCTTCCATGATTAAGTTGCGCTTGTTTCCTTCCTCGTTGACTTTCTGGTCCCACTTAATGAAATCCATGAATTGTGATGTCAAAAGGAAAAGCAGGGCAAGTAGAGGAACTATTACCAAAGTGTAATCTTTTAGTGGTTTTGCTTCTGGCACTATTTCAATGAAAATCAACAGAAACCCCTGAAGTTTTATGAAATCTATTACTATGTTCCAGAATCCCCTTCCTCTCTGAATGTGCCACACTACCCATTGCCAGACATAAGCCAAATAGTTTGCGGTTTTATGGTTTTCAACCCAAGTGTTTTTCCATTCCCTGTATTTTTCCCTTAAAGACATTAAAAATAATAAGAGTTTAGTTCTATTATTAATTTATGCCTCTTCTTAGAGCAAAAGTAAATTCTGCTGGAACTTACTCTTACATTAGGCTTCCCCAAAGATTCAAAGGAAGGGAAGTCCTAATTTTGATGGAAGAAGATGAAAAGCTTTTCTCGCAAGTCATAAGGGATGCTTACCTTTTGAGTTCTTCCCTCGATTATGAGAGAAGAAAAATTAAGGAAGAATTAGATGCTTTTAGGGATGAGGCAAACGCAAGGCTTGCTTACATTGAAAGAGGGTTGGCATTGCTTCTTGATGGAAAAAAGCTTGAACCACAAAAGTCCAGCCAAAATGAAGTTGAACAAACCTAAGTTTCCTCGCTGATTGTTATTTTGAGGATTTTTCCAGCTTTGAATTCGTTTAACAATCTTGTCAGTGAAACAACATTTTTTGAGGTAGTGAACTCAAATTTTGTTGGATTAACCAAGCGGAGCTTGGGAGAACTACACTCGCTTAAAGTCAGCGTTGCCTTGAAACTAATCCGTTTTAGTTTGCTTGTCTGTTTCATAAGCATAAGTTCCCCATCCCTTCTTCCTAAGTTTCCTATAATTGTCAAGCTCATCCCTGATTTTCCTTTCCTCTTTGCATATAGCGCATTCCCACCAAGAACTCCACCATTTCCTCTTGTGGAATGTCACAATGTTGCAGTTGCTGCAAAACATTCTTCTTTCAGCCATTTTTTTCCCTTCAACTATAGGTTTTCCATCAGCTCTGTGTGGCGCTGAACTGAAGATATTGGTCGACCATGCCCAGTCCGCATGCTTTTCACAGTAAAAGTATTTTGCTTTGTGAATGTTTTTGAACCAATGGTTTCCAATTCGTTTGCAATCAATAACGGTGCAAGGTTTTTCCTTAATGGCTTTTTCTTCTGTTTCCTTTTTTGCCACAGAACACCTCCTAATAAGAATGGGTAAATGTGCACGTTCGTTACTGAATCAATTGCCAAGTGCATTAAATAACCTGATGCAAGACCAATGGAAACTACTAACAAGATAAATGGAATGCTCCACTGATGCAACCATAACCCTTCAAATGACTTGTTGGTGCAAGATTGCTTAAACAAATCACACTCCTCAAACCAAATTCTTTTTCCATCAAACCTTAGAATGTGGTCCAAATCAACAAAATAGCTTCCAATTAAGAAAAAGATTAAGAATATGACGAGAAAAGGAAGGAAAACAAAGAAATGAGTAATCCAATCACCCATGACCAATCCTTGTCCAAATCCCAATTGGGAAATATGTAATTGTTAAGTTATTGGATGAATGACATAAACACTGAATATTATGACAATTACCACAAGATATGCATCTACAACTGTAACAGCAACCTTTATTGTAAGAGCATTTTTCAACCATTATTTTTGCCTCTTCTTTATTTTACCCATCTTTTTTCTTTCCTTTTTATGCCTTTTTTGGATTCATAGACTTCCTTTTGCCAACCACATTTGCAAATATATGTAACAAGCCAGTCATTATGAAGCCAAGTTCTTTTGGCAACAATCCAATTATGTTTGTGTTTTCTTTTACTCTTTTTATCAAAAATATTTTTCAAGCGTTCTTTTACAGTAGTTTTGTCCAACATTTTCCAAGCATCACTTACATAAGAATTCTTTATGATTTCAGCCAAAGCACTAGAATAATTATCATCAACAATATAAAATTGTATTTCAGTAATTGCTACAGAGATTTCCTTTCCTTTATAAAATACTTTGAAATGTTTTGCTATCTTTGAATTACTATTAATAGTTACTTTTAATGCTTTATACAATTTAGTCCCTTCTTCTTACTAGGCTAACAGAATAACTCCACATATTCACAATTATGAGTAAACCCATTAGCATTAACAGTCCAGAAGTCCACCACAAAAAGGGTTTTCCAAAAGAAATCCCAAAAGCCTCAAATCCCAGTGACCACTCAAGCTTGTTGAACAAAACAAAGCCAACAACTAATGGCAAAACAAGCATCAGGAACATTGCAATCATTTTCGCTTGTATTGTTGGTTCTTTTTTTTGCATGTTGTTTTATCCACCTCTTTTTGTAAGTCCTTAACATAGTTTCTGTGTGTTTTATAGTGTTTGAAGGCTTCAACCCTGTTTGGAATCATGTTGTTTTCAATGATACGATAAGAGCGAATCAATAATGGCAGTAATTCCTTAAGGTTTTTCTTCCATTGCTTTTTTTCTTTAGACTTAATTGTAGATTCAACAGGATAATTGAAACCGTAAGCTCCTTCTTTTGATGAATAAGCTACGCTAAAGGTTGGGCAGGAATCCTTAAATTGTTCCCTTAAATCATTGAAAACATTCACTAGCTTTGCTACGACTTCTTGCTGTTCTTTCTTTTGTTTTTCGTTCACCTTAACTCCTCCTTTTTTTGTTTAAAGTGCTTTAAGCAAAAATATTTTTCTTCTTTTTCCAAGCATTTGCCACCATAAAGGGCTTTGAAAATGTTTCCCTTAGTCCAACCCTTCTTTGCAACAGCCCAATTTTTACAGCTTTTAATAGAACATTTCATTCAACCACAAGTCTCTTCTGTTTCCTTAAATTAAAGCCAATTTCTCCTTTATGCAATTTGATTTTATCCCCATAAACACTAGCAGATACAAACAAAAAACTCTCAAGTTCTTCAAGTTCATCGCCCTCAGTTATTTTTTTAACAGGCAGATTTTCTGCTATTTTAGCCATTTTCTTGCAAAAAGATTCAATTGTCTCATTATCGTTTCTTTCAATACTTTCAATAAGTTTTTCGCAAGACAAACAATAAAATCCTGAAAAAGCAGATGTAAGTTCTTTTGAAACATACAAATTATTGCATTCCCCACATGATTTAAGCCCTGCAAGGTTTTCTCTAATCCATTTCTGGATTTTTAACGTAATGTTCATGTTTCTAGCTTCCTTACAATAGCCATTCCAAGAACCCCTCCAATCACAAAGATTTCTACATTCCTACCCTTAAAAAAGTCTGTTACTGCTTTCATAACATCAGAATCATAGTGGCAATCATGCATTGCAATGATGCCATTGGCTTTCACATGGGGGTACCATGCTTTCAGGTCAGCTAAAACACCTTTATAGTCGTGGTTTCCATCAACAAATAGCAATCCAATCTTTTCCCCTTTCCAATTCTCTCCTGCTTTTACTGAATCAGAGTTAATGAAAATCCATCTATCTTTAAGTTCCCTTGGCAATTTATTGGCTATGTTGGACCTATCAAGAATGTCAACAGAATAAAGCTTTGAATCAAGTGCTTTGGCAGCAAGCAACAAGTGCTTTGTTGAATATCCAACCTCAACACCTATTTCAACCAAGGGCTTTAAGCTTTTCGTTGACTGCAAGAATGTAAAGCAAGGTAACATAATGGGCAAAGTAATTGTCTTTGTCTAGGTGCACCCAAGAATCATGGTTAATTATCCAACTCAAGTCCACTGATTCAACTCTTTTTACTTTAATAACTCAAGTACGAATAACCGCCAAGTTCTATTTCCTTTCTTAATTGAAAGCCTTTCCATTTCTTTGTCATCAAAAACCACATTTAGAACCTTGACCAAACAAAACACCAATCATACAAACAATCAAAGTCCTTAAAAATCTTTCAATAGCAAACCACAATGCACTGGCCTGAAATGTTGTAGATATACCTCAATTCTTTCTTGGTTTCCTTCAACTCATTAATGAATTTTGTAATGCCTGTGCAAGCTTCAAAGCCATAATCATCAAAAACAATTATTGCCCCTTTACTTGTTCTAGGATAAATCCAGTTGAATGCATCCTTTGCTGAAAGGTAAGTGTCAACATCAATGTGGCAAAAAGCTATTTTTTTGCTTTTAACCAGTTTCCCTGTTTCCTCTGGAAAAATCCCTTCAAGAACTATTGCATTCTTTAATCCAAGGGAATCCAACAAAAATTCAACATTTGTCTTTGAAGCACCATTATGTTCTCCTCCAACATACTTTGTGTCATGTTCTCCTGCCTTTACAACCCCCCTAAAAGTATCACACAAGTATACTTTTTTCCTAGTGTTCTGGATTGCTTTGGCTATTATTGCTCCACTACCTCCATTCCAACAGCCTATCTCAATGAATGAACCATTCAATCTGCTAGTTTGCCTAGCCGAATCCCACAAAATCCATGCCCTCTCTATTCCAATCAGTGTGTTTGCACTTACTTTCTGGTATGTTTCAAAGAATTCATCATCAGCAAACCAAGGAGTATAAAGAGTGCTTCCACTGACTGCACCATATACAAGATTATCTTTTTTATTACTAATCTTTTCTTTCATTAGTTTTACCTAGAATCTTGTTTAATTCCGCAAAATCTAAACGGAATTTGCATTCACTACATTCTGAAACTAAATAAATATTCCCATCAAAGTAACTCTTCAAAAAACCATAATCTCTTATTGTTTGTTTTCCACAATGCAAACAGTGACTTTTGTTAGGAATATTTGAAAAATGCTTATCAAACTGTTCTCTTTTTTTTGATGGATATTCTGTTCGCTTTTTTTCAAACGAAACCATTGTAAGTTCTTGGTAGCATTTACAAATTCCTTCAATGTTTTCCCATTTTCCATGAATCAATTCGCAAATTGGGATGCCACTAAAACAACCACAATTATTTCCTATATTAATTTTGCAGTTAGGGCATTTATCTTTTGACAAGTGAGAATCTGCTTGGAATTCATGCTCACATTTTTTGCACTTGAACCAATGCAATGCTATTGAATCTTTTGCGAGAAGTTCCATGCCTTTCTTGAATGCTTCACCTTTGCCACTAATTTGCAATACTTCTTTTTCTTTTTTGTTGAAACCTCTTGCAGTATAAATTTTTTCTTTCATGTTTTTATTTCTCCTATAATTTTCCATTATTGCAAGCACCCAGACTTGAACTGGGACCTTCCAGTGAACTATGGAAATACTGCCTTACTAATAGTTCTTATACAATACTTGCTTAAAAAAATTATTTAGTCACCTTGAAATGATTATAAGGAGAACTATTTACCCATTTATTTTTGCTGTGTTTGCATGTGAGAAACCCATTTTTGTATTCTGCTTTACACTCATTTTTTCCATCACAATATCTTAATAGAAAGAACTTTTTTGGGAAAACAAATGGTTTTTTGTGTTTAAAATTATTGCAAACACTTACTTTAAAGTTGCCTTCATTAGTAACTCTTTCAACACAGTAACAAACATTAATGTAGAAGGTTGGCAATATTTTGGATTCTGTTTCTTTATTTATTGCATCCATTACTCTGTATGCTAAAGTTGGGTCTAAAGCTTTAGACCAAAATTTAGCAAATTTATTAGGGTCATCTATTAACGTCATTGAATCACTATTCTTTTCATTGCTTTTTCTTTGTCAAAAAACTTTTTAGCTTCCTCTGTTTCAAATTTACTGATGCTTATTTTGTCGTTGAAACTAAACCAAAACTTTTCTGGGTGAATACCTATATTGTCAGTTGAATCGTTTTTGCTTGGAAAATCCTGCAAATTGTTTCGGTTATAATGAGGGCTAGTGGAGTTCAAGTGTCTCCATTCTTCTGTTGAATCCTTAACATAAACAGTGCTATGCCCAAAACCACTTCTAGTTACTCCGCAACTAACAAAAATCCTGTCAGCAGGAATTCTTGCTGCACGCATCCATGAAACAATCTTGTGTGCAAAGTCTTCGCATTGATGCAAGCAAGCCCCGTTTTTCAAGAAAAATGTATGTGTGTCTGCAACTTCAAAATCACGCACGATAGTTTCTCCGGCATCTTCCAGATATGAAATGCTTACTTCGCTTAATTCGGAATACCCATGATGCTGATTAAAATAACTGTTTTCGTTGAATCTTAAGCGCCAAATAGGCTGGATTCCTTTGCCTTTATGCTGATTTTGCTTCCAACAATAAAGAGGTTTTCCAAGCTGCAAATGAATCCTACACAAATCATTTGCTAATTGCTCTGAACTCGTTGAATAATCTTGAGTGACAGTCGGTGAATTAAAGTACGCTCCGCGATAATGCCCATCGCCCAAAAAATATCCGTCCAGAAATGCCTGTAATTTTTTTTTAGGTAAATGGAATATCATCTCCGGCAAGTGAATGTCAAAGCTGTTTTCCTTAAGTATTTTCAGGAAGTCCTTAAAGTCTGATGAAAGAAATCGCAAGCACGGAACCCCAGAATTATTTGAAAACTCGGAATAAGGTATATTGTTTTGCTCCAGTTTTGGAATAATTTCATCTGGCACATCGTAACCGCTTGTGCAAACGTGCTTTTCATCCTTCCAACCTTCTGCAATAAAATGACCTGTAACAAAGCAAAGTTCCTCATTAAACCAAGAAACATCCTGTATCTCGTAAGGCAATTTTTTAGCTGTCGGAATCTTGCGTTTCCAGTAGCGAGTCAAATCAATATCCTTCAAAAGCGTTTTCTCATACTTGCTTTCAACAGAATTCACGTTTGTTCTTGTCCAAAACGGATGGTCGTGCGTGACATCAACTTTTTGACCGTTGCGAAAAAACACGTGCTTGATTGGAAGTTTTCCTTTTTCCCAAATTTTGGTAATTGGTTTGTAGCAATACTCTTTTTTGCTCCAATCATAGCTCAAAACCATGTCTCCTACTTTGAGGTCACCGACTTTTTTCAATCCACCTTTCACATGAATTTCCTCATAAAGTGCAATGCAATCCCCTCCTAAATTTTTTTTCAAAGCAGTTTCCAATTCAAAGGGAAACCACCAATTCTCTTTGAAACCGTAACCATCGTCGAACTTGTACTTGTATTTTTCTTTTGCTGCATGGTAAATCTTTGGAATTATTATGTTAATGTCAACCAAATTTGAAAAAAACAAGTTCTTTGACTTGATTTGCTGGATTATGTCATCATCATTCACTGTGATGTAATTTCTCACACTGATTGGTTTAGTTACCCATCCTATGGGTTCTCCAATCCAAACATTTCTTTGATACTTGATGCTTGCTTCTGGCACGTTTGTCGGATTCTGGTATGCTTGCTTGCATAATTTTAGTTGTTCGAGTGCCTCGCTTTTTATAGTGTTCAAAATTATATTTTCTTTTGTTTGTGCTTCGAGTTTTTTGGTTAATCCTGTGTTGGCACCATAAAGTTTTTCGTATTGGTTAGAAAGATTCCAATATTTTTCGTTCAATTCTATTTCTTGGTCTTTGCAACAATTCAAGTAATTGCAAACCATTTTTCGTAAGTCCATTATTTATATTCCCCCTGAAACGCTTATTAGTTCTTCTTTACCGCAATCCTCACATTTCTTTAAAGCAAAGTTTTCTCTGTTAATCTTTTTGCTTAAATAAATCAGGTTTGGGCTTAAACAACTTTCACAGTTTCCACCAAATAACTTCATTAATTCACCTCATTTGTTTTCTTATTTTTCAATCATTACTAATCCAACTCTCCAAACTTTCGGGTTTTGAAATTCTGAATCTGCTTTTAACCCATTCACTTTGCGAAAATACCACAAAAAACTTGTTTGCGCAGAAGGACTTGGAAAAGCTTTACTGGGAAACCCATCCTGTTTTGCCATTTCCTCCGTGACATCCAGCAAATTCATTTCTTGGATTGACTTCACAACCAAACGCAAAGGCTTTACAATTCCATGCCCCCACGCTAAAGGTGGTCGTTCAAATATTTTTGGACACCTTTTGTCAAATCCACTACAAGTGCAAAACCAAATTCCTTTTCCACCTCGTTTTAATTGGCAACTATAATCTGAACCCACACGCCATTTGACTCTAAAATTTGGGGTTAAAACTTTCATAATTCTGCCAGGCTTATCTCTATCACGCCCTGTAATTTCTTCTTTTTTCCTTAATTCAATATCAGAAAAAATCATTCAATTACCTGCCACTTTTTTGCGGGTGAATGCAGACCGAGAAAAAACTCGCTTAGACAAGCATACTATGCCGCAATGGTATGGCCACATTTCTGCTTGCGGTCACTACACTCATTTCCCGACATTTTTATTATTCAACAACAAATATTTGTCAAAATATTCTAACAATTTTTTTCTTTCAGGCTCTCGATTAGTAAGAAAAAATTTTTCTATTGGGTGCCAAAACCAAAAAAAAACAAACTCGTTTGATTCAGGATACTTTTTAACCAAAACTATTTTGTTTTCCGTTACTTGTGATTCCATCCTGTCAATTTGTCGATTCAAAAACCTGATTTCATCTTTCAGATACTCGTTCATGCGCAACAACTTTAATGCTTCCTCATCTTTAATTATTTTTTTGACTGTTTCCTCAATTGTTTTCTCCAATTCACTCATTCAGTTCACCTCGTGGATACCCACGATTTCTAATCGTGGGTTGTTTACTCACTTCACCTTACCATTATGGTTTTTTTCCTGCAAGATTTTGCTTACCTTTCCACATTTACACTGCCCAAATTTTGGTTTAACTCTTTTTTCATTAACCCAACTCTTGACGGGCTTGAAAGCGCAAACGTGTTTTGGGTTAATCATGCGCACAAACATGTTTTTTCTCCGACAATTCTTTTTTCATTTATAATTCTGCCTCCCTAACAAAAATTTCAGCAAATCTCTTAATGCAAGAATCACAGTAATTTTTTCCGTCAATAATTGAAAAACTGGCTTCGTGTAGTGCTGTTTTATACCATTTTGTTTTTGCTTTACAATGGTTGCAAACAAACCAAATTTTTCTTTCACCTTTCAAGTTAACTTGTAATATCATACTTTTTTCTCCTTGTGGTTTTGAAGGGCAGCAAACAAGCTTTTCCTAGTTCACAAGCTTACAACACTTTGCGTTTTCTTCCCCTGTTGAACTATTGTGTCGCATAAGAGGCGTTAGTGTTATACGGAGCTCTTACTCGTCAATTTGTTGCCTTACTTCACCACCTTTTCACAAATACATCTTTCTGTTCTTTTGTGCCATTCACTTCACAACTACATCTTTCTGTTCTTTTGTGCCATTCACAACTCAAAACATTTTTTTTTCTGTTAAAATAATGTCTTGCCATTGAATGCTGGCAAAAAATACAGTTAGTCATTTTTGTTTGCTCTCCCGCACACGCTGGGATTTTATTTGCCTCTCAAAATAAATAATGCACAATTCGAGGGATTTTTCCATTTTTCTTTTGTTTCTGCATGAATCCATTTAACACGACCAACTGGCCTAATTTCCGCTTTTGCCTCAAAAAGCATATTTAACAAACTTAAAACTGGCAAAATTAAAACAGTGGTCTTTCCTTTTTTCTGTTCTTCAAGTGCTTTTCTAACAAAAGCAGTCGGACCATTTCCATTTATTGCGTCTGCGGCTCTGAAAGGCGGATTGACCCAATTACTTTTTCCCCACTTCGCTTTAATTCCATCTTCTACAAATGGATAAGGACATGGGTCAAAATCAAACTTAAACTCTTTATTAAGTGGTTCATAAATCTCTGGCGGTATTAGCCAAAATTTACTGTCTTTTTTTTCTGTCATCATTTTTTCAATCACTCAAATTACTTTTTATTCTAGTCTGATTATTGCTATTTTTTTTCATGCCTTGTTTTTTTCTTCCTAGCATATCCTAATGCTTGGCAAAAAGCACATTCCGCATCATGCTTTTCTATTTCCAATAACTCTTTTTCAATCATTTTTGTTTCTTCTCCCGCACACGCTGGGATTTTGTTGGAACCGGATTTTTGCAACCACAAACATGGTCATTGGCTTTTGCCCATCCATTTCTATAAAATGCGCAAACAAACTGTGTTCCATTGCCAGTTTCTCTTTTATGAATATACTTTTTTCTGTATAGTTCTATTCTATGCCCACACTTGCATTTTTCTGTCGCCATTTTTTTAATCACTCTTTGTTGG
>Ga0209518_1005020_pt1 | contig 10271 bp, 15 predicted proteins | sample RifGroB1_FD_183993 | JGI IMG/M metagenome (GOLD analysis project Ga0209518, IMG submission 183993) | Groundwater microbial communities from Rifle, Colorado, USA - Groundwater B1 (SPAdes) (version 2) | ecosystem: Environmental > Aquatic > Deep subsurface > Groundwater | place: Rifle, Colorado... | reverse complement strand
ACTACGAGCGGCAGCCCGCGTGACTCAAAAAAGGTAAACGTATCTTTGACCCCAAACTGCGCAAAGAGCGAGTACAAAAACTGCTCCGCCTTGCCGTACATGGCGGCAAACACGCGCACGTCCTCTTCCGCATTCGTTATGTTACAGCGGCCGCCGCCGGAGATACCCAGCTTTTCCCCCAGTTTTTTATTTTTTTCCAACAAAAGCACTTTCTTCCCATTTTCAGCGGCGCGCCCCGCCGCCATAAGCCCCGAGGCCCCGCCGCCGATGACGATGACATCGTATTCCATATTATTTTTCGAGCACGCGCGCTTCCATCGCCATAAAAAGCGGAATCTCTTTGCGCGCGGAGTCCTCGGCAGCCTGGCGCGGACCTTTGCCGCTCTCTTTGTGCGACACCCACTCCTCAAGCCGCAAGACCGCAAAACCCGCGCCGCCCAGCGCCTTAAAAAAGTCCTGTAAAGAATGGTGGTACGAGATGGTGCGCGTCGCTTTTGACGCGCCTGGGTGCATGTCGATAAATATTTTTGCGGACGACAAGTATCCGTCGACTCGGCGGTACTGCGCAGCGGCGGCCTCATCCCAACCCCAGCTTGAGCGTTTAAGCACACGGAATGCCGGATGATTGATGACAAAAACAAAACGCCCGCCCTTTTTCAGAACGCGGCGCACCTCTTTAAGCGTACCCGACAAGTCCTCAATGTTTTGCAGAGCCAATACGCACACCGCCGCATCAAACTCGCCGTCTTTGGCAAACACGAGCTTGTTGGACGGCGCGACAAAATACTCCGCTCCGCCTTTTTCGCGCGCCCGCAGTATCAGTTCCTTGGCTATGTCGGTGCCAGCAACCTGAGCGCCGGCTTTGGCCATTTCGCGGGCAAAAAATCCTTCGCCACAACCGAGGTCGAGCACGCGCTCACCTTTTTTTATTCCGGCCATACGCAGGAGGTTCGGCAAAATAACCTTTGCATGATAGGTGTCTTCTTTCTGCAAATGCTCTCCATACCAACCGGCAACTTTATCCCACGAAGTATCATTCTTCATAAAATTTACTTTTCCAAATCCAAAACCTCGTCGATGCGGATTTTCTCCACAAAGTCCGGCACGTGCGAGACCAGTATCATCGCCCCTTCGTACGCGTCGAGCGCCCCGGCGATAACCGGCAGGTGGCGGAAGTTGATATGGTTGGTCGGCTCGTCGAGTATCAGGAGCCCCGGCTGGAGCAATACCAACCGCGCAAAGGCAACTAAACCTTTCTGCCCTTCCGAGAGCGTGCCTATTTTGGAGTGAAATATCTCGCCGGAAACTAAAAAGCCCGCCGCCACTTTGCGGACATCCTCCTCTATCGGGCGCTCAAGCACGCTCGAGAGCTCCTCGTACACAGTCTTGTCAAAATCGAGGTTGGAAAAGTCCTGCCGGTAGTAGCCGACGGTCACACCCTTGGTAACTTTTGCACCTTTTGCTTTACCGGAGGCTATCGCCTGCAGGAGCGTCGACTTGCCGATGCCGTTGTGGCCTTTGAGCAAAAGGTGTTGGTTTTTGCGGAGCGCCAACTTGGCTTTGCGCTCGACCGGCTTGTGATTCTTTATCGTCAAAAATCCGGTGATAGTGATGAGGTCGCCGGGCGGTGTCTCGCCGGCAGGGATGCGGAACGGGCGGATGGTCTTATCCTCTTTGCGCACGTCCACCATCTCCTCCTCGAGCTCGGCGGCCTTCTCCCGCATGCGCTTGGCGACCATGCGCATCTGCCCGCCCTTGTTGGCGAAAAAGTTCGACTTGTCTTTATTTTCCTGGATCTCTTTGGCCAGCATCGCGTTCTTTCGGTTTTCCTTTTCTATCCGCGCGGTAATATCCTTGACCACGTCAAGGTAGTTGCCGACATACTGCTCTACCTTGTGCGTATGCACATCCAGATACAGCACACCGTAGGTAAACGCGTTGAGAAAAGCCGCTTCGTGCGAAATAACAATGACGGTCTTTTTGTACGCCTGCAAAAACTTGGTCAAGTGCTCGATGCCCGCTTTGTCGAGGTTGTTGGTCGGCTCGTCGAGCAAAAGCAGGTCCGGGTCTTGTATGAGCGCCTGCGCGAGCAGGAGGCGCGCCTGTTGGCCTCCGGAAAAAGTGCCTATCTTTTTGTCGAGCGGCGCGTGCAGGTTGACCGCCTCCAGCACCTTTTCTATCTTCGGGTCGATGGCGTAGATTTTTTTGGAAAATACGCTCTCAAAAAACTCGCGCACGGTCAGCTCCATTTCGCCAGCGGGGATAACCTGCCGGCTGGTCGCGATAGTAAGGCCGTGGGCAAGGTGCATAAGGCCGTCGTGCGGCTCGAAGGCGCGGGTTATAAGGCCGAAAATAGTCGACTTTCCCGCCCCGTTTTGGCCCATGAGGGTAATCTTAGTGCCCCGACGGATGCTAAAATCCACCGCTTGGAGAATAGGCTTTTTGACTCCCCAGTCAAAAGAGACCTTCTCAAACCGTACTATCACCTCTCCGCGTTGCATCGTGACAGCTTACCACGCTCTTTACAATTTCCCAAACTTGTTTCTATTAAAAACAGGGGTTGAATTATTACTAAGATGCGTAGAATTTCGCACATGCGAAATTCTACGCAAGTTAATCGTGTTGGTGCCACAGGTATCTGGTACGATGTTGAAACCTTAATATCGGATTAGAACTCTTTGTCCTCTGTTAAATTTCTAATCTCTAAAATTATTTGCTGTGCTTTCCTGTATTCGCCAGTTACCGAATGACCCTGACTGCTTCTCTCTTGAATTCTTGCGTTAAAGTAACCTAGTTCAGCACTTAAGCCATTCAATTTAGCCGCTATTTTTAAAGAAGCCGCTTGTTTCGATAGAGCTTTTTCTGACTTCTCTTGAGCTTTTGCCGTGCGCTCTAGCTCTTTTCTTGTGAGCTTTAATTCTTCCCTCTGTAGACCCAACTCCTCCCTTTGTAACCAGATTGTATAAATCACGCCGAAGAAAGCTAGGCCTGAAAAGAATGCATTAAGTCCTCCAAACATATCCCCGAATTGGCCACCAGTTGGCATGTCCGGAAAGAAATGTCTGATGGAGAAAAAGTAAATTATAAAAGTAATCGCAAAGACTACAATGGCAATGATTATATGTTTTAATTTCATAGCTGAGTATCTGGTACGATGTTGGAACCTTATTGGATGTGGCCGGATTTTGATAATAATCCACCAAACGCTCTAATTTGTGTGTCGCGACTGCTTCCAAAGGTTTTTTGGCTAAGAGTTCCATATTTTTCCTCAAGTGTGTATTTCCAACCGAAGGAATTCAATAGAAGCTTGTCGTGCGCTATGAACTCTTTCATTAATTTATTATTTAGTTTTATTTTTTTGAATGTACTTGGATTATAAATAACGACTTCATTTGTGTCACTCATTCCTTCGTCTAACTCCCAATGAGCTATTGCATTTCTTAGTTTTTGAACGAAGCGTAAGGAATTTATAATTTCTGGATAGTTCTTTAATCTTCTGAAATATGGAATTTGTTGGTAGAGTGAAATTTTTCTATCAAAGCTAAAATGAGATGTGTTTATGATGTTCCAATAAAAAATAGCCGCCTGCCTGTTAGATTTAGGGAAAAAATATGTTCTAAGTCTCCAACCTAAGGCTCCTTCAATTACAGTAGAGTCTGAAATTATAGTACCTCTATACCAACTTAGTTTTTCTCTAATTATTTTGTTGTCTATAGAGGACATACCGTTTGTATTAATATAGAACCTGAAATTAAGAAGCCGTCTCAAAAATCTTTTTTACCAAGGAAGTACGCGCGTAAAATGCTCGGCTAGTTGAACCATGTCCTGCCCCCTTGGTGCGGGCTTGTATCCATTTACCATCTTTGCCGGTTAAGCTCGCAAATCCTTTTGTAATGAGCTTGTGGCGAATAAAGTCGTAATCAGCCTTGATTTCCTTGATAAGTTCGTCGTCTTCGGCAAAGTCCAAACTTGCAACCTTAATAAGCTCTGATTTTTCTGCATTTTGCCCATGCCACATGACAGCGCAAAAAACGACGGTTTTTAGTTTCGCCCAACAATGACTTTCGAAGAATGGGTGGGATTTTAATTCTTCGGGATTAATCATCGTTATTGCCATTGTTTCTTTTGGCACAAGCAATTCTTTTTTATTGTGAAAGCTCACTGATTTTAGTTCATAGGTAAGACCGTTCGGAGCTTTTGAAACATTCGTTTCTAGCCCTGCCAAACGCTCAAGTACAAGTCCTTTCCAACCCTTATTTTGTTTTCCTGTCTCATATGTAGTAATGCCATGTTGCAATGCCAGTGCCCGCAAGTCTTTGCCGATGTATTTCTTCAGATTATTTATTGCTATAGTGCGTGTAACGATTTTCATATCTATTTCTTAAATATCAGCAAAACGTTTTTTTGATAGTTCGAGGTAATCTTTCTCTAAATCGACTCCAATAAATTTTCTACCATTCATAGCGGCCGCAATACCAGTAGTCGAACTGCCGGCAAACGGATCGAGAATGACATCCCCCTTATTCGTGCTTGCAAGCACTATGCGCTTGAGTAAATCAAGCGGCTTTTGAGTTGGGTGCTTGCCGTACTTTTTTTCATGAGGCTTCGGAGTTCCCATAGCCCACACAGAACGCATTTGTAGTCCTGGTTTTTTTAATTGATCTTCTGGCCATTCGCCCTCTTTCATAAGGTCGTAGTTAAATGTATGCTTTGCTTTTTTTTCTTTTCGCGCCCAAAGAATTGTCTCGTGGCTTGCTGTAAAAAAACGGCAACTTAGATTCGGAGAGGCGTTTGGTTTAAACCAGGCAATATCATTTAGAATATGGTAGTTGAGAGATTGCAAAGCATGACCACATTGGTAGATAGAATGATATGTGCCACTAACCCAAAGTGTGCCGTGTGGTTTTAAAACTCTCCGGCACGCTTCGAGCCAACGGTAGTGAAAATCATAGTCGTCTTGAAAACCCTTGCTTACGTCCCAATCCCCCTTGTTTACACTCACCATCCGACCAGCGTGAACGGTAAAGCCGCCATTTGAAAGATTGTATGGAGGATCGGCAAAAACCATATCAACAGAATTTTCGGGCAATTGAGAGAGTATTCTTATAGCATCCCCATGATAGAGAACGAAATTATCTTTTATAAAATAGGGACGATCTACGACTATTGAGAGTATTTTCCTTTCGGCAACAGTCATATTGCCTATTGTATCATTCACTTATAAACTCCAACCCCTATCCAGACAAACTTTTTAGTTTCCAAAATGTTCTTCGTCGGTTTGCGCCTCGGATTTTGTTTTATGGATGACGCCGTCGCGGTGGTTGGGCGGCGCGTACAGCGTATACAGCTTCATTGGGTTTGTGCCGGAAGTGTTGATGATGTTGTGGTTGGTACCGCTTGGTACGACAACAATCGAGCCGTCTGCCAGCATATGTTCCTCGCCGTCGAGCACCGCCTTGCCCTCCCCCTTCTCCACCCTAATAAACTGGTCGAGTTTGTGCACCTCCATCCCTATATCCTCGCCCGGCAACAGAGACATCACCACCAACTGGAGGCGCTCGTCGGTATAGAGCACCTTGCGGAAGTATTCGTTCGCAAGCGAATCCTTTTCGATATTGGTTACGTATCCTTTCATGTCTATTTATCTTTTCCGTTCTCAAACTCCCACGGCTTTTCCATTTTGCCGACTTTGCCGAGCATCATGGCGCGCAGCGTCTTTATGCTGAAGTAGAACGCAAACAGCAGTGCCAGCGCCGCCACCTCCCGCGCGGCAAACAGCTGTGCGGTATCAGCCGCATAAAACGAGATAGCCGCGGACTCCAGCAGGAACACTCCCAACCCGGAGACTACAACATCGTAGACCATGAGCACCCTGCTGTGCGGGTTGGTAAGCCCGGCAAGCAGTACGAGCAGGAGCGCGCTCCCCACTTGCACAAACGTGCCGAACGGCAGAAGGTCGCCGAACAATGGTATTGCAACAGCTGATAGCACCGCCGCGCCTAAAAACAACGCGCGCACATAATCGCCGTAATAATGTTCTATGTCATGGATGCGGAAGAGATAATCGTCTTTCATACCAGTTGATACGGTCTATGTACTTTTACGCTGGAGATATTTTTTTCACCATAGGCAGAGCGTAGCGGTCCAGCCCGATGTGGCCGGCAATACGCCACGCAAACAGGAGGCCAAGCCCGAGTGTAAACCAAATCGGGTTTACCGAGACACTGCCGGCAAGCATAAAGTTGAGGTTCATAAACATACCGAAGAAGACGGAGACGCCGGTCAGGAACCCGAGTATGAGCGCGATGCCGACCAAGAGCTCGCCGTACGCAACAAGGTAGGAAAATACTTGCGCATTCGGCAAGGCGACATGCTCCACAAACCACGCGTACCACATTTGCACATCCGGATGGCACGGCGCGGGCGCCGGCTGGCAGAACTCGGCTGTCTTTTTGAGCGCGCCGCCTAAAAATCCGGTAAGTCCGGCGCCCGCCTTTTCGCCGACCCAAGCCGGGCTGATTACCTTCTCCCACCCCGCCATGAGCCACTCGTATCCGAGATACAGGCGGACAATGAGCCATAACCACGCAGTCCGTTTATCGGAAAACAGCAAATGAGCAAACCGCGACTGCTCTACTGTGTAGTGAGCCATAAAAAAATAATTATAAGTTATATAAGGATTTTGACATCACCCTCGGAGCGGAGCTTCTCTATCTGCGCGTTTACCAACTGCTGCTGTTTTTGCTGGATGACAAATTTTTGCACCTGGTCGCGCACTTGGCTGAGGGGCGGAACGTCTGTCTGCTGTTCCGACGCCTGCTTGTAGGCGGTTTGTATTTCCGCGTCGGTCGCGGTGACCGCCAAGAGGTTGAGCGTCTGATTAAGATACGCCTGCATGGCGAGGTCGGAGCTTAGTTGCGCGCGGAAGGTCTCTTCGGTTATCCCTTGCGCGGCGAGCGCTTGCTCGTACGCGGCTTGCGAGCCCAGCTGGGTTTTGGCCGCCTGTATCTGCGCCTCAACCTGCGTGCTCGACGCGACGATGCCGGCTTTTTTAACCGCTTGCACCAAAAGCGCCTGAGCGATGAGAGAGTCGAGCGCCTGTGACTGTACCTGCGCCGGAGTCGTGATGGTGCTCGTGCCGTTTTGCGCGTTAATCTGCGCCACCGCCGCCGACAATTGGACGCTGGTTATAGTTTCTCCGTTTACGGTCGCGACCGCTGTTGCCGTAGAACCTTCAGGAGCTTTCGACTGCGTAAATTGAGAGAGGTTGACCGTGCCGGAAGAAACAAGGTACCATCCGCCCGCGCCGATAATAAGCAAAACAACAACCGCTATAAGTGCTTTTTTCATACCCTCAATTATATACAACTTATTCAAATAGCAAAGGCTACAGAAAGGCGACGATAAGAACGATGCCGGTGATGACGGCGAACGCCCCGAGCGTCTTGGTAAAGAGCTCCACCGCCTCGCGTTTTTGCCCTTCTAAAAACATCTGAACGGGCTGTAGAAAGAACAGATACCCCATGAGGGCAACCGAGAAGACGAGCAGGGAGAGCATCGCCATTGGCGCGAGGATGGTGTCCGGCTTGTCTCTGACATAGGCGGGGCCGTAGGTAATGAGAAGCACGACGAATACAATATAAAGTGCGGCCAAAAGCGCGTTGATATATGGGTTCTTGCTCATAACTCTTTTAACCTTTTAGTTGCATGGAAGTTTCCTTATAAGCTTACCAGTTGTTTCATCGATGAGCACAACCGGCCCAACAACACGGCCGGCGCATGCCGCCCTTCAGCTTCGAGAGCGCCTTCTTGATGCGGATATTTCTTGTCTCCGCTTTTTTGCCGGAGATGACCCAACAAATCCACTCATTGCGCGCGAGCGGCGTAATGTCCTCCCACGCTACTCGTGCCGCAGGCGTCGAGGTAAGAGCCTTTCGCAAATCCGCCGGCATTGCATGCACCACGCCGCCGGCGATTCCTTTTTTGGTCATGTATCTATTCTATCAAATCTCCCCTTAACCCCGTCGCGCTGCGTCAATGGCGGCGGCGTCGATTTTTTTCATAGTCATCATCGCGTCAAAAGCGCGTTTTGCCTCCGCGCCGCCGGCTGCGAGCGCCTCGATGAGCGTTCGCGGCGTAATCTGCCACGATACTCCCCAGCGGTCTTTACACCACCCGCACTCACTCTCTTTTCCGCCATTCCCAACTATTGCGTTCCAATAACGGTCTGTTTCTTCCTGATTGTCCGTCGCGATCTGAAAAGAAAAAGCTTCACTTTGCTTAAACACAGGGCCGCCATTGAGCCCGATACAGGGAATTCCGCAAACGGTAAACTCTACCGTCAGCACGTCGCCCTCCTTGCCGTCCGGAAAGTCACTGGGCGCATGAAAAACAGCGCCTATTTTACTATCGGGAAAGGTGGCGGCGTAAAAGTTCGCCGCGTCTTGCGCATCCTTGTTAAACCAGAGACAAATTGTGTTTTTTGGTATCATGTTCGCCTATACCACTATTGTACGCGGTTCTATATAAGTTTACGCTGAACGACCCAGTAGCAATAAAAAGACCGGGCGTTGTTGCCCGGCCTTTAGAATTCAGAACTGCGGCTCGATCTCGTTATAAGGCACGGCCTGAATTCTAGAATCGTCAGGATGCTGTTCTTTTAGCCCCTTGAGGTGCCGGTTAAACATCCGGTACCCTTCATCGGGGGAGGCCGTTCTGCCGACATAGTGGGTTATATTCCCTATGGTGATTTGTACTTGCCACGCGTCCTTATGTTTGGTTATGCCTCGCACTCCCTCCTCTAACGGATACTGGGACAAATTCACGCGTCTAAAGTCGAGCGGGTGTCCGAGCCGATACACCATGACTGGCATTTCTCCTGCGTATACGCGCGACCAGATTTCTCTGCCGAGCATAATACTGGACGGTTTGCCATTCACAGACCTCCGGCGGCGGATTTCTATACCCCTCGCTCTTCCGTCGATAGAGGCAGAGATGGTTCCACACCAATTGAACTCCTTCATGAGCGGAAGATCTTCGGGAGACACTAGCACGTACCACCCGTAGAATCGGGAAGGGTTTCTATTACTGAGACGACAAGCGACATACAGCCCCTGTTCGTCTTTGCCATGCACGAACATTCGCGAGAGTGCCTGTTGACTTGTAAAGACGGGGAAAAACACCTTCCCGCTCTGGGTTAGTTGCAAGCTGTCCATCTCGAGCTCCTTTTGTTGACTGAGAACTCAAAACCTCTAAAACAACTTAACAACAAACTGTAATTGTGTCAATTTTGCTGGGAGACATGGATTCGAACTGTGGATATTTGCAACAAAACGTATATGAAGTGGTTTATAATTAGGAAGTGAAAACGGAAGCAAAAGAAAAAGCAGTGACCATGAGACGCAGTGGCCTTACCTATCGGGAGATCCTCGCTCAAGTACCGGTGGCTAAATCGACACTTTCTCTATGGCTGAGAGAAGTACATCTTGCTCAAAAACAAGCGCAGCGATTGACTAAAAAACGAAAGGCCGCTCAACTTAGGGGCGGGGCCGCCCGACGACGCCAGAGGCTTGAGACGACTACATCCATAGTCGAGCAGTCGCGAATCCAAATCAAGAAATTAAACTCGAGGGAACTATGGCTCATCGGTTTGAGCTTATATTGGGCCGAAGGCAGTAAGGAAAAACTTTACGCAGGCGCGTCGGGAGTAGACTTTTCAAACACTGACCGGCGGATGATAGCCTTTTTTACACATTGGTTGAAAACAAGCTGCAACATAGATACCTCCCGTATATATGCCCACTTATATATTCACGAATATCAAAAAGACCGTGTTGCAGAAGCTAAACGCCACTGGACAGAAAAAACCGGCTTATTACCCGCTCAAATTACCGGTGTTTATTTTAAAAGGCATAATCTAAAAAGCCGTAGACATTCCTTTACCAAAGAATATTATGGTACTCTGCGTGTGCGAGTGAGGAGAAGTTCCGGCCTCATGCGGCAGATTCAAGGTTGGGTTACGGGTATATGTGATCATAATTGGGGGGTCGTCTAACGGCAGGACAGCGGCCTTTGAAGCCGTGAATGAAGGTCCGACTCCTTCCCCCCCAGCAGATAGAAACTTTTATCCCAGCGCGCGGTACAGCGCAAGCTCCAGCGGGATTTGCGGGAGCGGGGCGCGGTTCATTTCGATGAGCGCGGTCAGGAGCTCGGCGAGCAGGGCGGCGTTTATGGCAAGACCGGTTTTAGAAAGATTTTGCAGAAACGCAAGG
>Ga0209518_1005017_pt1 | contig 10273 bp, 9 predicted proteins | sample RifGroB1_FD_183993 | JGI IMG/M metagenome (GOLD analysis project Ga0209518, IMG submission 183993) | Groundwater microbial communities from Rifle, Colorado, USA - Groundwater B1 (SPAdes) (version 2) | ecosystem: Environmental > Aquatic > Deep subsurface > Groundwater | place: Rifle, Colorado... | reverse complement strand
GGCATTAAGCGGAAGCACCTGCACATTCACAGCTGCTCCAAACAATCCGCCGAACTCTGCCTATGACGCATTCTTGGTTGCAGATGACAGAACAAATTCAACCACAAGCTCAATGAATAACATCATTATACAGGCTGCTGCAAACAATGGCGGGGTTTCTGGCTCTATCGAAATCCCTGGCGGTCAAAGTGGTTCAATAGATGTTAATGCCATATTCAATCCAGCAGATACAGCAAAGAAGAAGCAGACAGCAGTGTTAATCATTATAGTGCTAGTTGTACTAGTGTTTATTAATAAGAAAAAATAATTGGAGGTAAACAAAAATGGCAGATTATAATAAATTATTTAAGGTGTCTGCCGCAGTAGGCGGCACAAGCTGGGTTCTGGCTTGGTTATATAACAAATTTGCGCCTGGGGGGATTGCTAAGATTTCCTTTTCAGTCTTGCCAGTGGACATAAATGTAGGAAACCAGATTGCAAGTGGGATAAATACAACGCTTGCTGGAAAAGTGTTAGGAACTCTAGGCGGAAGCATTCCAGCATCAATAACTACAATCCTAACATTGCTATTAGCAGCAGCAGGGGTAGTCTTTGTAGGGAATTTCCTAGACCAGCAATTCGGGATTAGTGGATTTGTTGGAGCAAAAACACCCAATGGAAAATTTGCAGTCAAGATGGGTATAGGGGCAGCTTTGATAGGCATGATTGCTGGATGGATGAGTCCGAATATCGGTACAATCAGTATTGTAATTGCAATGGTGTTATACTATCTAATAGTAGCCATAGTATACAACCTCGCAAGAAAATATTTTGGAGCCGATGGATTTTTGCCAGCACTCGACTAAACTTCAGTTTAAAAAACTAAGAGGGTGTGGCAATGAAAAAGGCAGCTTCCAAGTTAGTAAGACACGCAATAGGTTTACCTCCTACCTTTACTAAGGGAGGTGCCTTGTGAAAAAGCCAGCACTCTTAATTTTTATTTTTTTTCTTTTTATTGTACCTTCTACATTCGCATTAAGTGTATCTTTCAATTCGATAACTTATCCCCCTTCTGTCGTTTCAGGTCAACCTATCCAATATTTTGATACTATGACACTTGTTAACTCCATTAACTCTGGAGATTGTTTATCAAGTGGCTGTCTTATAGAATTAGACCCTTTCATGTATAATGGTCAATATATAAATTATATAAGTGCTGATGGTCAAATTCATTATCCAATTGAATCAACTTTTCAGATAGGTCCAGTTGGAAGTAGTGCTTGTGACTCAAATCCTTATCACGCTGGAAAAATAGTTTCTTTCGTTTCTGGAAATTATTATCAAGTATTATTCAACCCAAAATCACCCTTACAAACAGGTACTTGGAAGTATGCTTTAAGAATTTATAGTGGCTGTGGAGGTTCCCTTCTTTCAGAAAGTTATAGCCTCCCAATCCAAGTTGTTGCAGCAGCTACTTGTGGAAATGGAGTAATTGAAAGTGGAGAACAATGTGATGGAAACAACTTCGGAGTCAAAACATGCTCCAATTACGGATTTAGCTCTGGAAGTTTAACATGTAATTCCTGCATTATATCTACAAATTCATGTTCTTCTGTTGGGTGTAATCCTTCTTGTTCAAGTGGGTACACATGCCAATCTGGAACTTGTGTGCCTATCACTACATGCACATCTAACTGGCAGCCAACTGCTTGGACAACTTGTGCAAATGGACAACAAACAAGAACTATAGTTGATTTAAATGGATGCCCTGGACAGACATACACAGGAGGATTGACAACAAGCCAGTCATGTAGCACTGGAGAAACCAATACATCAACTAGTACATCAGCAGATTTTGAGATAGTAGATATAAGGAGGATATCAGGTTGGGCAGAGAATTATATAAATGCAGGACTACTTTTAGGGGAGTCGAAGGATAATGAAATTATGAAAGTGACTATCAAGAATACTGGAACAATCACATCTGGAACTCAATTGGAAGCATATTTTGTATCAGTTACAAACCCCTTTTATAATATAATCAAAAGTAGTCCTAGGAATTGTAATATTTTACAATCCTTTTATTTTCAAGGAATATTAACAGAATCTCCAAGTTGCAAGGGAGACAGTGCAGTTAGGAGCTATTCAATAGGGAAAATATCACCAGGGACACAGATTGATGTTTTTATAGCAGTGCCAGAAAATGAACTCGACCCTCCCACGTCTTTAGCAGGATATTCAAACCATAATCCTGATGGAAAATATTTATTGGTAGCAACTGCTTATAATGGATGCAATGGTGGTTCTACAATCTATTATGACCAGGTTGCAAGGTCTGTTGGAGAGTTTAATAGCCCTTGTGGTGATTTACTAACCTCTACCCTAATCCCTGGCACAAATACAACCACAACTTTTGATTCACCAGAGGCAAAAACAACTTTAACAGCAGAACAATTAAAGACAGCAACAGATGTACAACTAATCGCAAGCCAATGCTCATTAAACTCAGAATGTGAAAGTGAGAATTGTGAATCATTAAAATCTTTAATAGATTCTGGGCAGATATCTGAAGCTAAAGCAGATGAGTTTATGACTAGGACAAATGCAGTCATAACTGGAAGTACTATAGGTGGTGTTACTGCTGGAGTTGGATGTACGGCAGCGGTAGTCCTTTCATCAGTAGTATTCACTCCAGTAGTTGGTGGAGTAACAGCATTAGTTTGTACTGCTGGTGGGGCAGCATTAGGAGGGTTAATTGGATATTGGACTGATAAGACAGTTGACGCATTGGCTGAAAGAGATACGGCAACTTTCGGATACTGCATGGAAGATGATGCATCCTCATTCGGTTCTTTTATCTCTTCAATTGGACATAGTATCAACAATCAATTCGGTGGTCCTACAAAAACAAAGCTGGACGACGCCACATTAGGCTACACCTTTTTTGGACTAATCTTGATAATCATTATGTTTTTAGTTTTTAAGAAGTGAAACAAAAATGAACAAGATAGCAAAATCAAACCAAAGCGGAGCAATGGCAGTAGTATTTATCCTGCTTATTGTAGGTTTCCTTATTTATGTTATGAGTAAACTTTAAAAGTGAGAGTTTAAAATGTTCAACAATAAAAAAGGTTTTCCAGCGGCAAAGTTAATAGGACTATTTACAGGATTAAGCATACTATATTTTGCATTGGCTCCTGCTACAGTATATGGCTCATTCAAGCTCGTTAATCTGTTAAGCAATCCATTATTCATATTTGTAGGTATTATCATTTTAGTCATGATATTCAGTGGAGGAAAAAGAAGGTAAAATGGCATTCATAAGAATCAAAAACATAAAAGGAAAGGATGGAACAATCAGACCTTACGTTTACGTCGTGAAAAGTGTTTGGACTAAAAAAGGCTCAAGGCAAAAAGTGATAGGGTATTTAGGAAAATCAGTTTACCTCAAGCCAATTCATCACTCAAAAGTATTACAACTATTTGGAAGGTATAATCATAAATGTGCTCTTTGTCCAAACGAAGAGTGGCTAACCATAGACCACATTAAACCTTTATCGAGAGGTGGTTTAAATGAGTTAGACAACCTTCAAGTATTATGTGACCCTTGTAATCAAAAAAAAAGGGATTTATGGGAAAAACCTTTAGAAAATCAACCACACATAGTGACCAAGGCAAGTTATGATGCCTAATCAAATCAAAATGTCAAATCCAACCATATTAAAGGCTAAAAAGCTAAAATCAGTAATATTAAAAAACAGGGTTTTAACGATTTACAAAGAAAATGACTGGACACAAAAGATAGATTTGCCAGAAGGTAAATTAAGATTAGACGTTAATAATCAAACAGTTTATTCAGAATAGGAGGAACAAAATGTATAAGAAATCAAAGCCGAAAAAATAACTCAATTAAGCCTTCTTTAGACCAATAGGAAGGCTATTCAACTCTATCACCTCTTTCCTTTTTGGTAGCTAACCCCTACCAAAAGGGTTTTATTAAAAGAGAACACAAACAAAAATGGTATACACAAACCCGTTCAGGAACTTGACAGTAGGAAACTTCTTTTTCATAGTAGCAATGATACCAACTACTATCTTTATCATATCTTACCTTTCAAACCAAGCATTTGGAACAAACATAATCAAAATAGGGACTCCTATGACAGTCTTAATAGTGATTAGTGCAATTGTAATAGTGTTTTATACAGTAATCAAGTCACAGGGAAGGTTTGAAAGGAATGATTTACTAAGCTTAACTTTAATTGTTGGTGGTGCATTTGCCCTGATTTATTATTTACCTAAGCTCTTGCCAGAAGCATTCTCTATACTATCAACACAATCAATCACTCAAACCCAAGTTGGAGCAACTCTTTATAATAACACTTTTGCAGTAATGAAAGATGCCGCTACCCAGATACATAACTTTGTTCAGACAATAATACCAATACCTTAAATGGCAAAGAAAGACTCAAGCTGGATATGGCTCATAGTTATAGGAGTTCTCGTTCTTTTCGTTTACAAACAGGGAGGCTTTAATTTTATCTTACATACAATAATCACTGATACAACATCAATAAGTGATTGTTTTCAGGAAACTGCCAACAATGCAAATATAGGGGAGGCTTCCTTATGTGGAGCAAAGAGCAGTGGAACCTATAATATTGAAGTTGGATTTGCAGATAGGGCACTTCTTATAAATTATACAAAACCAGATGGAGCTATGAGTGACTCTTTATGGCAAATCAAGCATGGACCAGGAGGCAGCCCAACACTTGCAAATTACACATTCCCTAAAACATGCTGGGATGCTTATTCAGACAAGCTGGTATTAAAAGCAATTGTTTACAAGAATTGCGGAGCATGCTCAAATCTTGATATGCAATGCTGGGATGCATCAACTTGGGTGAATATTGTGTCTACTGGTGGTGGGGAAGACGGGACTTCACAAGGGGAGGATACAATAGGAATCTATGGTTATGATGGAAACTATGGAACAGGAATAAGATACTCCCCTTATACACGTAATTTTATAAATTATGCTAGTACAGGCGGAACACCTGTATGGTTTTGGGAAGAAGGAATTTGGTGGAAAATAAAAAATAATTATATATCTGCTCCAGTACCGCAATGTGGAAACAATCTCATCGAATCAGGGGAAACATGCGATGGAACTCAATTGGCTGGCAAGACATGCCAGAGCTTAGGTTTCTCATCAGGCACTTTATCATGCAATCCAACCTGCACTGGCTATGTGACTTCAAATTGTGCCAATACAGGCACTTGTGGTAATGGGAACATAGATTCGGGAGAATTATGTGATTTAGGGAATTTAGGCGGCAAGACATGCCAGAATCTTGGGTATACAAATGGCACACTAGCTTGTAACTCAGATTGCCTTAACTATGCAGCATCTGGGTGTTTTACAAACCAAACCCAATGCAATTCATACTGGCAATGCGGCTCTTATGGAGCATGCAGTAATGGAACACAATCAAGGAGCTGTGTTGACATAAATAACTGCACAACAGCTAATAATTTACCTCAATTAAATCTATCTTGCATCGCAACGCCAGCGTCCAAGTCAAACATAATCTATTATGTCATAGCTGGAATTGTTGTAGTTATTGGTATTATAACTTTAAAAAGGAAAAAATAAGAAAGTTTTATAAATAACAAATATAATAATCCTCCTTTGTATTTAAATTGCTATTGTTTTGAGGTATGGAAAAAATCAATTATTTGCTATTTTTAATTCTTTTCCTATTTATACCAGTCCTAATCTTAGCTGGAAGTGGAGAACCTTTAATTTTTCCACCGAATATAACTATACTATTTCCAGTGAATAACACAATTTATTCCATAACGACACTAGATTTGAATTGGACAAGTAATGAAACCATCATTAATCTTACTTATGCTCTCGATTCAATAAATTATAGTTTTCAAATAAATGGAACTTGTTTTCAGGAAACTGCCAACAATGCAAATATAGGGGGGGCTTCCTTATGTGGAGCAAAGAGCAGTGGAACCTATAATATTGAAGTTGGATTTGCAGATAGGGCACTTCTTATGAATTATACAAAACCAGATGGAGCTATGAATAACTCTTTATGGCAAATCAAGCATGGACCAGGAGGAAGCCCAACACTTGCAAATTACACATTCCCTAAAACATGCTGGGATGCTTATTCAGACAAGCTGGTATTAAAAGCAATTGTTTACAAGAATTGTGGGGCATGCTCAAATCTTGATATGCAATGCTGGGATGCATCAACTTGGGTGAATATTGTGTCTACTGGTGGTGGGGAAGACGGGACTTCACAAGGGGAGGATACAATAGGAATCTATGGTTATGATGGGAACTATGGAACAGGAATAAGATACTCTACTTCTACACATAATTTTATAAATTATGCTAGTACAGGCGGAACACCTGTATGGTTTTGGGAAGAAGGAATTATTTGGAATTTGACTATTTCTAATTTTACGTTAAATGTAAATGAAGGAAAACATAATGTTACAATATACGGTAAAAATAATAATTCAGATATAGGTCAATCAACTTATGTTTTTTTTACAATAAATCAAACTCCTCAAAGTTCAAACAACCAGACAAACGTAACATCAAACACGACATTAAATGATATTGTCCAATTCAACCTTACTTTAACTGACAATTTTAATTTATCCTCTTACATTTTTTCATGGAATGTTTCTGAATTTTGGCTAAACTTCACACCAGTAGTAATTACTGGAACACAAATTACTTTGATAGAAAACAAGACAATAAATGATTCAAGAGGAAAATTTGTTTCATGGACTGTTTATTTTAATGACAGCATTGGTAACACAAACCAATCTGAAATAAGTAGTTTTTATTTAATGAATTACATCCCAATTGTTAACAATGTATCATTGACTGAATTGCCATTAGCTCTAAATACAGATATAAAAGGTCATGGTAATTTCACCGACAGGAATTTTGACCTACCAAAAGATAATCAGACTTATTTTTATATAAATCAATCAATAGTTAACACAGCAAGTAATTCCTTCATATTAAAAGGAGGAAATGTTACAAATAATGCAAACATAACCTTCAGCATAAGGTATTTTGATGGATATAATTGGAGTGATTGGGTCAATTCTTCAACAACATCAGCTAGTGATAACACTCCACCTACATTCAATACTATGGCATTAGTTAATTTATCCTTGCAATTAAGATGTTCTGACTTAGCATCATCAATAAACAAAATAAACTACACAATGAAAAATCCAGATGGAACAACAATAACAAGCCAGATAGGAAGCTTCGGCTCAACATCTGATGTATCAATTAACCTATCCATTGATAATTTAAACACTTTAACCAATGGCACTTACAACATAACGCAGGTGAGCTGCCTGGATGCCAACAATAATTATATGGATAACACAACAACAGTAGACCTTAATTTCACAATAAGCAATCCAACATTAACCTCATTCATCATCCCTTCAACTTCCATCTATACAGACCAAACATTAAACTTTACCTTCGGATGCCAGTCAGATTACAACCTAAGAACTCAAAAAATAAACTTTACATTGATGATTAGTGACAATTCATTCCTTTACAGGTCAAATCCCTCATTTTTTACTTTTGATGAAAACGCTAGCGTGACATCCAGTTATAACATTTTTTCATCACAGGAAACTGCCAATACTGGAAATTACAACATCAGTCAAATAGGTTGTTTAGATACAGAAGGAAATTATTTTGAGAACATATCTACAGATAGCCTTTCATTTTCACTCTCGGTAAGACCTGTTGCCACATCAAGCGGTGGTGGTGGAGGAAGCTCACAAACCCAAACAGTAACAGTGAATAATACATTAAACATCACAATAACAAATTGCAACTTCAACGGTCTTTGCGAGGCATCTAACGGAGAGGATTTTTTCTCTTGCAGGGAAGACTGCAAGTTCCCGACATCTGGATTAAACACCACTACCGACTGGTTTTTCTGCAACGACCCTTCAAAGCCCTGCATAAATGACTTTGCGCACAATCTGCTGACAGGTAGGGGAATAGTGGTGGACTTGTCAATATTGTTTATCATAATCTTAGGTATTATAGTGGCTTCCCCAAAAGGAAGCAAAATAAACGAAACATTTAAAAAGCCGTTGTTTAATAAGAAGTAAGGTATTGAGGTGCTCGTGAAGATGAGTAAAGTAGTTAAATACAAAGTGACATCTAATAAACAGTTTTCTAGTAGTTTAAGATATAAAAAATTAATTGGTGATTCTTAAAATGACGACGGTGAATTAAAGGTGCCATTGGGCATTGAACGTATTGGATGGAGAACCAGAAACTATATTTTCAGGTTCGCAGCTTTGTTAAGCTCTCTTTATCTTTTTAGCCTGACAAATGATTTGGTAAAACCTATTGTTGATTACCAGCTTGAGGAAATCCCCTTTTTAAGCGTTAAAAACATACTAGGAGGGCTATTGTTTGTATTGTTTGTAGCTTTGGTTTACAACCAGGTGGATTGATTTGGCAGCACCAAACCCATTGGAACTCACAATGTTCCCAGTAATGTGGAAATCATTAGTGGATTACATAAATGGGATGTTCACAACATTTGTCCCTGGCGGAGAAGTTTATGAGGTTGCAATCATTTCCTTTATGATTGCTTATGCAATTAAAACAAGGAACAAATGGAAAACAACAAGTCTTGTGGTATTTACTGTAGTAATCTACACATCTTTAAGATATTTTGGATTTGGAAATAAGACGTAATGAAAACACAAAAAATCCTGATTTATTGGGTTATTTTCATATTTCTTGTAGTTGCAGTATTCGCCGCCCAGAGCTTGTTTGAAAGCTCACCAGTGCCAGGAGTGACATCTGGAAGTTCGTGGGCTATTACTAACGAGAATAGATGGTCAAATCTAAATGCCTCATTCTTGACTTCCAACACTTCCAATCATATAGTCGCCTTGGGCAATATAACAATGCAGGGGAATGTGACATTCTCAAAGTTAATAAACTGCGACAAGATGTCTACAGATTCAAATGGAAGACCATACTGCAATGTTGACAATTCTGGAAGTGCCACGGCTGATGCATTCAATTACGCAAACAACTTAACTGGGATATTGGGACCTAATTCTTCGATAATAAGAGTAGGAAACCTATCAATTATTCTAAGTCCGTACCAACTTGAAGTTCCAGCCTTCAAGAATGTAAATGCAACGGATATACTTCTAAATTCCACAATAATAAGAAATGACAATCTAAGGAATGTATTATCTAATTTTACAGATGCAACTTTCATAAATCTTGTAGTCTACAAAAATCTGTTCGTTATTGGAAACATCTCAAATGTAAATATCACAAACCTGAACATAAATGGAAGCTTGTATCCAGTCATCGATTCAACATATGATTTGGGCAATGGTTCTTTGAGGTGGAGGGTTCTTAATTTAAGCGGAACTTTGGAGACTGGCTCCGCAACAATTAATGATGACTTAAAAGTTGCAAGCCTAAACGGAACTTCTTTAGGATTATTTAATAAGAGCATTTCCTTGGATTCATACAACAAATCTATTTCACTAGATAATTATTTGACATCAGGAACATTTTTGACTCTTGCTCAACTGGATAATAACACATTAATAAGAGTTGGGAACTTATCAACAATACTGGTTGGCAATTCCACATGGTCTTCCAATTCATCCTCTTCCAACTACATAAATTGCAAAAACATAGCCTTTGACACAGGAACAGGAAATACTGCAATATGTGATGGGACGGATGATGGAGCAGGAGGAGCTGGAACAACCTTCAACTACGCCAATATTTCTGAATATTTTGGGGAATCTCCTTTTAATACTACGGTATTAAGATTATCCAACATCACAAACATCAGAGAAGGTGCATTTAACTTCGCAAACAATCTAAGCGCAATACTCAACAACGCAACAATCAACAGAAGTGTATCACTAGACAATTATAACAAATCAATATCCCTGGACAGCTACAATAAGAGCATCTCTTTAGTCAACTACAACCAGTCAATATCTCTCGTCAACTACAACCAAAGCATCTCTTTGGACTCCTACGCCCTGACTGCAAATACCCTAACTTTAGCAGCACTGGACAACAACACCCTGCTAAGAACTGCAAATATGACAAACATCAGAGAAGGCAACTATGACAAGACAAACTTCACATCCAATTATGCTTTAAGGTTAGCAGAGCAAACCAACGCCCAGAACGTGACAGGATGGGTGCAGAACAGCACAA
>Ga0209518_1005015_pt1 | contig 10273 bp, 13 predicted proteins | sample RifGroB1_FD_183993 | JGI IMG/M metagenome (GOLD analysis project Ga0209518, IMG submission 183993) | Groundwater microbial communities from Rifle, Colorado, USA - Groundwater B1 (SPAdes) (version 2) | ecosystem: Environmental > Aquatic > Deep subsurface > Groundwater | place: Rifle, Colorado... | reverse complement strand
TTGGAATCTTAAAAGGTGGTAACCCACCAGAGCACGTTTGCCCTTTTGCATATCTAGACCCTTCGATAAAAGAAGAAGTGTTTGCCAAAATTAAGGCTTTTTATAAGTCATGGGAGGAATATCAGGATGACACTGCTTTGTATAACGAGGGTGAGGAAATTCCCGGTTGCTTAAAACTAGATCCAATTAAAGGATAATTATCCCATAGGCTTAAGCACAAAAGGTGGTGATAAGAATGAAGCAAAAAACCTACAATCAAGTGACTTGTACGATATTTATAATCATAACACTCATGCATGTTCTTAGGTTAGTTTTAGGTTGGAGCGCAAATATTGCAGGATGGGAAGTTCCGGCATGGTTTAGTGTTGTTGCCGTAGCAGCTGGGTCTTTTCTTGCCTGGAGTGCATTCAAACTGGAAAAGTAATAACGCATTTTTATTAAAAGCTTTCTAAGTTCTAATTTTGCTTTTTCGAGCACTTTCTTTTTTTGTAACTTCGCCCGACCAGATCTTTATAACATGATGATTTTAGTAAAAGAGGGGAAAGTGTGCTCTAAATATGTAGTAGAATATGAGTAAGCTTTATGAAAAAAGGTTTGTTTTTTCTTTTTGTTGTTTTATTTACCCTCGTTACCATTGAATCTTTATATCTATTCCGAGATCAGTGGTTTACTAAAAATATCATCAAAGAAAAACCCATACCAAGACCCTTGCTTGCCTATACGTTTGAAAACTTGAAAAAAACTAATTTTCCCCAAAGTCAAATAACTTTCGGTCCGGTTATAAGTGAAAATACAGACTACTTTTCTCAAATGTTCTATTTTTCCACTCCCAAAACTCCGGGAGGAAAAATTATGTTAAAGTCAAGCGGACTGGCTAATATTCCCAAAAAGCAGGGTAAATATCCTGTAATTGTTATGCTGCGCGGGTTTGTGCCGGATGATATTTATAAACCGGGAGCCGGAACACAGCCTACAGCTTCCGTTCTTGCAAAAAACGGTTTTATCACGCTTGCTCCCGACTTTTTAGGCTTTGGGCAGTCAGCCAGTCCATCGGCAGAGCCGTTTGAAAACAGATTCCAGACGTATGTCAGCTCATTGACACTTTTATCATCCCTGCCCTTACTAAATGAGGGTTTAGAAGTTGGGTATTTAGGAACAATCTCTGCAGATTTGGAAAACGTTGGAATTTGGGGGCACAGTAACGGTGGACATATTGCTTTATCAATTCTGGCAATAAGCGGGGTAGATTACCCGACAGTGCTGTGGGCTCCGGTTTCCACTTCTTTTCCTTATTCCATTTTATATTATACCGACGAATATGATGACCAAGGTAAGACACTTAGAAAAAATCTTGCAGGTTTTGAAAATATTTACAATACTGATTTGTTTTCTCCCGCAAATTATTATAACTGGATTAAAGCGCCAATAGAAATTAACCAAGGGACTCAAGACCGGGAAGTTTTGTACTGGTGGTCGGATGAGCTTGTCGCAAAGCTTGAAAAAGCTAATATTTCCGTAACCTACTTTACTTATCCTTCCGCGGATCATAATTTAGGGCCAAATAGCTGGTCGGATGCGGTTTTAAACACAATTAATTTTTACAAGAAGGAATTTTCAAAATGATATAATAAAAACCTAAATAATGAATAAGATACCAAGAGTTGTAACAATTGGAGGAGGAACAGGAAGCTACGTAGTTTTAATGGGGCTTAAAAAATATCCATTAAAATTAACAGCAGTCGTAACGATGTCTGATAGTGGTGGATCTAGTGGAAAATTAAGAGATGAACTTGGTGTTTTGCCTCCTGGCGATGTAAGGCAGTGCTTGGTAGCGCTTGCTGAATCTTCAAAGCTTCTTAGGGAAATGTTTAATTATAGATTTGAAGAGGGAGGGCTTAGGGGTCATAGTTTTGGAAATATTTTTTTATCCACTCTTGCAAAACAAACAGGAAGCATGAAAAAAGCAATCGCAGAAGTAGGCAAGATTCTAAGAATAAAAGGAAATGTAGTTCCTTCAACTTTTACTAAAAGCGATTTATGCGTAGAGCTTGAAGATGGGACAAAAATCATTGGAGAAACCCATATAGATGTTGTTGAGAAAAAGGAAAAAAGGGCAAAAATAGTAAAAGCATATTTATTACCAAAAGCAACTATGAATGAAGACGCAGGACTTGCTGTTAAAAAAGCAGACTTTATTTTAATAGGACCGGGTGATTTATATACAAGTATAATTCCAAATCTATTGGTAAAAGGCTTGCCTGAGGCAATCAAGCATTCAAAAGCAAAGAAAATATTTGTCATGAATCTTATGACAAAATATGGACAGACAACAAGGTATAGCGCAAAAGACCACATCAAAGACTTAGAAAAATACCTTGGACAAAATATTATAGAGTACATTTTAATTAATTCAAAAATGCCAAGAGAAAAAACTCTTTATTGGTATAAAGAGTTTGAAGAATTTCCAGTAAAAGATGATTTAGATTCTCCTAAGAATATTAAAATCATCAGGAAAAATCTAATAAAAGACATACTAATTCCCAAAGACAGCGCAGATGAGCTTAGAAGAAGTATAATAAGACATGATTCAGAGAAATTAGCCGCAGAGATTGTAAGTATTATTACAGACTTAACTTAACTTTTAAAAATAATATTGAAGCTCATACCTCTTTTAAAATAGCCAAAGATATATAATAATAGATAAATGTTTCTTATGTTTTTTGTTAAGCCTCTTGATGATATTTTAAACAAAATCACAATGTATAGATTGGTTTTGTATTTTCTTATCTTTCTTTGGTTTTGTACATTTTTTTTAAGTTTTTTTGGTATTTTTCCATTTAGTTTTATTGAATTATTAGTGTCAAGCTTAATAATAATTTCAATTTGTTATATTGCCAATAAAATTTTTGCAAAATTGTTTAATACATTTACCAATCTTGAATCTGTTTATATCTCAGCTTTAATTTTAATATTAATAATTACTCCCGCAAGAACGACACAAGAATATATATTCATAATTTTAGCGTCAATTTTTGCAATGGCATCTAAATATATTTTAAATATCAATAAAAAGCACATATTTAATCCAGTCGCAATTTCCGTATTGATAGCATTTTTATTTATGATAGGGGGAGCAAGTTGGTGGGTTGGTACTAGCGTAATGTTTATTCCAGTTTTATTTGGTTTAATTATAGTAAGAAAGATCCAAAGATTTAGTTTGTTTTTTAGTTTTTTAATTACTTCCTTATTAGCTATAACTTTATTTAGTTTAGTTAGTGGATTTGATACTTTTCTAATTTTGAAAAATATTGTCCTAGAATCACCGCTTTTATTTTTTGCTTTAATTATGTTAACAGAACCTTCGACAACTCCTCCAACAAGAATATTACAAGTTTGTTATGGAGTAATTATTGGAATATTGTTTTATCCTCAAATTAATATATCCAACTTTTATTTTACCCCTGAGGCAGCGCTTGTTGTAGGAAACATATTTTCCTATTTAGTAAGTCCGAGAGAAAAATTAGTTCTTTTCCTAAAAGAAAAAATTAAATTATCTGCCGATACTTATGATTTTGTTTTTAATTTAAATAAAAATTTCTCTTTTACTCCTGGTCAATATCTTGAGTGGACATTAGGATTTAAAAATCCTGACTCAAGGGGAAATAGAAGATATTTTACAATTGCATCTTCTCCTACGGAAAAGGATTTGCGAATTGGTGTTAAATTTTATCCTAACTCAAGCAGTTTTAAGAAAAATCTTTTTTCTTTAAATAAGAGAGATAAGATTATTGCAGGAAATTTAGCAGGAGATTTTGTTTTGCCAAATGATGAAAACAAAAAAATTGTTTTTATTTTAGGCGGAATAGGAATAACGCCATTTAGAAGCATAGCTAAGTATCTATTAGATAGCAATAAAAAAATACCAGCTATTGTGTTTTATTCAAATAAAAGTAAGTCAGATATTGTTTATAAAGATTTATTAGATGAAATAGAAAGTAAATTGGGTGTTAAAATAATCTATAATTTAACAGACTTAGAAAATATTCCAAAAGACTGGAAAGGCGAAAAAGGCAGATTAAGCAAGGATTTAATTAAAAAATATGCTTCTGATTATAAAGAAAGAATTTTTTATCTCTCCGGCCCTCATGCGATGGTAAGTGGTTTTGAGGAAGTGCTTTATAAAATGGGAGTAAAGCCAACCAATATTAAAAAAGACTTTTTTCCTGGATATGTTTAATTATTAACTATCCTAAGCTTTTTCTATAAATAGCTGCTTTTTCAATAAGTTTTCCTATTTGTTTTTTATTCTTTAAATTTTTATATATTCTTTCAGATAGTTTTTGATGTTCTTTTTCTTCTTTAGAATTTGGTAAGAGTTCAATGCCAAGATATTCTTCAATCGCTTTTACATCTTCGTAAATATCTTTACCTATTTTATCTCTTTTAGAGAAATCTTCTAAGTTTTTCTTATCTAAAAAACCTCCTGCTTTTAGCAAATCGCTTTTTAAATTTATATAATATTTTTCCAGTAGTTTTAATTTTTTAGTTTTAGCTATTTCTTTTAGTCCTCTTCCTGTGCCAATTAATTCAGGAGGAATACCTATGGAATATAAAGATCCAGTTAAAGGAATGGCTCTTGGTAATTTTATTTTCCCAACACCTCTTGAATATCCAAAAAGACCTGTATGCTGAACACGCTCTCTTTTTTTTGGGATAGATAGCGAGATGTTGTTAATAAGTACAGAAAATTGTTCAATTGTATCCTTGTAGTGTTTTTCAAATATTTCAATTATTTCAATAAGATCTTTTTCATCTTTTTTAGAAATTAAAACAGCTTTTTGTTGAGGTAAAATTTCTTCAAGTTCTTTTATTGCTTTAATAACTTCTTTTTTCTCAAAGTCATATCTAAAAGCGCTTTGAATAGTTGTTGTTCTAATGCCTTTATACTCATTGGCAAATTCCCTAACTGTTTTTGGGCTAATACCCCCTCTAAAAGGAAGTACTGCTGCTCCTATTATTGGAAAAAGAGGGATTCTTAATTTTTTCTCTAAAGTTCTAAATCTTGAAAGGGCAATTTTAATTGCAAGAACAGTTGGAACAATACCTGAATTTAAGGCAGGATCTGATCTTGCCAAATAAGGTCTTAAATACGGAGGAGTTTTCTTAAATCTTTTTTTGTAAAGCCTTAAATATTTTTCTAGGATTGTATTTGATTTAATAATTACTTCTACTTGTTCAAATAAAGGAATAACTCTTAAATTGCTTAATATCTTATCCAGCTTGTATAGAGAGTGTTTTAGGAAATGAACTTGTTGATAAGCTTTTTGAATTTCTAATATTTCTTCAGCTGTTTCTGTCATTGGCAATATTACTTCAAAAATAGGAGGTGTAGGTAAATTAAAATGCTTTGCAATTGAAGCAGCTGATGCAAGGTTAATAAAAGCTCTTCCAATTCTAAATTCGGTTTCAACCTTTGGGTTTGGAAGCCTGAATGTTAAAAACTTTTCTTGTCCTAGTGGATTTTTTTTAAAATATTCAAAGTGTTCTCCAAAAAGTCTTTCAAGGACTGACTCGTCGACTAGTTTTCCTTCCCAGTCCCATTTATATTCTGTTGCCCCAAGTTCCGAGAATGATAAAAACGCTTCATGAGCTTCAAACTGGCTTTGAATGAATTTTTCATTATGCCAGTATGGTTTACCCGCATGATCAGGATGCTGAGTTACCATCGTAGCCGGTATTTTTCTATTAATTTTAGCCATATTCAAATTTGCCACCGCTAATAATACCATAGTAGCCTATATTTGTCAGCGAATTTATAAATAAAAATACTTATAAAGTTTGCTATAATTTTATTATGAAGAAAAAAAGGTGGTTTAAGGAAGTTGGATGGATATATCTTCCAATTAAATGGCAAGGTTTTTTAATAACTACTTTTATAATTATATTTTGTATAAATATTTTTCTTGTCGTAGATGCAAATTCTCATTCTGTAAGCGATACTTTATATGGGGTTTTTCCTTATGTAGTTCCAGCATTAATAATTTTATATTTAATTGCTGCTAAAAAATCTAAACCTCGTAAATAAAGTTTTATATTATATATTCCTCTTTAACTTTACTTGAATATTTTTCTAAAAGCTTTTTAACTTTTGGATCTATAACAAACCTACAGTATGGATAATCTTTGTTTTTATCAAAGTAATCTTTGTGATAATTTTCAGCTTCATAAAAATTTGTAAAAGGAATTATCTCAGTTACAATTGGATCTCTATAAACGTCTTGTTTTTCTAAGCTCTCTTTAGATTTTAATGCTGTATCTTTTTGTTTTTGATCATGCCAAAAAATGGCAGATCTATATTGTGTTCCAATATCATTTCCTTGTCTATTTAGTGTTGTTGGATCATGCGTATACCAAAAAATATCAAGTAATGTTTCAAATGAAATAATTAATGGGTCAAATTCAATTTGTAAAGCTTCTGCATGACCGGCTTCTCCACTGCAAACTTGATTGTAACTTGGATTATCAACGGTTCCACCGCTATAACCTGGTTTTACCGAGATAACTCCTTTAAGTCTTTTAAAAATTGCCTCAGTACACCAAAAACATCCATTGGCAAAAGTTGCTATTTCTTTATTCATAAACCTAGTTTAGCAAAAAACTATAACATCTTGCTTTTTTAATTAAATCCATATAACCTATCACTATGATTTCCGTACTAGTCAATTGGGTAGTTAGCGCAATGGTTATTTTTAGTATTGCTTATATACTCCCAGGTGCTACTGTGGTCGACTTTACAGCTGCATTAGTTGTTGCACTTGTTTTAGGAATAATAAACGCATTGCTTAAGCCAGTTCTTTTAATACTCACGCTTCCAATAAATATTTTAACCCTTGGTCTTTTTACTTTTATTTTAAACGCACTCTTAATAATACTCGTAAGTAATATTGTTCCAGGTTTTATAGTGGATGGGTTTTTGGCGGCGTTAATTTTTGGTATAGTATTATCTGTTGTAAATACAGTTTTGCATAATTTTTTACCATAAGCTATGCCAAAGAATCTAATTCCTTTTTTAATCGTTGGAGTAATTATTGTAGCTGGAGCATCGGGTATTTATTTTATTTTAAATCAACAAGCGCCAGCAGTAGAAATAAAAAAAAATCCAGAGGAAGAACCTATGAAATTTATACAAGAACAAAATCAAAATCAACAGCAGAACTCAACAAACCATCCTCAATCAGTAAGTTCAGCATCGGCGGTTACTCAGTTAAGGATTGAAGATGAAAAGATCGGAGACGGTTCTGAAGTAAAATCAGGAGATACTATAGTTATTCACTATACAGGAACTTTAGAGAATGGACAAAAGTTTGATAGTTCTCTAGATAGAGGACAACCTTTTGAAGCACAAATTGGGGTAGGAAAAGTTATAAAAGGATGGGATCAGGGAGTAATTGGAATGAAGGTTGGTGGGAAAAGAAAACTTACTATCCCACCGGATCTTGCTTACGGGGAACAGGGAATAAAAGGGGCAATTCCTCCAAATGCAACTCTTATTTTCGAAATGGAACTTTTAGAAATTAAATAGTTTTGACCTTTAAGTCTCCTAAAAAACCAAGTCTTTCTTCAAGTTCGTCTATTTTTAAAAGTCCTTGTTGTGCTCCAACTTTTTGTACAACACTTGCTGAATTTAAAGTTCCCCAAATCATTGCATCAATTATAGTTTTTCCATTTAAGACTGCGCTTATAAATCCTGCGTTATACCCATCCCCAGCTCCTGTTTTTTCAACCACATTTACTTTAACAATGCCCAAGTGATAATTATTTCCCGTTTCATCTAAAACAAAAGAACCGTTACCTGAATCTGTGATTATTACATTTTTTGCTCCTAAGCTTTTTAATCCAAACAATAATTTTTTAATATCAGATTTCTCATTTGATAAATTGTTGTCTTTTCCATAAAGAAGTTTCTCAGCCTCCTGTTTATTTAAAAACAAATACTTAGAGTTTTCAATTATTTCCATAACAAGCCTTCCCTTTTCATCTAATTGGAGAGTGCCAGGATTAAAAGCAAGGACTGATCCTGTTTTTTTAACAAAGTCTAAAGTGTTTTGATATGCGTCTTGCCATTTATCTCCAAGGCTTGTTAGATATATAAATCTTGCAGATGAGTTTTCAATGTTAAAATCGTGATCTCTGTCTACGTGTTCAACCAAAAGAGTTCTTTCGCCTTTAAAACTAAGGGAAACAGAAAAAGAGGTTTTTTTATTTGAACTTTGAGAAACGAAAGCGGTGTTAATATTTTCCTGACTTAATTTATTGAGTATAAAATTTGAAAATTCATCGTTTCCAATTTCTGCACAAAGTCCGGCTTTTTTTCCAAGTCGTGATATTCCAACTGCAGTATTACACGCGTTTCCACCAATTTCTTTTACATAGTCATCTACATGTATTTTATAGCCATAATCTATTAAAAGTTTTGTTTTTTCTTTATTTAAATCAAAATGTGGGTTATCTTCAGGAATTTGCAAAAAAATATCTAATACAGCATCACCTACGCATAAAATATCAAGCATACTTCTATATTAACTCAAAAGCTTAATTTAATTCAATAACTTTAAGTTTGACATAAACCTATAGTTTGGTATAATGAGCTTGTGAGACATACATCAGAAGCAGTAGGAATAAAGCGAGGGCAAAGGTTTATGGGCAGCACAGTTATAGGAGAGCCTTACTATAGAACTCCTAGAAGAGGAAGAAGCGTAGGAGGCGCAGAGCCATTAAGACTAGATATGTCTCATGAGGGAGTAGGTATTCAATCAAATTCTGATGTATTTCCTATGGGAGTTAGGTACTATGACTTTCCTCCAACGATAAGAAAGTTGTCTTGGAGAGGTGGAATACTTGCCACAAGACAAACATTAACTAGAATTTTAGATGATGAGGGTGAGCATATTAGACAAGAGACTGATAGGGGTATTTTCGGACTATATACTGGGATTATTGATAATCCAGGAGGTCCTAAGTGGCTTGATTCAAATAGAGCTATAAAAGCAAGAGATAGGAGAAGAGTCTGTAGATAAACTACATTTTTTCTCCGCAATCTTTTACCGCGCTTACAACTTTTTTAAAGACCTGAGCCTTTTTTGTTAGAGAATATTCAACTTTCGGAGGAACTTGTGCAAATATTTTTTTTGTAATGTATCCTTCTTTTTCAAGATCTTGTAATCTTTTAGATAAAGTTCTAGGATTTATTTTTCCAACCTCTCTTTGAAGCTCGCCAAATCTTTTTGTTCCTTTCAATAGGGAATTTAATATAAGAAGTGTCCATTTGCTTCCAATAATTCTTGCTGCTTTTGATATTTCTAATAAATCTGCTTCCATACTATACTTTTTGTAACTACTTGACATTGTATATTCTTACAATTAAAATGTCAATATGGATAAATGGAATACGCCAGCAGATAAACAAGCAATTGAGGAGACAATTGTTTCACTTAAGAAAAAAAATATAGATGCATATCTTGTAGAAAATAAAGAAGAAGCAAAAAAGAAATTCTTTGAAATACTTCCACAAGGTGCAGAAATTTTAAATAATTCCTCTGTTACCTTAGATGAAATTGGAATATCTCAGGAGATAATGGAATCCGGAAAATATAATTCTGTTAAAAAGCAGCTAATGGCAATGGATAGAAAAACCCAAGGAAGAGAAATGCAAAAATTAGGCACAGCTCCCCAATGGGCGGCGGGTAGTGTTCATGCTGTTTCAAAAGACGGGCAAATAATTATTGCTTCAAATTCTGGTAGTCAGTTGCCTGGTTATGTATACGGCGCTGATCATGTAATATTTGTTGTAGGTGTACAAAAAATTGTTGATAATGTCGAAGACGGAATAAAAAGACTTTATGAGCACAGTTTAATTTTGGAAAGCGAAAGGGTTAAAATTGCTTATGGAATGGATAAGAGTCACATTAGAAGAATATTTACTCTTGTAGAAGAAGCAGCTCCGGGAAGAACAACTGTAATTTTTGTAAACGAAGTTATTGGATACTAATAACTTTGACAAATCTCTTCTTTGGTATTAATATTTATATATGAAATTGACTAACTTCTTTTTGGATAAGGTTCTTTTGGAAAAAACAGCATATGCGCATTGTGATATTCCGTGCGGAATTTATGACCCTCATAATATGCAGATGGCTGCGCATACTGTAATCAGAATGAATCAACTAATCCAAGAGGTTTCAGCAAGCAGTCCAGAGCCTCCATTTGAAGAGAG
>Ga0209518_1005003_pt1 | contig 10292 bp, 9 predicted proteins | sample RifGroB1_FD_183993 | JGI IMG/M metagenome (GOLD analysis project Ga0209518, IMG submission 183993) | Groundwater microbial communities from Rifle, Colorado, USA - Groundwater B1 (SPAdes) (version 2) | ecosystem: Environmental > Aquatic > Deep subsurface > Groundwater | place: Rifle, Colorado... | reverse complement strand
ATCTTTTCCATAACAATGTTTAAACCATAGTTTTCTGTAATGAAACGGGGGATAATCACCATTAGAAACAACCAAATCAACTTTCTTTTTTTTGATTATTCTTTCGAATTTCTTAGGAAATTTCCCATGAAAATCTCCAATTGCAAGAATTTTCATTTTTAAAAATAATTAGGGACTATATCTCGTCATCGTCCTCGGGAAAGCTATCGCATCCTTTATTGTTTCAAGACCGCAGATCCATTTGATAAGTCTTTCTGTTCCTAAACCGAAACCACCGTGCGGAACAGCTCCGTATGAATGAATATCAAAATAATAACTGTAATCTTCAAGTTTCTCGCCCTTGGCTTTCAAGGATTTTTTAAGCTCTTCTATATTCGTGTCTCTCTCACTTCCGCCAATTAACTCATGATTGTTTTCAGGACCAAGCATATCAAAGCACAAGGCTGTTTTTGGATTTTTGGGGTCTCTTGGCTTGTAAAATGCCATTATTTCTTTAGGATAATTTGTCACAAAAACAGGAGTGTCATGGTCTTCCATAAATTTCTCTTCTTCAATTGTTCTCAAATCTTTTCCGAATGGGATGCTTACTTTCTTTTTTTCCTTCAGGATTTTTAAAACCTGCTCATAAGTTATTCTTGGAAATTTCTTTTTCAGGCTTGGCTCTAGCTTTTTCCAGTCTCTTTCAAGAATTTCAAACTCTTTTTTGTTTTTTTCTAAAACTCTTTTTATAACATGCTTTATCATTTCTTCTGCATAATCCATTAACTCATCAAGATCAGCCCAAGCAACCTCCATTTCAGTATGCCAATATTCTGTCAAATGTCTGCTTGTTTTACTTTTTTCAGCTCTGAAACTTGGGGCCACGCAATAAATTTTCTCAAGGGCATACATTGCAGCCTCTGCATAAAGTTGCCATGTCTGGGTCAAGTACATTTTCTTTCCAAAATAATTTAATTCGAACATTGTTGGCCCTTCTTCCGCTCCGCCAGGGATTATTATAGGACTTTGAAACTCATAAAATCCTTTATCACGAAAATACTCATGCAAAGCACCTATAACAGTGCTTCTAATTTTTAATATTGCAGTCATCTTCCTACTTCGAAGCCAGAGGTGTCTCCTGTCTCCAAGCAATTCTTCGTTAAGGCTTTTGTTAATTGGGAAACTGTCGCTCAAGCCAACTATTTTTATCCCATCTGCCTGAATTTCAAAACCAGTAGGTGCTCTTTTTTCCTCATGTATTGTTCCGTGAATTTCCACAGATGCCTCTACTTGCAGCTTATCAATATCTGACCATTGGCTTTTGAATTTTTCTTTTTTTAAAACACACTGTATTATGTCAGAGGAATCACGCAAAATAAGAAACTTGAATTCGTTGCTTCCCCTCTCGCGATAAACCCATCCCCGCACAGCAACGTCTCCTTTGCCTTTCTTAATTGCTTCGGCAATTGAAATGAATTTTTCTGTCATTTTTTATTTTAAGGTGTCAATCTCCCTGGATCTCTAGCAAATAAAACAGCCTCCCTAACATTTTCTAAATTTAATAACATCATTGTTATTCTCTCTATTCCTAAAGCAAAACCCCCATGAGTTGGAACCCCATATCTAAAGAACTTGGTGAACCATTCCACGGATTTTAAAGGTATATTCCTTTCTTTAACATTTTTTATTAATTTATCGTATCGGTGTTCTCTCTGTCCGCCAGATGACATTTCCATTCCCTTATAATAAAGATCAGTACTTCTCGCATATTTCTCATCTTCGTCACAATAAACATAAAACGGTTTTTTTGAGAAGGGAAATTTATTAAGAAAATAAAAATCTGTTCCAGGATGCTTTTTTTGGACATATTCCCATAACAACCTTTCAGCTTCTGCATCTAAATCTTCACCTACCTTAATCTTTTTTCCCATTTTTGCAAGGATATCGTAAACTTCTGGGAAATTGATTTCAGTGAAAGGTATTTTTGGGATTTTTAGTTTAACCCCTAAAAGTTCCAGTTCTCTTTTACATTCTTTATTCACTTTTTCAAAAGCAGAAATGATAACTTTTTCTTCAACTCGCATAACATCTCTTTCAGATTCAATAAAGGCCATTTCAACAGCACAGGTCCTATGCTCGGTCAAATGCTTCACAGTGTTGCTCTTTTCTGCTCTCCAGCTTGGGCCAATATCATATAATTTCTCTATACCTCCTGCAACAGTTAGTTGTCTATGGAGTTGGGGATCTTGTCGCAAATAAGCTTTAGTCTCAAAGTATTTTACCTCGAAAACTTCGCTTCCGGATTCTGATGCTGCACTCATTAAAGATGGTGTAAAAACCTGTAAGAATCCATTTTCATTAAGGTATTCCTGCATTCCTTCTACTAATTTAGCCTGAATTTTGAATATTGCCTGAGATTTTGGAGTTCTCAAGCTTAAGGACCTCCAATCCAGCCTAGTAGGCAGCTCAGCCTTAACGGCTTTTTCATTAACCTGCATAGGAAGCTCTTCTGCAGGATTTAAGATCTTTAAAGCAGAAACCTCAACCTCAATATCGTTTCTTGCGAGTTCAGCTCTAACGTTGGATTTTTTGACTTTTCCCTGAATCTCTACCACACTTTCCAGGCTAAGGTTGCCCAATAAAGATTTATCCTTAACAACACACTGCACAATTCCTGAAAAATCTCTGAGAAGCAAAAAAGCCATATTTGAGAGGTTTCTTATCTCGTAGACCCAACCTTTCAGCAAGACATCTTGCCCTGGCTTCAAATCTGATACATAGGAGCGTTCCATATCTAAAAAGAGGAAAAGAGATTTATTAAATTATTGATTATTAATGTTTCCATTAGCATCCAGAAGAACTGCGGCCGAAAGAACTGTTGTCCACATCCCATCTTTGCCCTCGGCAGACTGGGTTATGTTTCTTGTTCTGATAATTTTCCCAGACATCTTGTAAACCTGCTCCCTTTCGTCCCAGCCCATGTTTTCGTCAAATTCTATCCCTAATGTAGTGGCGAGCATACTGGCGGCAAGATCTTCGGCATAATCCCCAGCTCTTTCATCTGTTTCTCCATTACTGTGATGCTCAGACAGGTAACCATATTGGCTTTCATCAGAGGGGATTGCAACTCCTATTGAAGATGCAATAAGCCTGTTATGCTCGTTTGTTTCTTGCCGAGCCATGACACAATAAACAATTTCTCCAGGATGAATAAACTTAAGACCTTCCTCTTTGGTTATTATTTTGCAGCTGGGGGGAAAAATTGAGGAAACATAAACAAGGTTAAATTTTTCTATACCCGCATCTCTTAAAGCAGCCTCGAAGCTTGCGAGCTTCTGTCTGTGCCTTCCAACTCCCTTGGTAAAAAAAATTCTCTTTGGGGCCATTTAGCAATACAATTAATCTACTTGAAAGGAGTTTTTAATATTTTCTGATTTTTAAGAATTCTAATAAAATTATTTAACGTACTTTTTAATAATTTCTGAGGCTTCTTTTCCTGAAATTTTTCCCCTGAATTCTTTCATCACGAGCCCCATGTAGCCGTTGATTGTGAGCCCTGGCTTTTCTTTTATAATTTTTGCAATTTTTTCTTCTATTTCATGAGTGCCTTCTTTTTTTCCTTCATAAGCTTCATGACCCTTTCCCCCAACAGTTTCTGTGAGAACATTTTTGATTTCAGAAACCTGGATTACTCCCTTATGCACTTTTTCCAAAACATTTCCCAAAACATCCCTGTTCAGAATTTTTTCTATTTCAGCCATGGATTTCTTTTCCTTGGATGCTATCTCCCTAGGGAATACTAAAAGAGTTTTTGCGATCAGCTGGGGATTTTTAATAACATGGAGAAGTTCTTTAAACTCCTCGACTTTATTTCTTTTTAGCAAAAGAGCAACCATTTCCTTGTTGAGCCCTTCAACTTTAATTTCTTTTTCTTTAACACTTGGCAATGTTTTTTTTGCTTCATTGACCATGTCCCTTGAAATTTTTAGAAGAGGTATGTCTGTTTCAGGATACATTCTTGCTGCGCCCGGCAACGGCCTTAAAAATCTTGAGCTTCCGTCCTCGTTAACAGCCCTTACTTCCGAGATGCTTTTTCCTTGCTTTATCAGTTCCCGCTGTCTGACAACCTCGAGCTGTATCGCTCTCTCTATGTTCCTTATGTCCTGAAAACCCTTGAGCTCAATTCTTTTTCCTCCTCTGATAGAGAGATTAACATCCTGTCTTATTGTTCCAAGACCTCTTTTTACTGGCAATGTTCTTAAAATTTCCCCAAGTTTTAGGGCGGCTTCTTTCGCTTGGCCTGGTGTTTTTATTTCGGCATCAGTGGCAATCTCCACAAGCGGGATTCCTAACCTGTCAAGCCTGAATGTGGATTTTTCCTTGTCGATTATTCTCGCAGAATCTTCTTCCAGACACAGAGTTGCAATTCCCACTCTTCCTTTGGAAGTCTCAATAAATCCGTCACGGGCAATCAGGACAGTTCTCTGGAAACCAGAGGTATTGCTTCCGTCAATGACTGTTTTTCTCATTACCTGGCTTATCGGGAGAATCTTACAATTAAGGAGAAGAGATATCTGCAAGGCAATTTTCAAAGCATCGGGATTTATCACGTGGGGCGGTTCCTCATCAAGCTCCACAAGGCACGTTGTATCCGAATAGCCTTCATATGTAAATTCTTTTTCAAAGGAAGCTTCGTGGGCTGCAGCAATGTCAACTTCTCCTGACTCTCCAGCAACAACATGAAGTTTTCTCCTTACTTTAAAATCAGGCTCATCTTTCCTTAAAAGTGAGGGGCAGTTGCAGAATAATTTCCTTGTGTCTAACTGCTGATGAATTTCAAGGCCGCATTTCAAACCAAGAGCTTCGTAATCCAAATCCATAGAAGAAAAAGAGAATTGGAGTTTATTAAATTTTATTTGTAATCTTTTTTATGGTCTTACCTATTTCAGCTAGAGGAATATCTTTTCTGCCGCTTCTTTTTAATTCCCTGTAAACTTGCAGGGACAGATAATCTGGAGATTCTAGAGAACTATAGGTTGGAGTGCTTCGGCCTTCTGGACAAAGCTCTATGGTCCTTAAGCTTAGGATAGTTTTTCTTATTTCTTCAATCAAGCCCTCTTTTGTCGGATTTGCACTTGTTCTCCATAATTTAGCAAACCTTTGAGCATTGTAGTCTTTAACAACAATACCTTCCCGACCATAAACTGAATATTGGCTTTCACCTGTTGCTAATTCTTTTAATTCCTTTAAACTCAGCCTTCCTTCTCTTAAGGGATCTAAGAATAAAATATCTCTTATGCCTAAATTTCCCTCTAATCTTTTTCTTGCTTGTGCATAGGGGATAAATATTTTATCATGTGTGTCATAGACATCAATCAAAAAAAACCTGTTTGTAAACTCAGGCCTATAGGCAAGGGTATGGGGAGCTGTAAATTCCCCGTAAACTATTAGGTCTTCAGGAAGATTATAAAAACTATGATTAGATTTTGCCCACCTATTAAAATCTCTAAACCAATCACATCTGAAATGTTCTTCTCTTTCTAAAAAATTAGCTCTGCTGCCTGTAAAAATTCTTCCTTGAAAGACTCTTACCTGACTGTTTCCACCTTCTAATTTCTCAAACACCTGCAAGCCATCACTGTCCAGAATGTCCAAAGCCGCCATTAAATGGGGGATTTCTTGATACTTCACAAAAGTCGGCTTCGTCTTCATTTTAATCTGATTTTAGTTAATGCCTTGTTGAAATCGGCACTATGCTTGAATATCTTTCGCCAAAGCCTCTTTTTAAAAATTCTGATCCTTTGATTATATGTGCATCAGGAGATATTACCAAAACAGGTTCTATTTCTCTGTCAATTGTACCATTTACTCTGCTTCTGCTCAAATAGGCAGCTGTAGCTAATATTTCCTTATCTGTATCAGAGCATCCTTCCAGGTGTTTCTTATGATTTCCGTTACATCCGTCCCGGGCTGCCCAATATGCATCGTATCCGGCATCATCTAATGAAATCTGTCCATTTAATTCTGCAATGAATTTTATAGAATCGGCCATTGTATCCAATGCAAAGTCAACAACTTTTGGAGTTAACTCAATGGTGTGGCCATTTAATCTCATTTTTCCATGATCCTGTATTTCCTGATAAGTTCTTGGAGTTATTATCACACGGATTGTTTGGGAGAGATTTCTTAAAAAAGCAGTTGTTTTTTCATATCTTGGATTCCTGTCTCCATTTCTATGGATAAGATTGTATTGCCTTAAAGCAGTTGCAATGTCTATTAATCCGCCGGTATCTAAGACCATAACCGGAAAGCTTCCGCTAGAACTTTTTATTATCTCTTTTTCAAGTTGCCCTATTTCTTTGATGTCCATTTTAATTGTTTTTATAGGGGTTTTTTACTTATAAATCTTTCTCTTGTAACCCCTTCGGAGTTATAAATAATAGGGTTCGGCTGAAACGGAGATGTAATATCAAAAGGTTAATAAAATATATTTTCATGTTAGGATTATGAAAAGAGGGGTAAAGGAAAGATTAAAAAAACTGATAGGGCCAACAGTAGTGGAATTTGACCTTCATGATTTAATCCAGGTCATAATAGGGGCAAGCATTATTGCTGTCCCAACGGGCTTTCAGGAAGAAGCGTGGAATATCGGAGGAACTATACCTTTATTCAATACTTTTATTATTATGATCATGACCCTCTTTTTCATATCTATCTTCACTTATTTCCATTACCATAAAGAACATCTGAACGCCAATCCAAAATATCATCTTCTAGAATTAACAAAAAGGGTTGTCATAACTTATGTGTTTTCCTTTATCGTGGTGGCTATTTTTCTTTCAGTCATCCAGATTACTTCATGGGGCGCAGACGCCCTTATTTCCTTCAAAAGAGTGGCAGTTCTGACGTTTCCTGCTTCAATCGGGGCCGCAGTTTCTGATACGATTAAATAGTTTTAAATGTAAATATAGGGGATTTTAATAGAGGAATATTAAATTAATTTATTCTTGTATTAAAAATTATCGCTGATGTCACGAAGTGCAATTTCACCCCTGAAGCCTATCGCTGAATTCTCCTGAAATGTTCTCGAGCATTTTTTTTCTTACTTCTTCTTTATTTCTGGCCCATTCTTTGTGGCCCAAAACCCATCCGAGTTTTACGAACGCTGTCTCTGCGAGCATGTCTTCGAGAAAAACAGCTCCTGTTTTGTTCAAAGCCCTTAGGTTTGAATATACATAAGGATTCACGCGGCCAAAGATGCATTGTGTCGTTATGCAGACAGATATTCCTTTACTGATAATTCTTTTTATTGAAGATATCCACGATTTTCTGGAAGTCAGGGCCGGGACATGCCCAAGCCCAGTGGCCTCTATTACAATTCCCTTGTATCCTTTTCTTCTGTAGTAATCGAGAATATCAGGATCCTGGCCCGGATAAACTTTGACCAATGCAATTTTCTCTTCAAACTTTATGTCTGCTTTGAATTTTTTGTTTTTATTTGTCCTGTGTGCAGCCACAAGTTCAATTCTGTCCGGATAAATCCTGGCAAAGGGATTCGCATTAACAACCTTGAATGCGTCTCTTCTTGAACTGTGGAGCTTCCTTACTTTTGTTCCCGGCATTGCATAGCAAAAATCATCGTTTGTAGAAGCATGCCCAACTAGCATCACTTCTGTAATGTCGGAAATTGCAGCAAGAGCAGAGCATCTTAAATTTAAGTCTGCATCGCTGGAAGGCCTGTCGCTGCTCCGCTGGCTGTAAGTCAAAACAACTGGTTTATTCACTTCTCCAAGGAAAAAAGAAAGCGCTGCAGCAGTATAATGTAAAGTATCTGTTCCGTGGGTTATAATAATTCCGCTAATGTTTGAATCATTTAGAAATTTTGCAGTCAGGCTGGCAATCTTCTTCCAGTCCTTTGAATCCATGTCTTCAGAGGCTTTCAAAAAAGGTGTTTCGATTTTAACGACATTCACAAGCCCAAAAAGTTCGGGATAAAATTGAAATAATTCTTCCGAAGATGTTAGGGGAGAAACAGCCCCTGTCTTGGGATCATACTTGTTGGCAATGGTTCCGCCAGTCATAATCATGGCTATATTTGGTTTGTCTTTCTGTTTTTTTGCCTCTAATTTTCCTTCCTTTTTCCCTTCAGCCTTTTTTATCAAATCCACTGAAAGAATATCTTTTTTGTGGAAACCAAGGTTATAACCTGAGGCAAGCTTCAGCAGAACTATGCCTTTTTCACCTTCAGGGCTTTCCAAAAGGATTCCCCTATAAACATTTTTCACAAGAGATATTTCAACGAGGTCTCCTGGCTGCGCGTTTGTTTTATTCATTTTATCTTAAATATGAGCCTGCTAGGATTCGAACCTAGATCAACGGGGCCGAAACCCGGTATTCTGTCCATTGAACTACAGGCCCTTCAAACAGCAGGTATTAGAGTAATAAAAAGGTTTTTATTTGTTGGTATTTTCATATTTAGATGTCGGCAAAATATTCAGAATCATCCAAACAACCGATAGTGCATCATCACATAGTCCTCAAGCCGCATCACAGAAAGCTCATTATCGGGGGTTCTTCCTTGGTTGTTATTTTCATGATAGTGATAAGCGTCTTCACCTATATGACTTTTGTGAGACAGGAACTGAATTACGGCCTGCTTAACAAGAAGATATCTGATATCCAAAAATCAGCGCAGACGCAGATTGATGAAATGTCCTCAACCCTTCTCTCCATACAGGGAAGCCTGGAGGAAAAACAGCAGCAGATTGATCTTCTGAAAGCCTCTGCAGGCGAGGACTTCTCCGGAATCATCGAGTCCTCGATTCCTTCGGTTGTAATCATAAGGACAGACTCTGGCCAGGGCGCAGGCTTTATCATCGATGAAGACGGATACATAGTAACGAATGCCCATGTTTTAGCAGACGAATCCGGGTATCTTGCAACAGGAATCCATGCGATAAATTACGGAGGAGAGAGAATCGACCTGGAATTCATAGGATATGATAATGAATTGGACATCGCACTTTTAAAGGCACAGGGAAATTATAAGGCTCTCGAATTGGGAGATTCAAACAATGTTAAGATTGGTGAAAAAGTTATTGCCATAGGAAATCCTTACGGCCTTGTATTCTCGGTTTCTGAGGGGATTGTTTCAGGAATCCACAGGCAGGGACCAAACGGGCTCAGGGTATACATACAGATTGACGCTGCCCTTAATCCGGGAAATTCAGGAGGCCCCCTTATAGACAAACAGGGAAATGTCATAGGCATGAACAATTTCAAGATAAGCGGCGGGGAAAATCTTGGGTTTGCCCTTGAATCAGACTACATAGAAACTGCCGTGAATAACATTGCTCTCGAAGCTTTAAATCAGACCATAATTTAGCCCTCAAAACATTTATTAAATATTCTTTCTAATTCTATTAATGACAAGAGAAGGCAGGAAGACGCAGGAAGGATTATCAGCAAAAAAGACAGAGAATTTTTCTGAATGGTACACTCAGATAATAGAGAAGGCAGAGATTGTCGATTTAAGACTGGGTATAAAGGGGTTTATTACAGTAAGGCCATGGGGAACCATCATGATAGAAAAATTATATGATATGTTTGAAAAAGAGCTGCAGGAGAAGGGACATCTTCCTGTGATAATGCCTTCTGTGATTCCTGAATCAAATTTAAAAAAAGAGGCCAGCCATATCCAGGGATTTACGCCTGAAGTTTTTTGGCTGAAAACAGAGGAGAATGAAGAAAAACTTGCCTTAAGGCCAACAAGCGAAACTGTTTTTACTCCGATGTTTGCCCTGTGGGTGAGAAGCCACAGAGATCTTCCATTAAAACTCTATCAGAGAGGCTCTGTATTCAGGTATGATACGAAAGCGACACGCCCTTTGGTAAGGGGCAGGGAATTTCAATGGATAGAGTGCCACGACGCATTTTCAACAAAAAAAGAAGCAGAAGCACAGGTAAAAGAAGACATAGATACAACAAAAAAAATACTCTATGAACAGTTAGGAATTCCTTTCCTTGCAATGAAGCGTCCTTCCTGGGACAGGTTTGCCGGGGCAGAGTATACGATAGGTTCAGATGTTCTCATGCCTGACGGAAAACTCATCCAGCAGCCATCGACACACTTCATGGGGCAGAGATTCTCCCGGGTTTTTGGGGCAAAGTTCACGACAAAGGAAGGTAAAGAAGATTACCTTTACACTACTGCCTACGGTCCTGCAATGTCAAGGATTCTTGTGTCAATAATTTCCACGCATGGAGACGATATGGGTTTAGTCTTGCCTTTCAGAATCTCGCCTATCCAAGCA
>Ga0209518_1005001_pt1 | contig 10294 bp, 10 predicted proteins | sample RifGroB1_FD_183993 | JGI IMG/M metagenome (GOLD analysis project Ga0209518, IMG submission 183993) | Groundwater microbial communities from Rifle, Colorado, USA - Groundwater B1 (SPAdes) (version 2) | ecosystem: Environmental > Aquatic > Deep subsurface > Groundwater | place: Rifle, Colorado... | reverse complement strand
TTATATATAAATTAATAACAATACTTTATTACATTGCTACTAATTTATTTTCTATTGATTCTAAACTTAATTCCTTAATAAGGATTTCTTCGATGTTATCAAAATCCCAATATGGGATTTCAATGAGTTTTATATTATTTTTATCACAATAATCACGTTTAATTTGGTCACGAATTTGATTGCCTTTAAATTCTTCTTCTGCCCACTCTATTCCTTTACCAGCAAAATCCACTGGTTTATAATGTTGGATTCCCTGATACTCAATACAAGTATTATAAGTTGATAAATAAAAATCAAAAGGTAAAGGATTAATATTTTTACAATCATTAAATTTATATTGTGATACAAATTTTATATTATTTTCTGTACATATTTCTTTAATTTTATCTTCACCTTTAGATGGATTATTACAATTTGGACATCTATTACCATAATTTCTGTTTGCAACAGTAGAAGACCATTCATGTCCACATTCTTTGCATAAAAACCAAAATTTTCTTCCAGAATTTGCTGTAATTTCATAAGGTGTTATTTTATTTTTAGTTGGATGCCATGTTAATGCTACTTCTGGATTTATATTGACAAGACAGTTTGATAAACCCACTACTAAACCTCTACAGTAAGGACATCCTCTTCCTTGTGAAATATCAGCCCAATTTGCTTCAAATATTTCTCCACAATTTTCTTTTAAACATTGCCATCTTAACTTTTTATTATTTCCTTCATATTTATCACTCAATAGCAAAAAGGGTTTATTATTAAGTTTACACCATAATTTTATATTCTGAATTGAAAACTCATTTGATTTATGTACAATTCTCGAAATTTCTTTTTTTAATAATACTGTTAATTCTGTAGTATAATAATATCCATTAGAACACTTTAGAATTATTTTTGACTTTGAATTTGTATACTTATCACTAACCAATTCAAAATTATTTATATTTAATTTTAAGAATAATTTTATATTTTCAATAGTAAACGAATTAGATATATGAAATCTACAAGGAGTTTTACCATATATTAATTCACTCAATTTTATCTCATATAAATAATTTTCCGAATCTTTTAAAATAATTTTTTCTTTATTATTATATATTTCAGTAATCAATTCATAATTTTTATTGTTTAACATTAGCCATAATTTAATATTCTGAATCGTATATATATTATATGGAGAAAACCTGCAAGCACTTTTACATCTAATAAGACTAGCAAATGTAGTAATATAAAAATAACCTTGATTATCTTTTAATATTAAATTTGTACTATTGTTCACATACTCATTACTTACTAGAATATATCCCAAACTCTCAACATACTCTTTTACTAATTTATAAGTCCATTTTATATTTTTACTCATCTCATTACCTCCGAAAGTAAACTTCCGAACATAAATAAAAAGGAAGCATAGCTCGGATACTATGCTTCTCAGTTAAGTTCATGACGCTTAACCTATCCCTTAAAATTTAAAAACTTAAATATGTAGTTAACTAAATACTATATTTATTTATTGTTTAATTAAAACCCTCAAATCCATTAAAACTGTATCCCACAGTCATTTTTTGCAAATTTTTTTCTGCACTATCTCTTAATTTGGTTAATTTATCCAATAGATTTGCAGGACTTGATTCATCATAATCACGACTTGTCATTCGATTTCTTAATTTTTCTTCTCTAAATATTTGATTTTCCAACCAAACAAATTTTATACCTTCAGCTAAAACCCATTCCTCTTCGTCAGAAAGTGTGGGATTAAACTGTTTTAAAACATCATCAACATCAGTTAAATCTTTTTTACAGCCTTTAAAATAGATACTCTTTGATTTACTTAAAAATATTTCAAGTAGCTCATCTAATTCAGAGTCCGTTAATCTTTCTAATAAACCTGCATCTTGAAAAAGAATATTTACTTTTTTAAAAATACTACTATATAGCGTGGGCATCTACATCACCCCACCTTTACTTAAATAGATTAGGTTTTCTAAATATTTGTCTTATTGCATTCATCTTAGTGTTGTTTGTAAATAAACCCTTCTTATAAAGAATGTGACCTGCTTCCATTACGGTTTCAGCCATTTCAAGAGAATTATTTAATTTTATTTCAAACTCTTTTTCAGAAGTTAATTTATCATCAAATAAATCTTCAACACACATCGGATTAATTTTATTTTCATCAAAATATAATTTTTCAAGTCTCTTATCTCTTATAATATCTTCTACATCAATATCAACATCACTATAAGCATCAACGATTGCTATAGCACCTTTATTAATAAATGAAGGCTTAGAACTAATAAATATTCCTAACTCTTCATAAGATATTGTTGCACTCTGTCCAAAATTGTCAATTTGAAAATATACTCTAACTTTTCCTCTATCTTCACTAAAAGTAAATAATCCACCAATATTACTCTTTAGTCTTACTTTAGTGTTGTCTGGAATAAATTTATATTTGCTTTTGCTAGTTTTTGCACTTACATTATTTTCAACGTTAGATGTTTCTAAGGGTTTTTCATTCAATTTTTTTTCTAAGTCTAATATTTTTGATTCGTATTCTGTTTTCAATTTCTCGCTTACTTCTTGTGTAACCTGTTGTATTAAACTTTTAATATCAATTTCAGGTGTTTTTATTTCTGGTTTTGTGTCCTTTTTAACGTCTGTTTTTATATCTTTTTTAGTAACTTCTTTTTTTGTATTACCAGTAGACTTTGCCATTTAAAATCTCTCCTTAAAAATTCTTAAAATTCTTATATTTCCTTATATTTGTATTGATTAATTTAATAAAACATACTTGGTAGAAACTAATCCACCAAGTATGTTAATACTATATTTATAGTTTGTTTTATTAAGAGAATTTGTAGAAACCGAACTTACCTTCAGGAACAGTAATAGCAGATGCACCAACTCTTCTTGTAAAGAGAACTTCTGGTTGCATATCATTTCTGTTCTGTCCGTCTTTCATATCTACAAGTGCTTCGCCTTCAAACAAAACTTTAACTATTTTTTCATTAGCTGGAAGTATGATTATATGGTCTCCATTAACTTTAAGAGTCTGAGTTTGAGCCGCATAAGCCTGTGGTAAAGCAAATAAATCAGTACCCCTGAATGTATCATAGTATCCTAATGAATTGAAACCATCTTTTGCCCTATCAGAATAACCAGCACCATCAGCTACATTACCCAAAGCAGTAGTTGTACCAAATATCTGAAGCCTATCTGCACCAGTAGCGGCTTTAACATTTTCTATAATAGAAACTAATGTTGCGGCGGCAAAAGCACCAGTTGCCTTAAATTCTGTATCTACAGCCGCATATGAACCATAAATAGTATCAGAAATCAATTCGCCAACGTAATTTACCATAGAAATAGTAGCTTTTTCAGACAATCTAGCCATATCCATCTTACCGCTCATAAATTCGTCAAATTCACTATAGAATTTTATAGCCTTTATAATCGTAGGAACTGTGAAATTTCTGTCTACAATTTTCTGTCTTTCGATATCACCATTACCCCTAGCGGCTGTATAAACAGGATATACCTGATTATCCTCAACCCAGAAATACGGCTTGTCGTTTAGTGCAGTATCCTTAAACTCAGCAAATCCATCAAATTTACCTGCAAGACTTGCATTCATAGCCACAGGCATAATTTCGCTCATTATTGCAAATACTTTATATCTATTTTCCATGAATTTGTAGTAATTCCACTCGCCACCGCATACGTCCTTGACCACATTTCTAACAGCTTCATTCATCTGTTCTTTAGTAAAGCCTTCTTTTGAAATACCAGTAGTAGCATCATATGCTAACTTCTGATTACTTGAAAATACAAAACTATTCATATTATAATTCCTCCTTAATGATTTTTAAGTTAATTAGTTTATTTAGTTGTTTGTTAAATGGTAAGGGTTAATTAAATATTAACCAACTTTAATGCAACGAAGCTTAACCATTGGGATTCCAGCTTTTGTGTAAAGCTCGTCTATGACGAAGCCTACTACCTCTGTACCTGCAAAAGCATCAAGACATTCCATTTTAATTGTGCTTGCCTTAGCTGTGACAATTTTTCCAACAGCCAAAGCAACTGTAGCCGTTACGTTTGCGACAGGGATTGAAACTACATCGCCTAATTCTGGAACATAACATCTTACAGTAGCTCCTGTTGCGATTACAAAATCATTTTCTATTTTTTCTGCTTCGTAAGATAATGGAACTTCTAAAACTAGCACCATCGACTTGTCTGTGACTGCTCCGCAAGCTGCACCCGCATAAGTCTTGTCTGCATTTTGAGTCCCAAGTACTAAAATTCCACCATTTACAGTATTGGCAGGAGCTACAACGTTCTTTATTGAAGCTGTTGCCTTAATATTGTTTAACACGATTTGATTAGCCATAATTTAATTTCCTCCTTATAATTTAAGTTATTATTGTTATTAGTTTTATTTATAAAAAAGCAACAGTACTTTCACTGTTGCTAGTTTTATTGATATTTAATTCTTTTTCTAAGATTTGTTCGATATTATCAAAATCCCAATAAGGGATGCGCAGAAGTTTTATATTGTTTTTCTTACAATATTCGTTTTTGAGCTTATCATGTATTTTTAATGTTTCAAATCCATCTTCGTCATATTGTTTTTCATAATGAAAAATCCCATCAAACTCAATCAGCATTCGTAATTTAGTTTTTTCTTTATCCCAAAATACAGGAATATCAAATCTTAATAATCCTCCACCAACACCTACTAAATCTTCAAAAGTATATTCAGAATCATGTGGGATATTATTTTTTGTTAATATCTCATCAATTTTCTTTTCACCTTTTGATTTATTACATTCTGGGCAACCCCTGCCACTTAGCAATAGCATTATCTAACTCAATACCTCTGTTAAAAATAAAAAACACCCTATTTGTTTTAGGATGAATGGCTTTTGTTATATAATTTATTCCTTGCGACTTAATGAAATCTTTCATCTTACAAGAGTAGCAATAAAATAAATCATTTGACTTATCCAATTAAATTACCTCCATTATAAATTATTTAAATTTTAGGTATATACTTCACAGCATCACCATAATAACTTTCTGTTGCAGTACTATCATCTATCACACTAACTTTACTACTAAAATTAGAATTTTTTTTTGTACTTTTATTAACTTTAAAAGAGTGTTTCACTTTACCCTCAAGAGCATACAATTTCTCCTCAAGAACATCAATTTCCATATCTTTTGCTTTAGATTTAATTGATTCAAACTCTTCGTTATCTTTTAATGTAACTTCAAATTCAGCAAGTATTTCATCTACAGCAATTTCATGCAACTCTTTTTCATTTTTATTTTTATAAGTTGTTAAATCTTCATTTGCAATCTTAAGAGTATTAATTTCTGTATTAAGTGAATTTATTGTTGCTTCAAATTCTATTGTTTTAGTTTCAAGGGCTTTAAAATCAGCAGATATTTTCTCTACGTTTGCCCTATCTTCTTGAAGTTTTTGATTTTCTTCAAGTGTTAACCACACTAAAACCATTTCTTCAAATTCCCCAGAAATTGTTGCTGTTATTGTTTTTTCATCAAAGGTGTAAGTAAATCTTCCATACTTACGTTCATAGTTATCGGGTGTCCAAATACTTTTTTCTACAAATACATATTTATCATCAAAATCTTCTACCCATAGATATTCTTCGTAAATTATATTACCATCAGAATCTTTCTCTATCTTAGGGTCAAGTGCATTTTGTAATGCTTCTCTTTTTTGTCTATATGTAGCAGAAAAACTTAAATCTACGTCATCAGAATTTAAAGACATCATATCTTTTTCTGGTTTCATTTCCTTCATTTTTTTCTTCATTTTTTCTTTCATATTATCCATCATGGTTTTCATTTCTTCAGTCATTGTATCTTTCATTTCTTCCATCATTTCATCCATCATGGAATCCATATCAGATTCAGAAAATACTATTTTATTCAAATTTTTATCCTCCTTTTTATTCATATTTTTACTTTCACCTCCTTGGGCAAAATTATTTTTTATCCTTAAAGTAAAATGCTGTTGATTAGTATTAATATTTTTATTCATTAATAATTCAACAGAACTTATACTTATAGAAGCAGTATTAAGTGTTTCAAAATCTAAAGAATTAATTGTAATAGTATCCTTATCATAAATAGAAAAACCCCATGATTCTGATAATTCTTTATTCAATGTTTTATTAATAATTCCAGTAATCTGATATTCTTTTCCATCAACTACATATTCAAAACATTCAAAACCTAATTGAGTAAATATTATGTTTGCTTTTTCTACTATTTTTTCTGCTTTATCTTGGGGTATAAAATATGAGTCTATTTTAAAACTTTTGTTTAAAGCAAAAAGTAATTGATTAAATTGTTCTCTAAAATTATTATTTACGCTAAAATTATTAACAACCACAGAAGCACTTGGGAAACAAGGCTCTACATTATCGTCACCCTTATTGCCGTTTTTATCAATATCACGCCCTAATAAACAAAGTGCGGAATACTCAAATGAATCTATTTGAATATTACCATTTCCCTTTTCAGAATATGATTTACAATTTATTTCCATAGACTGATTAATTCCCGTATCAATTACTTTTTGAATTGGTTCTGGATATCTAGCATACCAAAGAACTATATCTGCTTTAATGTACTTATGTTTTTTACCATTTTCTTCAATTTCTATCCACTCTGCATTATGATTTTCTTTGACAACACCATATGGAACAGTATTATCTTTTAATACTAATTCATTACCATTCCATTCAATTGTTATATCATGTCCTCCAAAATTCTGTTTATCAGGCAACCAGTGTCCAACTAAAGGAATTAAACCCAAAGATGGTATAGCATCATTAAACGCTTGTTCTGTTATATCAGAACCATTTCTGTTATCACCACTATAAGCGATTAAAGCTGTTCCTTCTACAAACTCTGAATTATTTACTTTTTTAAAATCTTTATTAAATTTAACTTTTAAACTAGGATGCACATTCAATAACCTCACCACCTTTTATTTTATTAATGTCTATATTAAAATTAAACATAAAAAAGATGTTAGTTTGTTTCTAACACCTTTAAAACTATTTTTTATATAATTTTAAAAAAGCAATCTATTCATTAATATAAGTGTATTTTTTTCATATTTTCCCAAATATATATTTTTATCATTTTGAAAAATATCTGCTTTTTCACCATTAATTGTTGTTTCTCCAATTTTTTTTAAACCTTTATCTATAAGAGATTGAGAAACTTCTAAATTCATTGAATAAATAAATTTCATACTAATTCCTTCTTTACATTCTTATATTTTATTTATATCCATCTACAACTACCGTAGAATCTGCCTTGTCTTTTTCTTTAGATTTAGGCTTTTCATTTGGATTTAAATCCTCCGCATTACCCTGTGAAGCATTAAATTTGGGTGGCAACATACTATCAAAATCCAATAACTTTTCCATCTCTGCTAAATTCATATATGTATACAAATCTATTTCTGAAGATGCCATAAATAAACTTCTTGAACCACCACTTAATAAATCAGCCCTATGACTTTCATGCACATCTGACTTTTCAAATATATTAATATGTAAAAATTCAACTTGACACTTATATTGTTTAATTTTGAAATTTACAAAACTTGTGAAATAATAAAATAAAGGATACATACGTGCAGAATCAGCTTTTGTACTATACCCTAATCCATTTGTTGTATTAGCATTAAATATTGTTTCTGATATACCAGAATTATTTTGTATTACTTTTATATCATGTTCAACAACATTAATTGCACTTTGTTGATTTTTATCTAACGCAATACCTTCTACTTCAAAAGGATTTGTCATAATAGAAATATTTTTACCCACATGCTCTTTACTTGAATTATGATATGCTTCTATAATTTCTTTTGGCATATTAGGAACGCCAGTTTCCTTATCTGTCGGAACCTTCTGGTGAATGGTTTTCACGGCGTCATCCTTAATAAATTCATTAAAATATGACTTATCATTATTTAATAAAGATAAATCAGCAAACATATGTGCTAATAACGGATAATCATGTGCCTTTTTCTCCATATGAACAAAAACAGCAAAACCCTTTTTACTTACTTCATAATAACTTTCAGGAATAAAAGTATATTCATTTATTTTTCTTTTCCCTTTTGGCTTTTTACGTTCTATATAGTCATCATAAGCTTTTTGTATTTCTTCGGGTAATTCATAAACTTTAGTAGGATGTATTAAAGCACAGTCTATATACAAACGCCAAAGATTATCATCATCAATTTGAGAGAGAACACAAATCTCTCTTTCAGAATCGCTTAAATCATACCAAAATGATTCTCCATATATTATTGCTTGCTTTAACATTATGGGGAAAACATTTTTTAAATTCATCTTTGATATAATTTTTGAAGAATTATATATTCTATTTTTAACTGTTGTTTGATTTTCAGTTATCCCAAACGGAAATAAAACATGGTCAAAAGTCATTATTGTGGCTAAATAATCAACAATATTATTATAATTACTATTAGTGTTTATTAAATGTTCACTGACCAATTGTAATTGTTTATAATTGGCATACGGATTTTTTAACATATTTTTTATTTGTTCATCTGTAAATGGATTGATTGATGTAGTAGAAGCTGTTGCCCACAAAGGTTGAATTCCACTTCTTGCATAGTTTCTAGGTATGTAGTATTTATCTTTGTTATTTTGAAATTCCGTAGTATTATCTATGGTATTTATTGCTTGAGATTGTATTACATTTTCAACTTTATTTTCTAACTTAGGTTTATTTGTATTTTTATTTGTACTGCCTTTAGGTCGTGCCATGCGTTAGCCTCCTTTCGTTGGAGATGGTATTTTATTATAATATGTTAATTTATATATTGTTTTATTAGTTTAGTAAAGACAAAAATCAAGCCATGAAAATTCTTTTTCGCTCTTTTTAAAATCCACTCTTTCAATTTCTGTTGCTATCCAGTTTCCGTAAGAAATTGAAGTAAAACGGTCTTTTCGCTTACCCCTAGGCTCTTTAAGTTTTACAAGACCCTTATCATTCGGTATTTGTTCAAGATTTAACATTTCATTAATTAATAAAATAGTTTGTTTATAAGGTATAATTAATTCTACTTTGCTCTCAGGTAACAAAGTATTATATCCTTTAAGTGTGGATAAATAATCTTCTGCGTCATTTTCATTAACTAAGAATTTTATTTTATTTCTTAATATACAGTCTTGTAAACAAATAGCAATATCACTATTTAATTTTTCATAACCTTTGATACTATATATAACTTTTTTAGCTTCTCTAGATTGACATCTTTTTGCAAGTTCATCATCATTAATACATGATAATGGCTCATAAACCACATCATTCTCTTTATCAACCAATTCTGTTGAAAGATTATCAAAAATAGAAATACCTGCATTTTGAGTATCCAAGACAATATAATCACATTGAAAATATTCATATAGATATCTAATTTTTAATGATTGATAAACAGTATGACCACCGACCACTGTTTCAATATATACAACATTTCTAATATATCCCGTATTGCTTTTATTTGGTAATAATTGAATTAAACTAAATACACTTGCATCATTTTCATCGCCAGACATTGTTGCAATATCACAAGATAATATTCTTTTTTCCCTTGGTAATTTGTGTGGTAATTCAAAGTTTTTATCATTTAAAATATTATAGACTTGTGGTGTATAAAAAGCTTTTTCTGCTCTCCTACAACTTTCAATTTTATCAAGTTTAAAATATGCTTTTTCACTTTCTCCAAAGAATTTACAATCCATTTCCATTTGCCAAGAAATTGCATCCCAATCTTCTTCATTAACCTCATCTTGTAACTGTGATTTTAAAACAAGACCACTTAATATTGAAATTTGATAGGGTAAACCACAAACAAAATATTTTTTACCCTGTATCATTGAATTATAAAATACTTTAAATCTCTCAAATGACCACTCAAATTTATATTTACAAGAGCTTAAAAATATTTCTATATTTCTTTCTTGTAAATTTGAATATTTAGGATTATTCAAATATCTTGGTTGCCTAGAAGCCGCTAAAAATCTTCTTAATACATCTTTATATATTTTAAAATCAATTAGTCGAAATTCATCCAAAATTAGCACATTTGCCCTAGCCGAACGTGCGTTCTGAGTAGACGGGACAACTTTTATCCATGAACCATTGTGAAACACTACGTTTGGGTCATCACTATTTGATGAAGTTCTAATATCTTTAATTTCTC
>Ga0209518_1004999_pt1 | contig 10296 bp, 15 predicted proteins | sample RifGroB1_FD_183993 | JGI IMG/M metagenome (GOLD analysis project Ga0209518, IMG submission 183993) | Groundwater microbial communities from Rifle, Colorado, USA - Groundwater B1 (SPAdes) (version 2) | ecosystem: Environmental > Aquatic > Deep subsurface > Groundwater | place: Rifle, Colorado... | reverse complement strand
GTAATAGTACTACTATCTGTAATTGTGAAGACAGTGTTCTTACCTTGCCTTCTGGACCACAAGGAATTCCAGGAGAAAAAGGAAAGCAAGGGGTACAAGGATTACAGGGAATTCAAGGACCTTCTGGAACCAATGGAACAGTAGGACCTACTACTTGTAAAAAGATAGTATTTACTTTTCCGTTAACTGCTAATGTTTCTTATACTGTAACTACAGGAGTATTTTTTACTGCAGCTGGAATGTTATTCAATGTAGGAGAGGTTGATGGTACAGTTAGCCCTTCAGTATTTACATCTTCAAAGGTTGCAGCGGTAAGCGATTTTGTTTGGCAATTATGGAGGGCAGAGGCAGGAGGAACCTGGATAGATTCTGAAGTAGAAAACACCCTAACAGGTTTTACTATTTTATCTGGAGGAGATATTTCACTTGTATCCAGTACAACTGGTAACTATCGTCTAATAATTATTGGTTAAATATGGCTTGTTGTTCAAATAATACTATAAAGTTCCCTACCGGAGGAGACACGGGACCAATAGGAGAAACTGGAGATCAAGGAATCCAAGGAATTCAAGGTATAAAAGGAATTGATGGTTTAACAAACCAAGTGGCTATAAAGCAACCATTAAAGTTTGTCAAACTTTTTCAAGTACCTAGTACCCTTTTAGGAGATTTCATAATTTTAATAACAGAATCAGAATTACAAAGTGCTGGGTTATTAAAGGAATCCGCTTTTGGTACAACTATATTTCCGGAAGCCTTTGATATAAGAATCTGTATAATTGAATCAAACAATAGTAGAGTTGACTTTAAAATAGGAACGGTATTGTTTAATACCCTTAGAGTACTCTTAGATCATAGCATAGAAATTACAGTTCCAAATGTATCTTCAGTAATAGGTAAAAAGATAAGAGTAACAGTTTTAGGATAATGGCAGAATTTATACTAAATAGAACGGACGTACTTGTCAGGATCAGAAAATTGCTATGTGCAACAACATGCAAAGCGGAGACTGTTGCCCAAAAGTACTTTAATGGTATAATTCCTTCAAAATGCGAAATAAGGCAATTAGAAGCGATTACAGCGATGATTGAGGTTTTGAAGTGTTATACTCCTCCAAGGGCAGAAGTTCTCGCAGAGGGCAGCTTTCAGCTTTCTGGAACTAATGGCACAATTTGGGTAACAGTAAACGATGTTCCTATAACTACTGCGGCTGTAAGTTTTATTACTAATTTAGCCGCCACTTTAACTGCTATTGAAACAGCCATAGATGGTGCTACCACTACTCCTAATTATACAGCAAGTATATCTGGAACAACTTTAACAGTAACAGCTGTTGCAGGAAGTGGGGAGAAGCCTAACGGATATGTCATTGATTCTATCAACACTGGAGATATGGATTTAACTAGTGTAGTCAATATGGCGGATGGAGTTGATGGAATAGTAAACGATGATAACTGTTTTACAGTAGCAAAAGCAGAAGATATGTTTGATTTCTTATCTAAAAAAACAGGTATAGATTTACCAACAGCCGGAGCAACTTATATAGATACAGTAGCAGAAGCAGATAGAACAGAAAATATAACAGATGAAACGGGGGATTATATATTAGAAGAGGCTCCTGCAGCAGGTCCTGCTGTAAATAGAATTACCAGTGAACCCGTAAGATTTCAATAAAACTAATAACTATAAATCATGGCTAGTATATCATCATATTCACCCTTAGCAGTAAGCGCTAATACGAACATCTTTCCTGTAGTAGAAGGAGGAGTTAACTATCGTGCTACCAGAGATCAGATAACCACAAAGGTTACTGCAGATTTGGCAGCTGAGATAGCCACTACTGATGCGGAGATACTTGCTCTTCAGAATACAAGAGTATTGAAAGCAGGTGACACTATGACAGGTCAACTTGTCTTAGTGGGAGATCCAGTGTTAGCTACGCAAGCTGCTTCGAAAGGTTATATTGATACCTTAATAGCCAGTAGGTTAACAACTTCTGGAGGAACTATGACTGGATCTTTAACTCTTTCAGGTGCTCCCACAGCTGCTTTACATGCTGCCACAAGACAATATGTATTAGACACGAGAGATAATTGTGTAAGAAAATTAGAAAACTACAATCCTACTACTACAAGTGCTTATCCTGCTTTATATGATAGTTCTGCAATACAAGAAGGAGCCTCATTTTATGTAACTGTTGCAGGTTCAATAGGACCGGCTGTGGTGGTAGCCTTAGAGATAGGAGATATACTTATTGCAAGACAAGATGATCCTTTGAACGTTCATGCTCATTGGGCCATTGTAAATGCTAATCAGGTTGCAGCATCCACTACGGAGGCAGGAAGGATAGAAATTGCTACAGATGCTGAAGCAGTAGCCAAGACAGCTACTAATGTTGCATTAGTTCCTTCTAATTTTGCTACTGGAAACTTTGCTTCAAGTGCCTCGTTTGAGGGTTTAATAGAGATAGCAACAGCAACTGAATTTACAAATGGAACAGATACTACAAGAGCTATAACATCTTCTATTTTTAATACTGCTCAAACTGATTATCAGCTTTTTGTTGGACTACAACATGTATTAGCATATTCTGCAGGTACCTGGACACGAACTAGAATTGCTGCAGGCGATTATGTTCAACGTCATACCGTTGCTGCAGAAACTACTATTATAGGAATAGACGTTTCAAACTTTATTAGAACTACTTCCAATAGAGGATATCAGTTAAATTCCTTTGATGTAATTGCCAGAAATAACACTGCGGATTTAGTTGCCTATACCATTACATTACGGAGAGTAGATTATACCGACTCTGGATTAGTAACTCCTGTTTCTATAGCTTTAACTGGAACTTTACCCTTGACACAGGATGCAGATCCTCGTGTAACTAATATTACTGTAGATACTCCTGTTTTCCATAATAACTCTTTATCTAAATATATAATAGAGGTATCTGTTCAAACTGCAGCACTTTCAGCCTATGATTGGATAGGAATTGTTTTAAGAATGTCTAAGTCGGGAATTTAATATGAATAAAACAAAAGGGGGCATTTATAAAATTACTAATATCATAAAAGGAAACTTCTATATAGGATCCTCTATTAAGGTTGAAAAAAGAATGTATGAACATAAAAGAATGCTGAGAAAAAATAAGCATACAAATATTCATTTACAAAGATCGTGGAATAAATATGGTGAAAAGGATTTTGAATTTAGATGTATAAGAAATGTAGAAAACGAAAGAGACCTTATAAGAATAGAACAATTTTATATAAATATGTATTTACCAAAATATAACATATGTAAAGTTGCTGGAAATCATCTAGGAATAAGATGTTCAAAAGAAACAAAAAAGAAAATTAGTGAAAGTCGTAAAGGACAAAAGCCTTGGAATAAGGGCATTCCTTTATCAAAGGAAACAAAAGAAAAACTTAGTATTGCTTTAAAAGGAAGAAGTGTCTGGAATAAAGGAAAGAAGATGTCCAAGAAATATTGTGAAAAGATGGCAGAAGCACAGAAAAAAAGATTTTCCACTCAGATACATCCCATGACTAATAAGCATCATTCGAATGAGACGAAAGAAAAAATTCGAAAATCGAGAATAGGAAGAGTTTCTTTTAATGAAGGAATGTTTAAGAAGGGAATGACGCCTTGGAACAAAGGAGTTCCTACAAGTAAGGAAGCAAAGGAAAAAATGAAACAAACTAGAATTAAAAATTTAAAGAATAAATAAATTATGTCACAAGTACTAACAAAAAGAAAAAAGTTGCAGGATATAGCTAATAGGCTATCTAATAATCAACAGCGTACTCAGATTGTAGATGGGTCCGGTAATGTTATAGGAGCAACCGCTAATGCTTTAGATGTAAATATAGCATCAGGAGTAAGTGTAACTGTTGATAGTGAGTTCCCAGCAGCTGCAGTTTTAACAGACAATTTTGCAAATCCTACTTCAACGAGTGTAGCAAGCATGCTTATGGCTTGGGATACTGCTACTTGGGACAGAGTACAAATAGGAGGAGGTACAGAAGCAGCAGCATTAAGAGTTACCTTGGCGAGTGACTCCACAGGTTTAGTATCTGTAGATGACAATGGAGCAGCTTTGTCTATTGATATTGGAGGGGTTCCTCCTCAAATGGATGATACCGATAAGGTTGCAGTATCTTTATATGCATCCACTGCAGGAGGGGGAGCGGGAGCAGGAACGTTAAATTTAGGTGGAGGAGTAGCTGCAAGTTCTCTTTTAGTAAATCTTGCAACTGACGTAGGATTGCCTGCAGGAACTTCTAACATAGGAATTTCTGGATCAAATGTTTCTAGAGCTGTTTCTATAACAAGAGCTGCTAACGCAACCCTATACACTATTAATGATGTTATGAATAACGGAACAGATACAACTCCGTTAGCATTTACAACTTTAGCAAGGGCAAATGATTTAAGAGGATGGATAGTTGGAGGGGTATGTGTAAGTAGTGCTGCATCAGCAACGTTACCCAATATAGATCTTTTACTTTTTAGTTCAACTTTTACTATTGTAGCCGATAACCTTGCTTTTGCACCTACCTATGCTCAGATGCAGACCTATTTAGGAAAGATAAGATTTTCAACGTGGGTATCAAGAGGAGTACGTTCTGATAGCGATGGTTCAGTAGAGCAACCCTTTATTTTCGTTCCTGCTGCAGGAACTCGGATAGTTTATGGAGTACCTGTTGTACAAAATGGTTATACTCCTGTAAGTGGAGAGACTCTCCAATTTACTATATCTGCAGAACAATACTAAGAATGGGTTTCTTTAAACAAAATATTTTATTTAGAACCAAAGAGTTTAGTCCAAACTCAATCGCCAATCTTGCTATTTGGTTAAGACCTGATTATGGAATTACTAAAGATGGTTCAAATAATGTATCTCAATGGAATTTTAGGAATGGTACATTTAGAGGAGTAAGCAACGTAGCACAAGCCGTAGGCGCAAATCAGCCATTATGGGTAGCATCTCACGCAAGTTACAATAACCGTCCAGTTTTAAGTTTCTCAAGCGGCAATGATTACATGGATAGTGCTGCCTTTTCTTCAGTTTTAGCACAACCAAGTACATATTTTGTTGTGGGAAATTTTGGGACACTTGTTGGAGGAACAGGGCAGACATTTTTTGACGCAGTTGTTGCCGGCAATAGAAATGTAATATGGGCAACTAATGCCACCCCAAATAAGAACTCAATATTTGCCGGCACAGTTATTTCGGGTTCTAATGCCGATACGAGTTCTCATATTTTTGATGGTGTTGTAAATGGAGCAAGTTCAAATCTTACCCTTGATGGAACTTCTAATGTTTCAGGGGATGCTAATACTCAGGGGTTGAGTGCATTGCGAATTGGCGGACAAATCACCATCCCACCCCCCCAACCTTTAACAGGTATTTTAGGCGAATTAATTATTTATGCAGCACTTTTAAATGCAGCGGAAAGAACTAAAGTTAGGCAATATTTAAGAACACTATACGCTATAACAATATCATAATGCAAGCAATTATTACAACACAGGCAGAATTTGATGATCTTAATGAAAGGACTTTAAATTTCATCAAACAGAAATATGGAACCATTGCAGATAGATGGAGCAACGTGGTTATGCATCCTGTAAACGGAGATATTGCATTTACTGTGGAGGATAAAATTTTATCTATTTTAGATACTGCAGAAAAGGAAAGAATTATTGAATTAACGGAAGATTGGTTTCCAAATAATGAAATATGAAAAACATAATACTATTATTAATCTGTTTTCTTGTTGTTTGCTGTACTACAAAGTCGGTACTTAAAAACATTGATTGTCCTTGTAAGGTTACAGATACAACAAATACTTTTAGAGGAGAAACTATAACCGTAAAAAATTATAGAGGAGATACATTTACAATACTTTCAAAAGATTTAACTGAATCTGATAAACAAAAATTATATGATAAGTAGTATTTTAAAATCAATAGAGTGGATAACTCTTAACATTTTGTCCTTTGTTTACATAGGTGTATATGGAAATGGAGTAATGTTAGGTCATTTTAATAATTTAGAGGCAATAATTGCTGCATTGGTTGGAGCAAGCATTATATTTTTTAACATAGTACGTGGGATCAAAGTAATCAAAGATTGGAGAAAGAAGAAATGACTTTAATAGGAATTTCGATAATGTTATTATTTATAGTTGTTTTAATCTGTCTGAAAGATGATAAAATTAGATAACACAAAAAGAACAAGGTTTAAACTAACTGTATTTAATAATACTTTCTTTGCTATTATAACCATTATTGCTTTAATCCTTGGTTACCCCGAAGTAGGAGTAGCTTGTATATCAGAGATGGGAATTGTTACAGCAGTTTATTTAGGATCAGATACTTACAGGCCTTCTGTTAAACAAGAATAATTTATGCCAACATTCAGCAATATAAGTTTAGATCGTCTTGGAACTTGTCACAAGGATTTGCAAACAGTCTTTAATGAAGTAATAAAATATTTTGACTGTGTTATTCTCTATGGAACAAGAACACCACAGGAGCAGTTTGAGTTATTTAAACAGGGACGTACTCTTAAAAATAACGTCTGGACAATTACAGATAAAGGCAAAGTTGTTACCTTTAAGGATGGTACTAAGCTTAAAAGCAAACATAACTACGGTCCTTCATTAGCCGTTGATGTTGTTCCTTATCCTGTTGATTGGAAGGATACAGATAGAATGAACTATTTTGCAGGATTTGTTATAGGTATTGCGAGAGTATTCAAGCAACGTGGTATCATTGATAAGAATATCACTTGGGGAGCAGATTGGAATGATAATACGTTAACAAAAGAGGAAAAGTTTGTGGATAGACCTCACTTTGAGATTAAATAATATGCTAAAAGACGGTAAAATACTAATAATATTCGTTTTATTAGGATATATTTTCTATTTACAACAATGTGGAAGAAGATGTTCCGATGAAAATACAAACGTATCTTCTGATACTGTTGTTGTAAGTACTGTAGATACCATCCAACTTCCTCCTGTAACAAGATACGTAAGAACAGAGATACCTGTTCCTGTAGTTGATACAATAGTAATAGGAGATACAATTATACCTGTAAATTCATACAATACTCCTTTTTCTGATAGTTTGATAGATGGAAATATAAGTTCTAAAGTAAGAGGAATGCTATTAGAGCAGAATTTTTCCTATGTTCCAAGATTTCCTAAATTTATAATAAGAACAGACAGTGTATTCATCCATGGTGAAAAGAGACAATTTAAAGCATACTTAGGTCTTTCATTAGGTTTTCCTCATCCGGTTGAAAATAGTGTGTCTAATCGTCTCCTATTGACCCCAAACTTATTGTTTTCTACAAAGAATGATAAGTATCAGTATGGTTACGGTTTTGACGTCCTGAACAAGGTGCATGTAGTGTCTTTTCATCATAAGATTTCCTTTAGAAAGAAACGATAATATAAAATATTATCCAAAATATTAGGAAATCTCGTTTATTTTACTTATATTTGCCGCCCATAATCTAGATTAATTCATTTTTAATGATAATTCAGTATATACAAGGAAAAGAAGTAAATAGATTTGCAAATATATCGGAAGCAGAAAAGGGAACTGGAATTGATGGATCTTCTATAAGAAAAGTAATTAGAGGACAAAGATCCTCAGCAGGAGGATCGTCTTGGGAAGAGGATTCTGCATCTTCTTGTTTTGATGAGTTCTTAGAAAGTCAAAATTTAGATAAGGATAAAGTCAAGTCCTTTAAAATCTGGCAAACGGGATCGGGAGATGTGAGATTTTCAGTAGCAACGGAAAACCAGGAAAAAGTAGAGGAAGAGAATAAGAAGTTATTAGAAGAACTTAAAGAGTACTCTCCTGAATATCGCAAACATATTTACGAGAAATCAGATATAAATAAAGTTGCCGTGGAAGTATCCATTCCCGACTTGCATTTCGGACAAATTATTAGTGAAGAAGAATGTGGAACAGCCTATAATCTTGATATAGCGGAAAGAGTTTACAAGGAAAAGATAAGAGAATTAGTAAGCCAAATCAGAGGATTTAACATAGAAAAGTTTATATTTCCTGTTGGAAATGATTTGTTTAATACGGAAGGACTTTCAAGATCTACTACTCATGGAACTCTTCAACAAGAAGCAGATGTTTGGCAAGTTATTTACAGAAGAGGAAAGTTACTCCTTATATGGGCCATAGATTATCTTTCCATGATTGCTCCTGTTGAGGTATTAATAATTCCGGGAAATCATGATTTTGAAAATATGTTTAAGATGGGAGAGGTGTTAGATGCATGGTATAGGAAATCTGAAGATGTTAAAATAGATAATTCTTCTAAAGTTTGTAAATATATCAAATATGGAAAGTCTCTTATAGGATTTGAACATGGAAAAAATATAAAGCCACAAGAACTAGCATTAAAGCTTCTAAAAGATAATAAACATCAGATAGAAGATGTAGAATTCTTCGAGTTTCATTGTGGACATTTTCATAAAGAGATGTTAAATGAATACAATGGAGTAAAAGTTAGATTTCTTCCCTCTTTATGTCCGGAAGATTCTTGGCATAGGGAACAGGGATATGATCACTCTAGAGCCTGTCAAGCACATATCTGGAACAAAGAGAAGGGATATAGCGGATATATTCAGGCTAACAGTATGTAGGTAATACCACATGACTTTAAATCAAATTAGTTGTTGACAAGCATATCTAAATAAATTGTATATCTATACTTTTATTATGAAAAGGTGTTTTAGATGTAAGATTACAAAATCAGTAAAGAATTTCTATAAAAGCAGTTATTCTAAGGATCTTTTGGCATCTTATTGCAAAACCTGTGAAAAAGAGAGAAGAAATCCAGAAAAATTAAAAGAATATCTTCGTAAATGGAAGTTAAAAAATCCGGAACTTTATAAAATATATGAAAGAAGGTATTATTTGTCAAATATTGAGAAAGTAAAAAAAAGAACTAGGCAATGGCAAAGGAATAATCCTGAGAAGAATAAAGAGAATAGAAAAAAATATAGAGAGAAAAATAAAGAGAAAAGAAATGCATATAATAGGAAATATGGAAAAAGAAATAAGGATAAAATAAATGCCTTTATGAGGAATAAAAGAAGAACCAATATTTCTTTTAAACTCCACGGAGCAATGAGAAATCTTCTTAAAAGAATTCTTAGTTTAACAAAACAAAACAAGGAAAACAGGACAACTGAAATTCTCGGTTATACGCCCACAAAATTAAGACAAAAATTAGAAATGGGTTTCACTGATGCAATGAATTGGAAGAATTATGGAATCTATTGGGTAATTGATCACAAAATTCCAGTAAATTACTTTATTAAAAAGAAAATAACAAATCCAAAAATAATAAATTGTCTATGTAACCTTCAACCTTTATCCCGAATTGATAATATATTAAAAAGTAACAAATTTGAAAGTTCTATAAAAAAATAAGTAAATGACTTTAAACGAAATAGCCTTCGATTTGCTACTGATCATTCGCGGGGGAAAGCTGTCCGATGATGAGAATATAAATATTAGACAAGTTAAACAGTGGATTCATAATACAAGAAGTATTCTAATAAGCAGAGATATTGAAAAACGAAAAGGTTTTCCAGATGATATAGTACAGAATTTAGGATGTATAGATGTAAGTAATGTAGATGCTTCTGCTTGCTGCGGAGTTAAAGTTGGTTGTAATGTAGTTCGTACCAATGTGAAGATGCCAAATATTTTGTATGCAAATCACAGTCCACTTATAACAAGAGTAGGTCCCGTAAGTATAGACTCTTCTTCTTACACTGTAATACCATATAGTAGAGTGCCTTATGCGGGAAGTGGAAAATATAATAGAAATCACGTATTTTCTTTTTTTCATGATGATCATATATACATAGCCGGGGGAGAGGCGATAAAAATGGTAAAAAGAATTAATATTCAAGCAATCCTAGAAGATCCTACAGAAGCTAAAACTTTCATTTCATGTTCGGGAGCTCCTTGTTATACTGATGATAGTGAGTATCCTATATTATATAAATACGTGGAATTATTAAAAGAAATGATACTAAAAACGAACTTACAAATTGCAATTAAAGGGTCGACAGATGTCAGTGGAGATGCAAAATCTAATCCTGAGTTACAAGTCAAAGAACGATAGTAATTATGTTTGAAACCCGGAAGGTAAAAGTTAAATATAAGGTGCAAGATGCTTGTGCTTTATATAAAAAAACTTTTGGAGAAAAAAGTGAACTAAGAGGTTTAAAACTTCCT
>Ga0209518_1004998_pt1 | contig 10296 bp, 10 predicted proteins | sample RifGroB1_FD_183993 | JGI IMG/M metagenome (GOLD analysis project Ga0209518, IMG submission 183993) | Groundwater microbial communities from Rifle, Colorado, USA - Groundwater B1 (SPAdes) (version 2) | ecosystem: Environmental > Aquatic > Deep subsurface > Groundwater | place: Rifle, Colorado... | reverse complement strand
TAAAATAATTTTCATGTCGGGCTGTCGAGATTCGAACTCGATCTACGTGCTCCCAAAGCACGCGTGCTGGCCGTTGACACTACAGCCCGATGTGCCCTCGCGAGGAATCGAACCTCAATTACAGATTTAGGAAATCTGTGTCCTGTCCGTTGAACGACGAGGGCGCAGGAGTCTCCTCAAAATACATTAAAGGCTGACTATATTCCAATTGCAATCTTAGAAGAAAATGAATAAGCTAGAGTTCAGGCCGAGGTAGCTCAGTGGTAGAGCGCTTGCCTGAAGTCTTCGGGCCCTAGTTTAGTAATGAATTAAGGAAAATCGGGTGAACTCGGGGAAAACCTCATATTAACTAATGAGATAACCGCGAGCCAAGCTCCGGTGGACAGTGGTACCGGAGAAGGTGTAGAGACTAGCGAGTGAGTTCCAACAATAACCTCGCATAAGCGCCCGACACCCTATGTAGGGTGATGAGATAGTCCAACTCAATGGAAGAGCAAGGCGTCGGGAGTCCAATTCTCCCCCTCGGCACATCTCCCCGTAGTTCAATGGATAGAATGGGAAGCTTCTAACTTCTAGATGGGGGTTCGATTCCCTCCGGGGAGACTACAATCCGCTTGTATCTGTGACGAAAGACAACTTGACTAACTTATACTAACGTGGCAGTCTTTTGATATTGTTCTTTTATGGTTTCGGAGGTGAGTCTTTGGGTATTGGTGGATATTCAAAGACTCACCTTCGAACGAAGGATGAGGTGACTACCCCGAGGAGGGAGACACTATGGACCACGGATTGTTTGGGCCGAGGGGTCCTCGACGAGACAGCCTGGTTGGCGGTGGTGCTGGCGGTGGTGGGGGCGCAACCAGCGAGGCCACGCCGCTCCAGTGGGTGGTGCGGGGAGATGTGACCATCCCCGTCACAGTGCACGTTGAGCTCCCTGCCGCCATCGACACAGAGACTGGGAGCAGCGCACAGCGCGCTCTGGTGGACCGCGCCATCACCTACCTCAGGTCAGCCCTCGGAGTCGGAGATGGCCCACGATCAGACGTCAATGAGAAGGGTGTCCATGACGTTTTCGTCGACTACGAACACGCCGAGGTCGACCCCGATGAGCTCATACTGCACTTCTCCGACGACGCCATCTGAGTCCCGCAGGACTCCCTATTCACGCATTTGGTTCACCTGTAGTCGGAGCGCTGCGGAGCTCCGACTACAAAACTATTTATAATTAGACCCCGAGTAGGGGTTTTGTCGTTTCTGGGTAAGCTAAATCTCGAAGACTATTAATAATCAAGTTCCAATTCTCAGATACTAGGGAGACAAACAACCCTCTTGTGCCTTTGGAAAATCACGTCAAGCTTACGGCCTCGATAACCCAATCCCCTCGCAGTTTATTCTTAATACTTTTGACATCACCTATGGTCATCCACCTAGCATCCATATGCTCTGCTCTATCTATTCTCAGTTTTCCCCCTGTGACTTTGCCCAAAAATACATGCCTTACATTGCCTCTTCTCTTATCTTCCATAACGGCTAGTTCTTTCAAGAGTTCAACATCCAGTCCTGTTTCTTCTTTTACCTCTCTAATTGCTGCTTCTTCGGCAGTCTCGTTCCTTTTTACACCACCACCAGGCAATCCCCAAAGTTCGCGGATGCCACCTACGGCCTCTTGCACTAGTAAAAACCTATCTTGGTCAACTAAAACCACATGAGCTGTGTGTCTTTTCTTGCCAAGCAATTTCCTTAAGCGTATTTTCCACTCCACAGTTCATTATTGTAGCAGAACAACTCTTATTACGGCCTATCGAACAATGTCTATCTAACGTTGATAAGGAGGGCAATTTGCCTTAAGTCCTCCAATATCTGGTTCCAGTTCTGAGATATCAGGAAGACACTGTATAATCAGCGAATGTGTTTCGAAACCGTTTACACCGCAGACTTCCCACACAACAATATTAATGTAAGAGAAGGGCTTAATATTCGTCACAATATATGAACCTCGAAGATAGGTTGAAAGCCGGATTCACAAAAGCATACGATGAGTATGCAGATGCTATATTCAGGCACTGTTATTTTCGCTTGTCTGACCGAGAGCGCGCCAAAGAGTTGATGCAAGAAACGTTTATTAGAACTTGGGACTATATGCTCAAGCGCAACGAGCGCATAGAGAATCTAAGGGCCTTTCTATACAAAACCGCCAACAACCTTGTTATAGACGAATACCGGAAAGCTAGGGGCAACCAGTCGCTTGAAACTATGGAAGAGAATGGCTTCCAGCCAGGCAACGACGAGTCCGTGACCGATGAGGTGAGTGTTAAGTTGGATTCAGAGCGCGTGCTCAAAGTAATCAAGGAGGTGGATATCAAATATCGCCAAGCGGTAATAATGAGGTACATTGATGATCTAAGCCCCAAAGAAATGGCCAAGATCACTGGGGAGAGCCAAAACAATATCTCAGTTCGTATTAATAGAGGCATAAGGCAGTTAAGGGAGATTTTGGAAAATGAAGAAGAATAGATTAGACAATTTTATAAAGAGGGCCACTAACGTTAGCCTAAGCGCCGGCGAGAGAGACAACATTAAGCGTGTTCTAATCACGCATGTTGAGATGGATGTAAGAGGAGCGAGGGACACACGTCTAATAAGACAAAGGTCACAAAAAATAAATTTAAGTAAAGTTATGCCCATATTACTAGCCCTAGTGTTAACTTTTAGTGGTGGGACAGCCCTAGCAGCAAATGGTACTCTACCGGGAGATTTCCTTTACCCGGTAAAGATCAACTTCAACGAAAAAGTACGTGGAGCGTTAGCTTTCTCGGATGAGGCGGAAGCCGAATTCCAAGCTGAATTGGCCACAAGGCGTCTTGAGGAACTTCAAAGATTGACTGTTTCCGGTGACGAAGACACCGAAGCGAGCATTAAGACCAGGGACGATACGATAGCTCGTTTTGAGGTTAATGCCGAGAACGCGATAAAGCTGGCCGAGAGTCTTAGGTTGGCGGGGAAGGCTGATGCGGCCGTGGTTGCTAGCTCCAGACTCAAAGCCTCACTAGAAGCCAATGAGGACCTATTCGAGCATCTTTCTGAGCGTAGGGAAGACCTACGCGCTAGGTTACAGGCAATTGCTGAAAGGGTTAAGATACACGCCGACGCAGTCGCAGAGGTTAGGGCCGATGCGGTAGCAAGAGTTGCGGAGAACGAGAACGCCAACATAGAGGTAATTGCTAAAACCCGAGCTAAGCAGGCCGAGCAAAATCTTGAGGCTGCCAAACGACGCCTCGATAGGTACGAAAGCGACCTAGACAGTAGCATCAAGGCTAAAGCCGAACAAAAGATTGAAGCGGCCCAAGAAGCATATAGCAGTGGAGAAGGTGCTCTCGAGGCTGAGAATTACGTGGATGCCCTCCAGTACTTCCAGGCTTCTCTTAGCTACTCGGAACAGGCTGACATAATGGTGCGTGTCTGGGTTTCCTTGGAGATCGATCTGGCCTCTGACGAAGAAGAGGATGATCTTCCTAGCGATGAAGACCGTGCCGATCAAGATCAGGATGATAACACTCCAGATTCGGATGAAGAGGTTAATAACGGCAATAACGGTTCTGGCAATGACGAAAGGGGTGATGAGGATAGGGACTCGAGTGTCAATCTAGATGCAGACGCTAACGCCCATGCTGGAGTTAATACCGGCAATGGCAGGATTGATCTAAACATCGACGGTAACGCTGGAGCGAATATCGGCCTGTAGGAATATTCCCTGGTGAAGTATTCAGAAAGACCCGCCTGACGCGGGTTTTTCTTATCACATCTCAATGCTTACTTCTGGGGATAGTAGAAACTTCTATCTTATTCCCTAACTACTTTTTTACTATCGGGTGAGTTATTTTCCGTAGTACCAGCACGTACTCCGGCTTACCTAATTGGTTGGAAGGGTATTAACCTCTCAACTTTCCCAGACGCTCCGAGGCTATTTTCATCGCTACTACCCTGGGGTTATTCTTCTCTTTTACACTTTTTTCTATTACTTCCTTCGTTATGGGAACAATTTTCTCTTTAATGAGTTTGAACATCTGGCTACTACTCATCCCTTTATATTCAGCGTATGAAGAAATTACCCCTCCACTATTGGCAACTACATCTGGAACGATCATGATCCCCCTTTGAAAAAGTTCATTCTCTACATCCTCTTTCATTGGAATATTGGCCCCCTCAACTATTAACTTTGTTTTGATCTTGTCTTTATTTGATTCGTTAATGACATCCGTAACTGAGGCGGGGATTAGAATATCTGATTCAATTTCCCAGAATTTCTCTAGGGGGAATTTTTCTCCTGGATAGTCATCTAACTTTTTTTCTCCGGAAATCACGGAATTCAGAAAATCGTTATTTAATCCATCCTCTGAGAAGAAGGTGGATTTGCTATTAGCAACTGCCACCGTCTTTGCCCCCATTTCACTCAAGAATTTATGGGCGAACATAGCAACGTTGCCAAACCCATGGACAGCTACTCTTGCCCCCTTAACGTCCATTCCCAGAATTTCTGCTGCCTGGCGAGTGGCGTGGGCTACTCCAAATCCGGTGCTCCCCAGTTCATGGGGAATACCGCGTATTTTTTTAAATCCTCTCCAGGTACACAGATCTACTGGCTTGCCCGTAGCGGCATTCCAATCACCAGCTTCGTCTACAAACCACCTTATTTCTCTCTCTCCTACATTTACATCTGGAGCACTAATATAGCGCTTACCCAAAAATGGTTTGAGGGCCCTTGCGAAGCTTCTCACATATTTCTCCTTCAATTCCAAATCGTCTTTCCCTCCTTTCCAGACAATGCCTGCTTTGGCTCCCCCAAAGGGAACGCCCGCCAAGATGTTTTTCAAAGTCATAGCCCGGGCCAGCCGAGACACCTCCTCTACCGTCACATCCGGCGTCATTCTGAAACCACCTTTTCCTGGACCGGCAAGAGTATTGTCGATAACCAAAAAGCCTTCCATGTCTATTGCTGGGTCGTACACCCTAACTACGTTCTCCGGACCAATGTTGTCCTTAGGAAGGTTGTTCATTTGGTTTGGGAGAGGTGAGGGTTTTAAACGTATCTATCTTGGCCTTGAACTCATCGTATAGAGAGTTTATAAGATCCCCTTGTCTTTTAATCCTATCCGCTATTGTTTTGTACTCTTTAAATTCTTCGCCTCTAGCGCGTGCCTCTAGGCCATCGTACAGAGAGACTGAATCTTGCCTCAAACGCAGGAGTTCCATAGAAGCTTGTGCTGCTGCATTCATAGCCCCGGAGAGGGCTTTTCCTGCGCTTCTTGGCCTCACCTCTGGGATATGATCAGCAACGGTCTGGATCTCTTGAGGCATATCGAGAAGAGGTTCTTCTATTTTGCTTAGATCGACCTTGTATATGGGTGCTTTTTGAAGAACCTCCGATGTATTGCCCTCACTTTCCAGGATTAGTAGTTCTTTAAGGTTGTTATTTGAATCCCCTGCGGCTTTTATGCTTTTAACAAGGTCTTTGCTTATTTGAGACCTCGCGCTATTGATCTCCTCTGGAACAAACGGAGTTCCTCCCTGGGTATATAAATAAATGGCTGCTGCTCCCAAAGCAACAAGTAGGAGGACTGCTCCCATAGCAGCCAGCTCTTTTCCTTTCTCCAAGATAAGCTCCTTGAATAAATCTTTCATCTTTACAACACCTGGGGCATATCTTAACCTATAAATTGCTTACTTTAAATGCGGGTGTCGTATAGTGGCTATTATATTACCTTGCCAAGGTAGGGACGGGAGTTCGATTCTCCTCACCCGCTCCAAAAAGAAGTAGGATTATGGTTATGCAAAAAGAGAAATTCGGAGGGTGGATCAAGTTCCTCATCGGGTGGGTAGTTGTTTTCTTGGTGCGCCTATTGCCTTTCCGTCCGCCCAACGTGGAGCCCATTATGGCTACTATCATGCCCTTCTCAAAGCGCTATAAGTACCTAGGTGGCTTTCTTTTTGGCTTTCTAAGCATCGTGCTTTTTGACCTCGCCGTTGCGAAGCTCGGCATGTGGACCCTAATTACTGGGATGGCCTATGGACTCTTGGGTCTTGGGGCCTATGTGTTCTTCAAAAATAGGAGTGCTTCAATAAAGAACTTTTTGATCTATGGCGTAACTGGAACTATTGCCTATGACGCAGTAACCGGACTGAGTGTAGGACCCCTATTTTTCAACCAACCACTTATGGAAGCCCTTGTTTGGCAGATACCTTTTACCCTCGCCCATCTCGCAGGTACGGTAGTTTTTGCAATGACCCTAAGTCCGGTTCTTTATAAGTGGGTAATTCTCAACGGGAAGTTAGAATCGAGCTTTGTCTTCAATAAATTAAAAAGTAATTCTAACCAGGCATAACATCCTGTTTACTTGTCCCATCTTTGCTGTTAAATATAGACAGATGCCAGGGGGCGTAAGCTAGTGGTAAACCGCGGGTCTCCAAAACCCGATTCCTAGGTTCGATTCCTAGCGCCCCCGCCCTATTTGAGCCTAATTCTAAGGAATTTCCTTTTACCCACCTGCAGCAATAAATATCTCCCTTTTGATATCTTGATTCTTCTTTTTGGGTCATTAACCTTCTCATTGTTTATCCTAACCCCACCTTGCTCTATAAGGCGTTGAGCGGCGCTCTTGCTAGAAACTATCTCTGCTGCTGAAAGTATGCTAGATGGAGTATGACGTGCTCCAGAAATCACTATGGTTGGGATTTCTTTTGGTAGTGCTTTCTTGCGAAAAACATTAATAAACTCTTCCCTAGCCTTGAGGGCTTCTTTCTCCCCGTGATACATAGCTACAATTTTTTCTGCTAGGCGCAGCTTGTATCCCATTGGATTGGTGTTCTTTTTACCTAGTGCCGTTCTAATAACCCGTAACTCCTTTTCTTCTACGTCGGTACAAAGTTCAAAATATTTATAAACCAGCTTGTCTGGAATAGACATTATTTTCCCAAACATCTCCTTAGCTGTTTCGTTCAAAGCGATGTAGTTGCCCTTGGACTTGCTCATCTTTCCTATGCCATCGGTCCCCTCAAGGAGAGGCACAGTTAGAATATCTTGTTCTTTCATCTCGTAGTGACGTTGTACTTGCCTACCCATTAATAAGTTGAGAAGTTGGTCATTTCCCCCAAGTTCTACGTCAGCCTTAATGTTTACGGAATCTAATCCCTGGAGAAGGGAGTATAGACCCTCTAGCATGCTTACCTTTTGACCAGCTTTGATGCGTGCCCTAAAATCAGCCCTCTCGCTTACCTGGTTGATCGTAGCCGCTTTGGCTAGCTCCAAAACATTCTCCACCTTCCCCGAGAGCCACTCGCTGTTGTACCTAACTTCGGTTTTTTTAACGTCAATTATCTTTCCTGCCTGCTCAAGGTACCCCCTCATATTGGTTCTTATCTCTTGGTCGTTTAATACAGGTCTTTCCTTTGATCTGCCGGAAGGGTCTCCCACTTTGGCCGTGAAGTCACCTATGATAAAAATAACTTTGTGGCCCAAATCCTGAAAATCACGCAGTTTTCTTAAAACCACCGCATGCCCCAGATGCAGATCGGGACTCGTCGGATCAATCCCCAGCTTTACCCTTAATGTTTTTCCGGAAGAGAGCGCTGCTTCTAAATGCTTGCGCTCGATTAACTGATCGACTCCTCGATTGAGGATCCGATCTTTGATTTCCGCCCTACTTAGCTTTTTTGACGACTTCATCAATAACGCCGTACTTTTTAGCTTCTTCGGCTGTCAACCAAAAATCTCTTTCTGTGTCTTCCTCTATCTTGGCTAACTTCTGTCCGGTGTGATTAGCCAAAAGCTCGTTAACTCTCTTTTTGATCTTCATTATCTGTTTGGTCGCGATCTCTATATCCGTTGCCTGACCCTCAACGCCCCCTACGTGCACTTGGTGCAAAAGGATCTCTGAGTTAGGAAGGGCATACCTTTTCCCCTTGGCTCCGGCTGAAAGCAAGAAGGCGCCCATAGAGGCGGCGGTGCCCACACAAATGGTGCGCACGTCCGGCTTGATGAATTGCATGGTGTCATATATGGCCATACCTGCAGGAACTGAACCTCCTGGGGAGTTAATATATATTTCTATGTCCCTTTTGGGGTCTTGGTTCTCCAGGAGAAGCAGTTGAGCAATTACCGAGTTGGCTACCGCGTTAGTAATTGGACCTCCTAGAAATATGATGTTGTCTTTAAGTAGACGCGAATAGATGTCGTACGAGCGCTCCCCCCGCTGGGTTTTCTCTATCACCGTCGGCACAAAATACTGCATTTCTTTGTCTTCCATATTATCTAGATTAGAGGAATGGGGGTAAAAGTAAACCCCGTACCCACCTACGGGTTCAGAAGTAGAACGACTATAGGAACGGCACTAGTAACAGTGCAATTATGTTTATGATCTTGATTACCGGGTTAATCGCCGGGCCCGCCGTGTCCTTATACGGATCACCAACCGTATCTCCGGTTATAGCCGCTTTGTGCGCTTCTGACCCCTTGCCACCCAGATTCCCTTTTTCAATATACTTCTTGGCGTTATCCCACGCTGCGCCTCCGGACGTCATCGAGAGCGCGACGAATATACCTGTGATGATCGAGCCCACTAAAAGACCGCCAAGCGCCTCGGCTCCTAATAGAAATGCTACCGCTATGGTAACCACAATGGGTAAAAGCGCGGGGACTATCATCTCTTTTATTGCCGCCTTAGTAACAATATCGACACACTTTGCGTAATCAGGCTTGGCCTTGCCTTCCATTAACCCGGGAATTTCTCTAAATTGTCTCCTGACTTCTTTCACAACGCTTCCCGCTGCTTTCCCCACAGCGCGCATCGAAATGGACGCGAAGAGATATGGAATCATGCCGCCCAGGAAAAGCCCGGTGATCACAAGCGGATCGCTAAGATCAAATTTGAATCCAATTCCTCCTGCAGTTTTCACTTGTAACTCCTCAACGTACGATGCAAACAAAACTACAGCGGCAAGGCCGGCGGAACCGATCGCATATCCTTTCGTAACGGCCTTAGTTGTGTTCCCTACCGCGTCCAGTGAGTCCGTAACATCCCTCACAGACTCTGGAAGCCCGGCCATTTCAGCAATTCCTCCTGCGTTGTCCGTTATCGGACCGTACGCATCAATTGCGACAATTATTCCCGTCATTGAGAGCATGCTCATCACGGCCAACGCGATCCCGTAAAGGCCGCCAGCGGCATAGGCGCTGAGGATCCCCGCAACAATTACGATCACCGGCAGCGCGGTGGATTCCATTCCAACGGACAGGCCGGTTATAACGTTCGTCCCGTGTCCAGTTTCAGATGAATTTGCAATGGACCTAACAGGTCGGAACTTAGTTGACGTGTAATATTCGGTAATCACAACTATTAACACGGTTACAATGATCCCAACTAGAAGCGAGTAAAATATTCTTGTGTTGCTGAGGTTTCCAAGACCAACAAAATATTTATCTAGGATGTACCAAAAACCAGCGAGTGACAGCAAACTCGATACGACAAGGCCTTTGTAAAGCGCTCTCATTATCGCCTTTGAGTCGTTTTTAAGTCTTACGAAAAGCATTCCAATAATTGACGCTATAATGGCCACGCTTCCTATCATAAGGGGCAGGAAAATTGCATCTGTTAAGCCAGGGAAGGTAAGGCTTCCCAAGATCATCGTTGCTATTGCCGTAACTGCATAGGTTTCAAATAAATCCGCAGCCATTCCCGCGTCATCGCCAACATTGTCACCTACATTATCTGCTATAACAGCCGGATTTCGCGGATCATCTTCCGGTATTCCAGCCTCAACTTTTCCTACCAAATCGGCTCCTACATCCGCGCCTTTGGTGAAGATTCCTCCTCCGAGCCTTGCAAAAACAGAGATCAGACTTCCTCCAAGTCCAAGACCGACAAGCGCCATCACGTCCTTCGTGAGCGCGTAAAAACCAGCAACGGAGAGAAGCGCCATACCCACAACCAAGAGCCCAGTTACCGATCCACCTTGGAATGCAACATTAAATGCCTTCGAAATACCCCCTTTCGCGGCTTCCGCGGTTCTTACGTTAGCTCTCACAGCAACATTCATCCCAATGTACCCTGCCAGGCTCGAGGCAACGGCGCCGACAATAAAACCTGACATTGTCACAATGTTGATGAAATATCCGATCAAAGCAGCGGCCACAACCGCAACTACGGCAACTGTTTTATACTGACGATTCAAATATGTTTTTGCGCCGATCTGTATCGCCTTGGCTATTTCCACCATTTTCTCATCCCCAGATGGATAGCTATT
>Ga0209518_1004997_pt1 | contig 10296 bp, 6 predicted proteins | sample RifGroB1_FD_183993 | JGI IMG/M metagenome (GOLD analysis project Ga0209518, IMG submission 183993) | Groundwater microbial communities from Rifle, Colorado, USA - Groundwater B1 (SPAdes) (version 2) | ecosystem: Environmental > Aquatic > Deep subsurface > Groundwater | place: Rifle, Colorado... | reverse complement strand
AGGTGATATAAGCGAGTTGCTTGCAAAAGTATCTGCTTCTTTCTCCTTCTCTTGCGACCCCGACAAATATCCGCCCTTTTCATTTTGAAACTCTAAAAATTTTTCCTTTTTGCCATGTAGGAGGATGTGTCCAATTTCGTGAAATAAAGTAAACCAAAACATATCTGCATATGCGCCTAAAAGGCTTAGTTGTATAATCGGAACGTCCCCGACCCATCGTACGGCGCCATTTACGCTTGTACCTGAGAAATGAGGCACATACACAAGCGCCACACCAGATTCAGCTAATTTTTTTTTGGCTTCAGTAGAATATTTTTGTGGATCTTCGGCCGTAAGCTTTCTGAGCACATCAACAGATTTCCTTAATACTGTGTCAGAAAAAGGAGATGCGGATATCTGCCTTGCCTCTAGCTCTCCGCAACGAAGCCAGGAAGCAACAGATTCACTTTTCAAACTAACACCTCCGCGCTTCCGATATGCAACAGCTTCTGTCCGTCGCACAAAACTAAGAGAGTTCACCCCAAAAAACTTCCATAGATTCTCAACTCGTTTTTCTCTGTTACTCGTCTGTTCAACACAATCACGCTTAACCAGTTCCAAGTATGGAAATTGGGTCATAAGCGAAATTTCCTTTCGAAGTAAATTTATTTTTTCAAGTCGCGCTTTTGTCTCTTGATAATTTTTTTCTAAATTAATCCAAAAAGAAGCGGCGCCGCCGAGCGCGTTTTCTAAAAGTAAGGCAGTTTCTACGGTAATAGAAGCTTCACCATTTATTATTTGGCTAATGTGTTTTTCAGTAAGGCCCGTACGCTCGCATAGGTTTTTCTGTGACAAGCCCTCTCGCTCTAAAGAACGAGATATAATATGGCCAGGATGTATTGCTTTGTTGGGATTGTAAACCATATTTTAGTAGTGATAATCTTTGAAAATTTCTATAATTATGACCGCTGTAATAGTTTTATAGTTGTCGATGCGAAAACTTGGATCGCCATCATGATTGGGTCTAAATATCACTCTATGTGTTTTGGTTACATCTACCGCAAAGCAGCCCTTGTACTCAACCTTAAGCGGATGCGGCCTATAGCTCCGGGGAACATCGAATAGCGTATCAGCGGCACGCAAAACCTCAACCGTAGCCAAAATGTCGTTGGCAATTTCTTGCCCCTTTTTATTGTATTTTCTGGCCAAAGCATCACAATCATTGATCAGGGACTCGTGCCTAGGGTTATCGAAATCTAATTTCATAATATATTGATACGACAAATAAAGCAAGTTTTTTCTTTACCATATAGGTAAAGAAATTATAGCGCAATTCCCTTTAATAATGCAATCCACCGCCCAGACCCTTAAAAGTTATCCACAGCACTCCTCGCATTGGTATAGTTCTTTATTTTCTTTTTGAATTACTTTGACCATTGGTTATTTAAACGATTTTGATAAAACTGAATTAAAAAGCTCTTTGAGTTTTGATTTTTGTCCAAGAAGCTGTTTTTTATAATCTTGAACCGCGGAAAGTTTGGCAACAATTTGTTTTTGAGTTTCAAGGGGTGGGAGAGGAATTGTGATTTTATCAAAAACATCCTTGTTGGCGCGAGGAAGGTTTGCTCCCGCCATACTCGCCGAGCTTTTCATAACGATGTGCGATTGGCGCAATATAGCCGACAGAAGCAATGGCGAAATAATATTTTCCTTGGCTCGCAATACCCAAATGTCGGTAGAACAAATGCCGTCGTCGTCCGCCAACCATACTTTATTTAAATAAGGCCTTAATTTTCCGTAAAGCACATCGTTCTTTCTGAATACTGTTTTTGTGCTTTTAATGAGCTTCCCATTTGTAGGCTTCATACTAATAATCTGACCAGTATTAGATTCTATATTTTCAAGACCAATAAAATTAAATTCTTGATTGGGATATTTCACTGGCAAAATTGGTGTTGTGATTCTTTCAAAAGTTTCGCCCAACTTTTTGATTCCACATTTCTTGCCGGCGGGGTTGAGTTCTTTATGTAAAAGCGACTGGAAAAGCTCGTCGGATTTTTGGATGAGGTCTTCGTTCAATTTCTGCGCCGTAACAATCTTATCCAACCGCTCAACGATTTGTTTTTGGATTTGGAGAGGCGGGAGAGGGATATCTATTTTTTCAATGTGTTCTTTTTTTAAGTTATAAATCCCAGAAGTGGTTGCAATTTTTCTTCTTAGCTCTCGCTTGAATGTCGGTGTTAATAAAAATAAATGGGCGTATTGTGATAAAAGTTTTGTGTTATCAAGTCGCAACCTTATAAGAAAAGAGGCGAAGCGCATTCCTTTTTCTTTTTCGGTAACAAGAGCAGAACGACCAACCAAATCAGGATTGCCGTTTGAGGCAACCATTACAATATCATTTTTATAAAGCTCGCCGTTTCCGTTTTTTACACTAATGTGTTTAATATCATTGAGATTTATATGTCCCTCCTCAATATTTGGTATACGCAAAACTGCAACAGCCCCGTCCTCATCTTTGCGGGACCAACTTATTCCTCGGTCAAATTGCGCCAGACAATCTCCTAATTTTTTTGTTGGGTAAGACATATTATTTTTCGTCTTTTTTATCAGTTTCATCATATCCCCAAGAATCCAAGATTGTTTTCGGAGAATCCTTTAAATCTGCAACTCTGCCGAGCTTTAATTTCTTGACTTGTTTAAGAAAGTCGTAAACATCATTTTTTTCCATACCACTCCAAATATTACTATTCTTATTTAATAAGGCAGCTGCCTTTTTACGCTTTTCCAATGATTCCTCGTTACCGCCAAGAATACTCACGAGCCCCTCGAAAATTCTTTTTCTTGATTCCTTATCTAAGGTCGCCTGAACATTACTATCCTCGATAAATTGTAAATCGGCTGATTTTTGAATCAGCTCCACAGCCTGATTTTTAATTATTTCGTTCTCTTGATCCGACAGCTCTAAAGCACTTCTAATACTGGCGATTTTAAGAAGTTGTTTTTGGTCTTTTGACCATTGGGATAGTCTATTTTTTACATCACCAAACAAATTGACGGATTTTATAAAGTCACGGTTTTGGATGACCCAATCGATATTGGCAAAATCTTCAATGAAACTCTTTAACTTTACCAAAACTATTTTTGCAATTTTACCATCGGGATCATTAAGTGTTTGGCAATGCTCGAAATATGTCTTTGCGGTTTGAGGATCAACTAACTTAGCCTTTATTTCTTCATCAAGGGCCTTAGACCCAAATTTATCTAAATAAATCTTTACTCCTTTCAGATTTAATGGTTGCGCGCCGATAGAATCCTTTAAGAGTTTTTCAATCTCCGATTTGGCATCCGGGTGGAGTTTTACATCTTCTATTGATTCGAGAACGGGCCAAAGCAATTCAAAATATTGTGGTTTCCCAGTTTTAATTTTTGATAAGAGATTTGGAAGTTTTTGAAGTACGGCGGTCCAGAAATCTTTTGCTAACGGGGTTTGTTGCGGGGCCGATAAGGCAAATAGCTTTTCTTTCCATTGTTCGAGTTTTGCCGCCCACTCGTCTGATTGAGCAGCTTCTTTTAAGCTCTCGCCAATTACATTAAGTTTTTCTTGTTCAGTGGTGGTTTTGTCATCGAAAATTTGCAGTGCTCTTTGCGCGAATCGTTCTCTCTTCTCTTTTGGAACAGCCTCAAGATTTGATCCTAACCGTTCAACCAATTGACCGGCTTTTATGTACTGTGGAAAATTCGCCTCATCGGGTCCCTTGAGGCTTGGCAAGCCGGTGGCTCCAGAGAATGCAAAAAAGTTTGTGGGGTCATAAATTGTAGAGTTATAGGTGTCGGTAAATTGCGGCTCAAGATTTATAAGGCTGGTATAGTTTTTTAATGCTTCGGCATCTTTTTCTAAAATTTCCAATATTGTTTTGCCGCCAATTGCCAACTCCTCGGGTTTACTGCTACCCCGAAGCATTTTCTCATGATTGACAATTTCGGCTGGATATAAAATTAACTTTTCGTATACAGGATAAAATTTTTCCTGAATAAGAAGGACTTTTGCCAAAAGATCAGGATTATCAAGTATTTCCTGAATGAATTTCTTCTGATCCTTGATATCATCATCTTCGTTAGTACCGTTCTCTTGAGACAATTCTTCTAATTGTGCCTTAACGCTTTCTAGGGCAAATTTCAGTGCCGTAATAAATCGTTTAACATGCCTGGGGTTCCGCTCAAAAAATCCGTCATCAAGTAAAAAGTTTTTAATATTCTTATCCTGCGCCTCTTTTAATGTAATGCCCGACTTTTTAATTTCATCTACTAAAAATTCTTTAAAAACTTTTGGGGTCGCCAGCGGCAAACGCCAATACACATCAAATAGTTTTTTCAAAAAACGCCTTCCTTCTTCAATATCTTTGCCGGTAAACTCTTTTTTCTTGGGATTAAGCTCTTCTGCGGCATATCGCTCAATGACCGTATGATCGCCAGTAATAACATACGAACATTCCGGGTGGCAAAAAAATGTACGGAGAGAATCTAAAACCGTCTTAACTGTTTTAGAAGTACATCGATCAAGGTCATCAATAAAAATTACCAGCTTTGATTTTCCGTTTAACAATTCCCGAAATTTATCTTCAAATTCCTCGGCGGTAGTTACTTGAGCTGCGCGACTACTGACAATAATTGTTTTGATAAGTAACGGAATAATAAGTGCAGTCAAAATCACTCCACTAATCCCAGAACCCCAAAAGTTTTTGAGTGCCATAACTACGCCGTTCCACCAGTCACCAATTGGATAGTTGAATATAGCGGGAATAAGTACAAACACCACAAAAGCGCTCACCAAAATAATTTTGAGTAGCGGGGAAACAACTGACTTCCAATCTATTATTGTTTTTGAGCGGTCATAATAAAGATCGCTTAAATCAACTTCAGAGTGTATTTTTTCTTTCACTACGCGCAAGAAAGATCGTTTGAGTGAAATATCTTCGTGTGAATATTGCCAAGGATTGAAGCGAATTACTGTAAATCCCTTTTCTGTTAATTTTGGCTCAAGCAAACCTAAAAGTTCGGTTTTGCCCTCACCCCACTTTCCAGAAATAGCAAACACCATATTGTCTCCATGACCAACTTCTTTCTTGGTTTGGTAGTGGCTATCAATTTCCTCGGCTATCTTATCGGCGTATATTTTCCTTTTCAGAGTATCGTTCGTCATAGCAGTTTTTTAACCTCGCTCAAGGTTAATTCAAGATTTTTCTCGCCGCTTTCAATCTCCTTTAAAATTTCTTTTGGCTCACGGTGACTTATTTCTTCCTCGCCGTTGTATGGACTATAAGTATTCGCGGACAAAATATAATCGTTCTCGGCAATTTCTTTCACGGTGGTAAACCACGAGTAAGGTTTAGCGGTCGCTTGACCCTTGCCCCAGAGTTCCAACAGTTTCGGAATATCATTTTTATACTGGGGCCCGAACTTTTTGGCGGCCGAGAGCGATGAGCCGTCGCCAGTCATGTTAAAGAACCAGACTTTTTGCCCTTCGACAAGCTCAGGGTGATTTTTCTTACGAAAAATCAAAAAGCTTGTTTTTACTCCGGCATAGGGTTGGAATACACCGGCTGGCATTGAGACAACCGCCTCCAGCTTCGTGTTCTCAAGCAAAAAGCGTCGAATATCTTTATCGTCTTTATTTGTGCCGAAAAGCGAACCCTCCGGCAGGATTATGCCGGCCCGACCGTTTGGTTTTAGAGAGTTAATAACATAACCCAAGAAAAGCACCTGTGTCTTTTTTGATTTTACGGGTAAAGTGGGTTTTATTCGCCCCGCGTCAACTAAGCCCGCAAACGGAGGATTTGTTAAAATTACCTCATATCTTTTGAGATCGTGTTCATCTTCGCTCCCCGCTACCGTATCTTTTCGTAAAATATGCGCGCCTTCAAGTCCGTGAAGCAAAAGATTCATTAAGGCTATCCGCGAAACTTCAAGCGCGACATCATAACCCGTAAAAGTTTTCTGCGTAAGAAACTGCCACTGTTCTTTATTTAGTTTATCGCCATAGCCCACTTTGCGGCCGTTCTTTTCTTCAATATTTTTCTGGTCGCTATTTTTGAATTTAATGTAATCGTACGCGGTTATTAAAAATCCGCCCGTGCCACAAGCCGGATCAAGAACTGTTTCGCCTATTTTCGGATTTACCATTTCTACAATCGCGCGGATAATATGCCGTGGCGTAAGAAACGCGCCGAGTTTTCCGGCAGAATTTATTTGGCTCAAAAGATATTCGTACAGATCGCCCTTAACATCAGTGTCCAAACTTGAAAACTCAATAGTGTCTATAATTTCAATCGTCCTTTTGAGTGTAGATTCATCGGGAATAAGAAATTTCGCGCCATGAAAGATTTGGCTGATATTTGAATGACCGTTTTGCAGTTCCTCAATAAAAGGAAAAACTTCATCGCGGACAAATTTATACAAATTTCCACCGATTTTTTCGCGCCACCGGGACCACCTGAATTTTTCATTTTTACCCGCAAAAAGCGATTTATGCTTATGTCCCGTAATTTTCTCTTCTCTTTCCATCGCGATATCCTGTTCTTCAAGCATTTTAAGAAAGAAAAAGAAACTTAACTGCTGTATGCGAGTCATTGGATCGCTTAAACCCTGCGCAAAAAGATAGTTATTTAAAATATCTATCTTTTGCTTAAATTCTTCGCGCAATTGTTGAAAATTTTGAGTCATACTTATGCGAATACTTTTTGATTTAATTCCCCAATTGTTATTTTTAATTCGTTCTCACTAAAAACCTGCAAAACGCGGTTCAATCCTCCTTGTGCTTGAAAGAGAGGCTCGTTGAAAATTGAGGCATCAATTGGCGTACGATTAGCGACATAATAACCTTTTACTAAACGCAAAATTTTTGACTGTTCAATGTTAAAATTTTTATCAACTAGCCATGCCTCAAACAGTTCACCGATCCGGTCTTCATATAATTGTTCTTCGGTAGGGAGATTTTGAATGCCAAGGGCTGTTTTTATAAAATCATTCAGCGTCCCAATTGGATAACGATACGCTTCGCGCAAATTCACCTCATTGAAGTAAAACTTTGGTGAATTGAGACGGTCGGCTAAAATTTGAGATTCATCATTTGAGAGTTCCTGTCCATCTTTTACTTTTTTCACCAACGGCTCGGCTTGTGCGAGTTCCTGAACCTGCCTTTCCCAAGCCGTTTGATAATCATCGGAGTCTATTTTTTCTCCCTCGGCCCCAACTTCAATATAGGCGCGTTTTATAACGACATCGGTATTTTCTTGAGCAGTCTCAGCGACCTGAATAAAGCCGGCCGGTACCTCGATATCTTCCTCAACAAAATCCTTGGCTTCTGTCCCCCACGGAATACCGGTTTTTGCTTTTGCAATTTCCGAATATGGATTATAACTTTCATCATTGAAATATTTTGTAACTCCGGCAAAGTCATAAATCCTAAATGATTTTTTGTTGATTCGAGAATCAAGACGACTGCCACGTCCACGCATCTGCTGATATAAAATCGGTGATTGTGTTGGACGAACCATAATTATATTTTCAACCATTGGCGCGTCAATGCCGGTATCCATCATACCTACAGAAACGGCAATCGTTGGCATTTCTTCCAGCTTAAAGCGGCGAATAGCCCCGCGAGGGTCTTCGGTATCTGAAGTGATGACCTCCGCGAACCTGCCCTTATATTCCGGTTTGGCTTGATTGAAATAGTACGCAAGTTGGGAGGCGTGGCGTTTTGTAACAGCGTACACTATAGCTTTGCGCGATTTCTTTGGTTCGCCTGTGGTGAGCGAAGTCGAACCACGTTTTTCTTCCTCGGCAAAATAAGCTTGAACGACCTGCTCGTTTCTGGCCGGTATGTTTATCTTTCTTTCCAAATCATCCGGACTGTAATCTTCGCCCTCAAAATTCACGCCTTCAAGCGACACTTTTGTATCTATCTGAACAATGTCATAACCGGCAAGGAAACCATCTTTGACTCCGCGACGAATACTGTATACGAAAGTCGGTTTACCTTTCTGTTCCGTCTCATCCCAACATCCAAAAAGTTTATAGGTATTTCGATCAACATATCCGCTGGGAGTTGCCGTCATCCCGATGCGAATAGCATCGAAATGCGAGAGAACACCATTGTAGGTTCCAAAAATCGATCGATGAGCTTCGTCGGAAACAATCACATCAAAATAACCACTGGTGAATAATGAAAGCTGTGAGTAGAGAGTTGGGAGGGTTGAAATAATAATTGATGATTCATCGCGCTGTTTACCGCCATAAAGCAGTTTTGATGGATAATCTTTTAGAATTTCATCGAAGACTTCCTTTGTTTGTACTCCAAGGTCAATACGGTCGACTAAAAAGAGCGCACGATTGGCAAGGCCAGCTTCAAAGAGCCGTTTGAGATAGAGAGCGATTGTGTCGGTCTTGCCCGTGCCGGTTGCCATAACCAAAAGCATTTTGCGTTTGCCACCCTCAATAGCTTTGTCCATAATCTGCATTGCTTCTTTCTGGTATGGCCTCGGCGTTCGCCATTCACTGCCTTTGTAATACTTTTCCGGAATGGGAATAATCGACAGCGGTTTTTGTTCGAGCCGGAGGGTTTGGACTTTTTCAAGATCGCGTTGCGAGAAAAATGTAGCTACTTTCTGCTCGGGCCGATATTTGTAATCCCAAAAATAAATCTCCTCGCCGTTTGATAAGAAAATAAAACCGGCATTGATGGATTCCGCGTATGAAAGAGCTTGTTGCTTGGCGGAAGCCGGATCAACAGCAAAACGCTTTGCCTCAATAACGGCTATGGCACGACCCCTTGAATCTTTGAGGATGTAATCGGCGCGGCCGTTCTGTGAAGTTTCTTCGGTAGAAACCTGATTCTTATCTTCGATATCCCAATCGGCTTCGCGAAGTCTGCGATCAATGAGAATACGCGCATCAGTCTCGCGCATGAACTTTTTTCCGGTTGTGTCTTGTGTGGACATAATATTTAAATCAATTTGTGCTCTTTGAAACTGAAAAAATTCGTTTTACTTACAATCACATGATCCTTAACCTCAATTCCGAGAAGCTTACCTGCATCAACTAATTGCCTAGTTATATCTGAATCTTCTTGCGATGGCGATGGATCGCCGGCCGGATGATTGTGAGCGATAATAACCTGAGCGGCCAAATGTCTGACGGCCGGCTCGAATACTTCGCGCGGATGGACAAGGTTGGCATTAAGTGAGCCGACTGAAATAATTTCACGTTTGATTTCCTGATTTCTGGAATCTAAAAAGAAGATAATGAAATGCTCTTTTTTATGATCTCGAATATCTTTCAGTTCATCCCAAACATCTTTTGGCGATAAAAGCAGAACCGATTGTTTATTCTGTAGATGCCGGCGACCAAGTTCGTAGCAAGCGACGATTTCACATGCTTTCGCGCTCCCAAGACCAAATGTATTTTTCAGTTCCTTGACCGACGCCTTGGCCAAACCAGTACCGCTGAATTTTCTCAAAATCTTGCCTGATAGCTCAACGACATTTATGCCCTTGCTTCCGGTTCGTAAAAGAATAGCCAAAAGTTCGGAATCAGAAAGCCGCTCGGGTCCGTATTTCTCCAGTTTTTCTCGCGGTCTATCAATTTTTGGCAGATCTTTTATCTTCATAAATTATTTTCAAGTAACCACTCCCACAAGGGCTTAAGTTGTATCACGTTGCCGTCTTTTTTTACTTCTCGCTTTTCATCCCACGTGAGCACAGTCAATTTTTTTACCTTCAACTCATCGCTTGCTTCAAATAATGCTTTCGTTTCTCTCTGTTCGACATCGGGATTCGTCAGATCATAACAAACTTGCATCAGCTCAACCACTTGATACCCATCTTTAATTACAAAATCTATCTCCCGATCATTGCGAGTCTTGTAATAAAATAATTCGCGGCTGGGTTGATTGCCTCGTTTTACTAATTCTATAAAAACAAGGTTTTCCATGAGCTTTCCGGTATCAGGAGAATGCTGGACTGCCTTTGCGGTTACAAGACCATTGTCCACTACATATGTTTTCTTCGGTGATTGCAGTCTGGCACTGGCTTTCGTCGAATGTCGATCCAAAGAAAAAATCAAATATGCCTCGGTAAGATAGCCGAGGTATTTCGCCACAGTGACATCACTCTTGAAAGCTAGAACGCTGGCAAGTTTTCGAGCTGTATACGGATTGGAAACATTGTTTATCAGATATGACCCGAGACTATCTATTTGCTTGGAGAAGCGGACTTTGTGACGCTTTATCACATCTTTGAAAAGAACCGCATCAAACAG
>Ga0209518_1004996_pt1 | contig 10298 bp, 13 predicted proteins | sample RifGroB1_FD_183993 | JGI IMG/M metagenome (GOLD analysis project Ga0209518, IMG submission 183993) | Groundwater microbial communities from Rifle, Colorado, USA - Groundwater B1 (SPAdes) (version 2) | ecosystem: Environmental > Aquatic > Deep subsurface > Groundwater | place: Rifle, Colorado... | reverse complement strand
GAAAATTGCGAACCGGATTTTCAGATATGACAGTTTTGGATGCTTTGTCATGGATGATGGGAGGAGATAAGAAGAACAGACCGGCGATTGAAAAAATGTACAACGTCAGAGCTGATTTGGGGGAAATTGCAGCGGAAATTGTGAAGTACAAAAAACCCCGGCAGATAGAGCCGGAAATTGGGACTCCCATACTTATGGCCAAGGGAGAACGGGCTAAAAATCCGGGTGACATTTGGGAAAGAAATGGCAAGTGTGCTTTAGAATACAAACTAGATGGTTTGCGTATTCAGGCGCATATTAGAGCAGGAGAGCAGGAGAGTATAAGTTTATTTAGTAGAGGACTGGAAAATGTGACGGCGATGTATCCAGATGTGACTGAGGGGTTAGCCAAACAAATCAAACAAGGTTGTATTGTGGAAGGGGAGATGATTGCGGTGGGAGATGGGGGAAGATTTTTGCCATTTCAGGAAACTGTACAACGGAAACGAAAGTACGATATTGTAGAAATGGCCAAAAAGGTACCCCTGAAGATATTTTTATTTGATGTACTGGTGGTGGGAGAGAGAAATGTAATGTTTGAGGAAAATAGCAAAAGAAGAGAGATGTTGGAAAAATTGGTGGGGTCCGGGGAAACGGTAAAACTTATGCCGAGAATAACAATCGAAAAAGAAGCTGAAATTGAGGAGTATTTTCAGAAAGCTTTAAAAGCCGGAACGGAAGGAATATTTGCCAAAAAACTGGATGGACCGTATCAAGCAGGAGCCAGAGATTTTAATTGGATTAAGTATAAAAAAAGCTATACCCAGTCGGCTCTGACTGACACCATTGATGCGGTGGTAATGGGATACGATTATGGTCAGGGTAAACGGCAACAGTTTGGAATAGGGGACTTTTTGATAGGGGTATATGAACCCAAAAAAGATAAATATTTAACTATTGCTAAAGTGGGCACAGGGTTAACTGACCAGGAGTGGCGAAAAATAAAAGTGATTGCCGACAAAAACAAATCCGACCAAAAGCCAGAAAATTATGAGGTGCAAAAAACTATGAAGTGTGATGTATGGGTGAGTCCTAAACAAGTAATTGAAGTTTTGGCTGATGAAATTACCAAATCCCCAATGCATAGTAGTGGACTGGCACTGCGGTTTCCCAGACTTGTTTCCTGGCGAGACAAGAAGCCGGAGGATTCTACCACTGTTGCAGAGATGGAAAAAATGTTTAAATTACAAAAGACTGGCGGTGATTATTAATGGCAGCAAAAACATCATCAACAAGTTTATCTCCTAACATAGCTTCGACACTGTGCTATATCCCCATGGTGGGTTTTGTAGCAGCGATAGTGTTTTTAATTGTAGAAAAGAACACTACGGTACGCTGGAATGCGATCCAATCTCTTTTGTTGGGATTGGGAACTTTTGTGTTGGATCTGGTCTTGGGAATGACAGTCGTATTGGCTCTGCTAATTCCAATTGTGAATATAGCGGTACTGATTGTTTCTTTGGTATTGGCCGTGAAAGCATACCAGGGAAATACCGTGAGGCTACCCGTATTGGGAGAGTGGACCGATAAAGTCTCCAAGAAGGTATAATCCTTACTTATGCGAGTGATAGTAGGACTGGGAAATCCCGGAGTTGAGTACGTGGGGACAAGGCACAATGCTGGTGTCGACTTTGTCGACAAGTTAGCTAGTTCACAGTTTATAGTTCATAGTGATTACGGGTGGAGAAAGCACTATGACGCCCTCATTTATAAAACTCCTGATTTGGTGTTGGTGAAATCGAAAGAGATATTTATGAATGAATCGGGAAGACTCTTGCAAGGACTTCCTGAAGGAGAATTATATATAGCTCATGATGATTTGGATCTAAAATTGGGAGAATTTAAAATCCAATTTGGTAAAGGGCCTAAGGATCATCATGGATTGGAATCAATAGAGGGAACATTGGGAAAGAAAGATTTTTGGCGTGTGCGCATAGGAATAGACAATCGCACAACACACGTTGATGGGGAGACGTATGTGTTACAAAAATTTACTTCTGGAGAAAAAGCTATTGTAGAAACTACTCTCGATGCAATCGTTAAAGCAATTAATTCAGACCAAAAACCCGGTAGACAAGAATAAATACGTTTCCCGGGAGTTTCAGGATTACGGATACCGGTTGGCGGCAGAGATAGGGGATTTGGCGCATAAATCTCTGTATATAAAATTGGCCAAGACAGTGGACCGGTCAATTTTGGAACAATGTAAAAGATTTGTAATTGACAGTAATGCAGACAATCGAGGAGCCTTGTTTATGTGGAAATTAAAACAATTGAAAGCGGTTACAAATTTTGGTATAAGTAGGCCAAGTGGCAACAACAAATGAAGCAAGAGCGATAATTTTCAAGGGAATAGAGGAGTTTAATAAGAGAATCAGTGGGGACTTAAATGTGGTGGAACACCCCCTGTCTGTTCCGGTTTCTGATGACTTGAAGGGGCATTCTCATATAGTGAGAGCGCTTTTAAACCAGGATCTTAAAGGAAGAGTAGCTGTATTTACGGCAGATAGCAGGAAAACTCCTATTGGATTACCCATTTGTATGCCCGGTGGTGAGAAACTTTATAATTCAGTTGTGGCTCTTTATATTCCCACTCCAAAAGATAAGGAGCTGGGAGACGTAGAGGAGATAAAAAAACGGGTATCGCAGGCAACGGCCCACACATACGGGATGATTAAAACAAGAGGGGAAAGAGTTAACATGAAAGGGGATATAGGTTTGGTTACTGGACAAGAATTGAGTCATTGGGCTTCAAATCTCATGACACCACCTACTATAGCAAGGGTTGATAGCCAATTTACCCAAGAAGACAAGAGAGCCATAAGAGGAAGAAATGAGCGTTTTTTCAGAGGGCTGTTGGAAAAAACTTTGCAGGGGATGGCAGTGTTAGGTAGAGAGGGTATTTTACCAGCCCATTTATTAGACGCAACAGTTCCAGTTAGAAAAATTAACGGAGCTGGTCTGGCAGTAAGGGTGGCAAGTTTTGTCAATCCCGATTACCACAAATTAAGAGAGGTTGTATATAGAAGAGATGAAGGAAAATGCTTGGCGTTGAATACTGCAGTACTGGAAAGATTAGATCAACAAGACTTGATTCATTTGGGCGAGTTGCCTGTTTGTGGAGAGTCGACTTACGATAATTACCATGGTGCCGTTGGTCCTCTTCGCTGGGAACTGGTTCCTGAAACAAATATAGCTGAATTAAACCATATTCATACACAAGGAGATAGTGCGGTGGTATTGGCAAAGGCAATTTTTGCGGGATTAATCTCGCCAGATATTTATAAAGACCCAAACAAATTACTGGTTTTTTTGTCATGTGTGGACGTAAGAAGTATGGTGGCTACACGAAGCGCGCTTTTTGAAAGAGCGCCTATCCAAAAGTTGATAAGAGTTTTTGTTCCGGCGTTGCAATATGCTATACAAGCAGTGAATTCTTTGCCGAATTTGGTTAGTGTAGCCAGACCTTGTCATCGGGGAGCAGAAACCGGAGGATACCATATGGATATGCACTACCCTTCGCTGGTGAGATTAATAGCAGCAATAAACACTGGGAAGGAAACTATTCCCATGACGGAAGATGCCTTTAAGTTGTGGGTAGTTAAAATGATGGACGCTGTATTGTCTGATACTTATGAATTTGAGTTGCCGCCTGATTATGAGAAAATGGAAAGCATCAAACTTGCTCGAGCCATTGCTAGTATAGTTGCTGGAACACAATATGTTGACCCAGTAGTACAAAAAATTTGGTCCAGGCAAATAAGAAGAAAGACAGCCTTGTTTTCATTAGAAGAGGAATATAGTAAGGCTCGTTGTTATCGTGATATTTTGGATGATATTGAAATGAAGGGTGGAGCGGTCACGCCAGATGAAATTGACAACATAATAGCCACAATTGAAAGAATCGACAAAATGGGCGGACAAGTATCCGATGCGTTTTATGTTCATGCGACAGGGATTACCGGAAGAGGAGTATTAAAAAAATTTGGACTACAGCCTGTTGAGGGTTTACCTAGGAGAAGAAAATATCGTAAGGCGAGTAAAGTGGTGAGCAAAAAAAAGAAACGTCGATAGAATAGCATTTTGGTATACTGGAATTAATGTGGATATATAGAATGGTGGCCTTGGCAGTTGTAATAGGATTACGGCTGTGGACGAGGCAGGATTGGATGGGGAGTTTGTGGCTGGCGGTAGGGTGGATAATTGGCATGACACTGGCTGAGGCGGATCATTTGTTTTATGTAGCAGTGTGCAACCCACAGGAGCTAACCTGTCAGCGGGTAAGGCGAGAAGTGCAGAATAAAAATTGGAGAAATGCGTGGGGAATTTTGAAAGCGACGTCGGGGGAGAGAATCAGGTTGCCCATTCATAACATACTGACAGGATTGGTAGTAGCAGTTTTGGGATTGTGGGTGGTAAGCAGTGTGGGCAGTGCTTTGGCATCAGGAGTAGTAGTAGGATTGGGGGTTCGACTGTTTACAGACTTTTTATCGGGTGACAGAAAGAATTGGTTTTGGGTTTTTGCCAGAGAATTTGGTAAAAGAGAAATAGATATTATTGGAGGAATTTGGGGATTGCTTCTCTTAGTTTCTCTGATAGGATTGGTGCGATGATTTGGCAAATATTATTTTGGTCGTTTGTGGGAAGTGTGGCCAGTCTCGGAGGGGGAATACTGTTGGCCTTACGGAAAAAAGCTTTTACTCATGAACAATCTCTACTATTAATATCATTTGCGGCAGGAGTGCTTTTGTCGACAGCTTTTTTTGATTTGCTGCCGGAGGCGGGATCAAACTTATCTTTAGTGTGGGTTCTGTTTGGAATAATATTTTTGTTTCTGCTGGAAAAATTTTTGTGGTATCACCACCACGATGAAGAACACGAAGGACACAGACGGACACCGATACTAATTACAGTGGGGGACACGGTACATAATTTTATTGACGGGGTGGTGATTGCGGGAACATTTTTGGTATCACCAGCAACTGGAGTAGTAACGGCCTTGGCAGTGGCGGCTCATGAGATTCCTCATGAGATGGCGGATTTTGGAGTGCTGTTAACAAAAGGTTGGGCTAGAAAAAAAGTAATTTTGGTTAATGTGCTTTCGGCGGGGGTATCTCTGGTGGGAGCAATATTTATGTATAGTATGGGAGTAAGGTTTACGGGAATGTTGCCGTATTTACTATCTTTTTCGGGTGGAATGTTTATTTATTTGGCCTGCTCTGATTTGATTCCAGAATTACACCATGGGCATAAAGAAGAAAAAAGTGAGACAGCTTGGCAAATGATAGTTTTTGTAGCGGGAATTGCCATAGTGTGGGGGTTGATTAAGGTACTCGAAGGGTAGTATAGTGGTTGGGCAATGCCAGCATTACACCTAACCAAGACGGATTTTGACGACAAGATTAAAACTGGAATTGTGATGGTCGATTTTTGGGCGGAGTGGTGCGGACCGTGTAAGATGGCTGCGCCGGTAATTGATGGTTTGGCAGATGAATATGCAGGAAAAGTAACTGTGGCTAAGCTGGACGTAGATGCAGAACCGGAAATTGCGCAAAAGTTTGGAGTAATGAGTATTCCCACGGTGATTTTATTTAAAGACGGAGCGGAGCTGGCCCGGCAGGTAGGCTTTGCCGGAAAACAAGGATATCTTGACCTTTTAAAGAAGGTCATGCAGTAGGCATACGGTTGGCATACAATAGGCATACGATGGTAAACAGATACGAAGATTTGGAGATTTATAAAATTTCAGTTGAGGTTGCGATTGAGGTTTACAGACTAACTAAAAAGTTTCCTAAAGAAGAAACTTATGGAATTGTTGATCAATTGAAACGCGCCGTCACCTCGATTGGAGCGAATATAGCAGAGGGATTTGGTAGATTTTATTTTAAAGATAAACTGGTTTTCTTTTATCACTCTCGAGGTTCATTATTTGAGGTTAAACATTTCTTGGAAATATCATTTAGGATGGGGTACATTACGGATGAAGAGAAAAATAATCTTTTCATTAAACTAAATAATTTATCGGTGAAATTAAACAATTTTATTAGTTCAATAGGCAAACAAAATGCGAATTAATTTTTCTAAGCTAGATTTTGAGTTTTTTACAAAACCACTTTTGGTTGGTGGAAAAGCTATGGAGTATTACAATTTACGAAAATCAGGGAAAGATGTGGACTTGATAGTTACCAGTGAGGATTATGAGAGACTGGTAGAAAAATATCCGGAACATACTAAAGATATATTTGGGGATCTGGGGGTTTGTATACACGGATTTGAAATATGGAGATGGATATGTAAGTTTGATTACGGGTTTCTTTCCAGGAACGCTCTCGAGGAGGAAAATATAAAAGTGATTCACTTGGAAAAGCTGCTGTTTATGAAGGCTTTGGGAATTTCGAAAGAAAAATATGAAGAAGATGTAAAATTAATTGTGCAAAAAATATTTGATATTCAGTATGGAAAAAACAAAGATTTTAAACCTGATTATTTGGTACAATGAATGACTATTGCATGACAATCGTATGACAATTTATGACGTTATCATAATAGGCAGCGGGCCGGCGGGACTGACGGCCGGGATTTATACTTCTCGAGCAAATTTAAAAACTCTAATGCTAGCAGGATCGAAATGGGGTGGGCAGTTGATGCTAACGACCGATGTGGAAAATTTTCCGGGATTTCCAGATGGGGTTAAAGGACCAGATTTAATGACTAGTATGCGTAAGCAGGCAGAGAGATTTGGGGTAGAAGTAAAAGATGAGGACGTAACCAAAGTAGATTTTTCTTCCAAGTCATTTAAAGTAGATTTGTATGAAGGCAAATCGGTAATTGTGGCCACAGGGGCAGCCACACAATGGTTATATGTGCCCGGAGAGCAAGAACTAATTGGCAGAGGAGTATCTTCGTGTGCTCCGTGTGACGCACCCTTTTTTAAAGGGAAAAGAGTAATTGTGATAGGGGGAGGGGACGCAGCTATGGAAGAAGCCTTGGTGCTGACAAAATTTGCGGATGAGGTAACCATTGTTCATAGGAAAGACAGTTTTAGAGCCAGCCAGATTATGCAAGATCGCGTTAAAAATAACGCAAAAATAAAAGTTAAATTCAGTACCGAAATTGCAGAAATAATAGGAAAAGAAAAGGTGGAAAAAGTGAAGTTTAAGGATGGATCGGAGATGGATGTGGATGGAGTGTTTGTGGCCATTGGGCATAAACCGGCCAGCAAGATTTTTGAGGGAATAATTGATTTGGATGAAAAGGATTATATAAAGCGCCAGGGGCAGAAATATCTGACGATGTCTAATGTGGAAGGCGTTTTTGTGGCCGGAGATGTACATGATTATCGGTTTAGACAAGCAATTACGGCAGCGGGGTATGGATGTGAAGCGGCCCTTGACGTAGAGCGATGGTTATCGGAGAATACTTAAACACAATGTCAAAATATACTGACAAATTGGTAATGGTTTTGATGCTGGTAGTAGTAGTGATGGCGTTTGTGATGGGAGCAATGTGGAGTAAGTTACAGGGTTTGGGACAGGCACCACAGGCAGATCAGACACAACAAGTAGCACAGGCACCAGCTGCACCAAAAGTAGATATTAAAACAATTAAGGATTTATGGGGCAAAAATGTAATTAAATTTGGAGATGTAAACAAGAAGAATTTGTTGGTTGAAGTGGCAGATCCGTCTTGTCCATATTGCCACGTAGCGGCGGGACTCAATCCGGAGTTAAGCAGTCAGATGGGACCACAATTTAAGCTAGTTGCCGATGGGGGTACGTATGTGTCGCCGGTTATTGAAATGAAAAAGCTAGTTGATTTAGGAAAAGCGGCCATGGTGTGGTTGTATACACCAGGACATGGTAATGGAGAAATGGGAACAAAAGCGCTGTACTGTGCAAATGATGAGGGTAAGTTTTGGGAAGCCCATGACAAGTTGATGACCAACAAGGGATACAGTTTATTGAACGACACAATTAAAAATGACAAAACAAAGTCTCAAGAACTGGTGGATTTTTTGGGAATGCCGGGACTTAAAGATTGTCTGGATAGTGGAAAATATGATGCCAGACTGGGTGAAGACACTCAAATAGCGTCATCTCTGGGAGTATCGGGAACACCAGGATTTTTTGTCAACGAAACAAATTTTGCCGGGGCATACAGCTGGACGGATATGAAGAGTGCGGTAAAATAGGGGAGTGAAATTAAACGCCAAACAACTACGGATAACTAAACCTTCTGAAGAAGAACTAGAAAGAATTGAGCGCAAGCCTATATTTATAGTATTGGATAACGTACTGGACACGTATAACATTGGATCGATATTTCGCTTGGCAGACGCGGTGGCGGCCAAGGAAATAATTTTGTGTGGGGGATCGGAGACGCCACCGAGTTCACGGATACATAAAGCTGCGGTGGGAACTGAAACCTGGGTGCCGTGGAGATATGCGCCAAAAGCAGACGAAGTGATTAAGAGATTAAGAGATGAAGGCGTGAAGATAATTGCCGTTGAGCAAAGCGAGAAAGCAATTGAACTTAAAGATTTAAAAACTGATTTACCTGTCGCAATCGTAGTGGGACATGAGACGGAAGGGGTTTCGAAAGAAGCTCTCGATCTGGCAGACGTAATTGTGGAAATTCCCATGTGGGGGGTGAACAAATCATTAAACGTAGTGGTATCCACAGGCATCGTGCTTTACAAGGTACTGGGGCAGATGTAGTATTGCGGTATGTTATCGAGAGAAGGGGACCCGTTTACTGGAAAAGATAAGCCATTAAGGAGAGAGCAGAAATTGGTGATTGGATTGATATTTTGTGGCATGGGATTGGTGGGATCTTTGGGGATAGATATGGTAGCAACATTGGTTAAGAATTTGGTGGCTGGGAGTTGAGTGCTTTACAGGGAGCGGGAGCTAGTATAAAATAGCGGGGCTGTATATGAAACAGAGCACCTTGACAATTGGCAGCGTTTTTTTAAAGTATTGTCTTTTGAGAAGTGGTAGGAAGGACGCATAATCGCGTCACATTTTTGAGAGTTTGATCCTGGCTCAGGATGAACGCTGGCGGCGTGCCTTAGGCATGCAAGTAGAACGGTCCGATGATCCCGCAAGGGGCTATCGGACAGTTGCAGACGGGTGAGTAATACATAGGAATCTCCCCTTTGGTGTGGAATAGCTGGCCGAAAGGCCAATTAATACCGCATGAGGTCGCAAGATCAAAGACCGTAACTGGTCGCCGGAGGATGAGCCTATGTCCTATCAGCTAGTTGGTGGGGTAAATGCCTACCAAGGCGATGACGGGTAGCTGGACTGAGAGGTCGGTCAGCCACAATAGCACTGAGATACGGGCTATACATCTACGGATGGCAGCAACTAGGAATATTGCGCAATGGACGAAAGTCTGACGCAGCGACGCCGCGTGGAGGATGAAGGCCTTAGGGTCGTAAACTCCTTTTGCCCGGCCATATGGCCGGGAGAATAAGCACCTGCTAACCACGTGCCAGCAGCCGCGGTAATACGTGGGGTGCAAGCGTTATCCGGATTTATTGGGCGTAAAGAGTTCGTAGGCGGTAGGCCAAGTTCCGTTTGAAAGCCCGAAGCTCAACTTCGGACACGGATGGAAAACTGGTCTACTCGAGTCGACTAGGGGGTACTGGAATTGTCGGTGTAGCAGTGAAATGCGTTGATATCGACAAGAACACCAAGGGCGAAGGCAGGTACCTGGAGTTTGACTGACGCTGAGGAACGAAAGCTAGGGGAGCGAAAGGGATTAGAGACCCCTGTAGTCCTAGCCGTAAACTATGTCCGCTTGATCCTTGGACGCAAGTTTGAGGGTCGAAGCTAACGCATGAAGCGGACCGCCTGGGGAGTACGGTCGCAAGACTAAAACTCAAAGGAATTGACGGGGAGGCGCACAACCAGGGGAGCATGTGGTTCAATTCGATACGAAGCGAAAGACCTTACCCAGATTTGACATGCTACCGTTTACTCTGCCAGAAATGGCGGGGAATCCAACGCAAGAAGGAAGGTAGCACAGCTGCTGCATGGCTGTCGTAAGCTCGTGCCGTGGGGTGTCGACTTAAGTGTCGAAACGAGCGCAACCCTTGTCGTATGTTCAATAGTCATACGAAACTGCCCCGCATACAGTGGGGAGGAAGGAGGGGATGACGTCAAGTCAGCATGGCGCTTATATCTGGGGCCACACACATCCTACAATGGGAAGGAACAATGGGTTGCCAAGCCGTAAGGCGGAGCTAATCCCAG
>Ga0209518_1004993_pt1 | contig 10303 bp, 11 predicted proteins | sample RifGroB1_FD_183993 | JGI IMG/M metagenome (GOLD analysis project Ga0209518, IMG submission 183993) | Groundwater microbial communities from Rifle, Colorado, USA - Groundwater B1 (SPAdes) (version 2) | ecosystem: Environmental > Aquatic > Deep subsurface > Groundwater | place: Rifle, Colorado... | reverse complement strand
CTTGCCGCAACCGATCTCGTTTCGCCTGTTTTTAAGCCCAGAAATTTGTCTCCTTCTGCATATTCGCCTTTGCCTGCTTTAAAATATCTGATAAATATTTTTTCTTTTTCAGGTCTTTCAAATTTTCGAAGATCCTTTTTTAGATTTTCAAGCTTTATCATTTTTAATTTTATAGGTCACCCCCCGAGTCTCGCCAATCTTAATAATAAATCCTTTTTCCTGCAATTTTTTGAGATCGTAGTGTAGGGTTTTTATATTAACTTTTGAGAACCTTCTGGAAAGAAAATTAAAAGACAAAAATGGATGATCTTTAATAATTTCAAAAATTTCTCTTCGTCGTGACGATAGAAAATCTTCAGGTTTTTCCTCGTCGACATTTAACAATTTCTCTGCAGTTTTTTTAGCCTGTTCAATAAAACTTTCGAGCATAAATTCAACAAGCAAAGTTACATTTTTATTTGGTTCAAGAGCTTCATAATAATCTTGTCTTTTATTGTCGACAATTTCTTCTACCGGAACCAGCCCTCTAAATCCATAACCTTCGTTTTGTAAAATATAAGTAGAAAGGAGCCTGCCAACACGGCCGTTTCCATCAGCAAAAGGGTGAATCTTCTCAAACAAAAACTGGGTAATTGCAGACTTTACAAAAGGATGATATCTGCTTTTTTTATATATTGAGGTCAATTCATTCATCAATCCAGGTATTTTAAAGTGGGCTGGTGGAAGATAGACAACGGCTCCAGCTTTATTAAATATCGCCCATGATTCGTCTCTGTAAGAACCAGCCATCAGCGAAATATTCTTCATAACCATTAAATGGACCTTTTTAATCAAGTTAATAGTTAAATGCTTTTGAATTCTGGTTGAATATATATATTTATATGCACTTAAGAGATTAAATATTTCCAGTTTATGTAATTTGTCTACATCTTCAATGTTTCCATATTCTGCTGGGTTTCCCTCAATCCTAGCGGAATATAAAGAACTTTTTAAAAGAGATTCTCTTCTTATTTTTTTTTCAATGTGCGGAAGGGCTTTAAAATTTTGGAAAAGTATTTTTAAAGCTTCTACCTCAAAAAGAAGTTTTTTAATCGCCTCTGTTTCTTTATAATGAAAATCCAACATGTTAGACAATCTTAGAAGATATTAGATAATATTAGAAGATAATAGTAAATTATTCAACCCCGAGAAGCTCGACTTCAAAAATTAAAGTGGAGTTGGGAGGAATTGCTCCGCCTGCACCGGCTGCACCGTAGCCTAATTCCGGAGGTATAGTAAGTTTTCTTTTTCCTCCGACTTTCATTCCCGCAAATCCTTCATCCCAGCCTTTTATAACTTCTCCAGCTCCAAGATTAAAAGAAAATGGAACTCCTCTATCGTATGAGCTATCAAATTTGGTTCCATCAACTAAAGTCCCCGAATAATTAACGGTTATTTTTTTACCGGAGGTAGCCTCCGCCCCGGTTCCTAAAACTATATCTTGTATTATTAGTCCATCCATAGTTTTTGTTTCTTCGTATGTTGTAATAGTAGCACTCGGGGAAGGTGTTGGCGAGGCGGTAATTGGGGTTGCTAGAGGAGTCGGAATTTGTTTAGAAGGATTTCTCAAAAGCAAAAAGGTAATGGCTACAATAACAGAAGCCAGAGTTATAAAATAAATTCCAGTTTTAGAAAAAATATACTTAAACATTTTTTTACCCATACTGTGGATAATGACAGTGTTTATATTTTTTTCCGCTGCCGCAAGGACATGGATCATTTCTACCAATTTTCTTTTTTGGTTCAACAACACCTGTCATATCACTTTTATCAATATTTTCTCTGGCTTGAGAAAGAGGAATTTCTGGTTGCGGAACACCGATACCTATCCTAAACAACCTTCTTGATAATTCTTCGTTAATTCTAATAACTAAGTTTTCAAAAAGGCTATATGCTTCGTTTTTAAATTCTACCAATGGATCTCTTTGCCCGTAAGCTCTAAGTTCTACTCCTTCTCTTAAATCATCAATATGATCAATATGATCCATCCAAAGATGATCAATTGAACCCAAATAAGCATACTTTTCTATTTGCCTCATCATATCGGCTCCAACCTGTCCTTCTCTTGTCCGATGCACATCCTCCAAAACTTTATTTAAAAATTCCTTTGTCTCATCTTTGTTTTTGATATTTGCAATTTGGCTTTTAATATTTTTAATTGATATCTCATCAAAAGGAACTACTTCTAAAAGATTTGCTAAAACCGTTTCTGAATCTAACTCAACCTGATCATCAACTGACTTTGCCAGTCTATCTTTAATTCTTTGAAGGACATCTTCTTTTGAGTCCTTTGATTCAAGAATTTTTCTTCTTAATTTATAAATAATATCTCTTTGCTGATTGGCAACATCGTCAAATTCAACCAATCTTTTTCTGATATCAAAATGAAATCCTTCAACCTTCACCTGGGCTTGTTCGATAGCTTTTGAAATTAATATATTTTCGATAGGTTGATCTTCGGGAAGTTTTAATCTATCCATTAAAGAACTTATCTGTTCTCCTCCAAAAATCCTCATTAAATCATCTTCTAAAGAAAGATAGAATCTGGAAGATCCGGAATCTCCTTGTCGTCCCGATCTTCCTCTTAACTGATTATCAATTCTTCTTGATTCATGTCTTTCGGTTCCAATAACATGAAGTCCTCCAGCCTTTACAACCTTTTCGTGCAACTCATCCCATCTTTTTAAATCATTTTTGTCAGTTGGTCTTGCTCCTCCTAAGACAATATCTACCCCACGACCCGCCATATTAGTTGCAACAGTTACCGCCCCAACCTCACCGGCCTCGGAAATAATCGAAGCTTCCCTTTCGTGGTTTTTAGCATTAAGAACGTTATGAGGAATCTTTCTCCTTTTTAAGTATTCTGAAATTATTTCGTTTTTGTCTATTGAAGTAGTTCCAACAAGAACCGGCTGTCCTTTTTTATGTTTTTCCTCAATTTCATTAACAATCGCTCCGTACTTTCCCCTTAGAGTTTTATAAATTGAATCGGAATTATCACGTCTCACCATCGGTCTATGGGTAGGAACGACCACAACTTCTAATTTGTATATTTTTTTAAATTCCTCAGCTTCAGTGGCTGCGGTTCCGGTCATTCCGGAAAGATGCTGGTACATTCTGAAGTAATTTTGAAAGGAAATTGTTGCTAGCGTTTTGCTTTCTTGTTGTATTACCACATTTTCTTTGGCCTCAACCGCCTGATGAAGTCCATCGCTCCACCTTCTTCCTACCATCAATCTTCCCGTAAACTCATCAACAATGGTTACCTGATTATCCTTAACCACATAGTCTTTGTCTTTTAGATAAAGACTTCTTGCACGTAGCGCATTTTCAATATGGTGAATAGATTCAAAATCTTTTTCGTATAAATTAGATACTCCCAATATTTTTTCTACCTTGGTAATTCCATGTTCGGTTAGAGAGGCGCTCTTGGCTTTTTCATCAATTTTAAAATCGGTATCGGAATTAAGTTTTTCTACAAGTTGAGCAAATTTGTAGTATTTATCGATCGGTTCCGTATCGGGAGCGGAAATAATTAAAGGGGTACGGGCCTCATCAATTAAGATAGAATCGACTTCATCAACAATAGCATAATAATGTCCCCGTTGGACCATCTCGTCCAAGCTCTGTACCATATTGTCCCTTAAATAATCAAAGCCGTATTCATTATTAGTTCCGTAAGTAATATCAGCTTTATATGATTCTTTTCTTTCGCAGGGTTTGAGATGCGATAGTCTTTCATCACCATGAGTGTTATCTACAAACTTAGGATCAAAAATAAAAGATTTGTTTTCCTGAATAATTACACCAACTGAAAGGCCAAGAAAATCAAAAATAGGACCGTTCCAACCGGCTCCTAATCTTGCAAGATAATCATTAACTGTTACAAGATGGGAACCTTTTCCTTTCAGAGCTCTTAAATAAAGAGGGGCAACTGCGGAAAGAGTTTTTCCTTCTCCAGTTCGCTGTTCCGCAACTTTTCCTTCGAATAAAGCTATAGCTGCCATTAACTGGACATCAAAGTGGCGCATTCCCAAAACCTTTAATGAAGCTTCGCGAACAAGAGCAAAAGCCTCGGGTAAAATAGTTATTAGTTCTTCGTTATTAGTTATTCGTTTTTTGAACTCTTCGGTTTTTTTGGGAAAGTCAGAATCTTTGAGTTTTTTGGTTTTTACTTCAAAAACATTAACTCTATCAACAATTTTACTAAGTCTATCTATTTCCCTTTTGTTAAGGTCCAAAATACCGGAAAGAAATTTAAACATAGCCTAATTGTAGCAGAAGAACATTAGATTAGCCTGAGGATAAAACCAATCAACTTTAGAAAAAATCTTCTCCAGTTTATTTCCAAACTTAACCGCTTCTTTTCTTTTATCGGCGAAGTAAAGTCTATTAATAATAACCAGTTTGTTTTTGACTAATTTTTTAAGAAATCTTTCGTTCTCAAATTTCTCTGGGAACTTGTCCCCACAATAGATATCAACCATGACAAGGTCAAAACCAGTAGAGTCAAAGCTATAAGCATCTTGAACTATTATTTTTATGTTACTTAACCTTAAATACTTCTTTCCCAGTTCAACCATTACAGGATCTATTTCAATTCCCGTAATTTTGGCTTTAGGGTAGTATTTTCTTATTAGCTTAGCAACCGTTCCTCCACCTAAACCCAAAATTAAACAATTTTTTACTATACGCTTTTCGCTATACGCTATACGCTTGAGAGTCGATTTCCAAATCGACTCGACCACCCCTCCCGATTGAGTTAGATTATTTACCTGAATGTATGTTCCAAATCCCAAACTTCTGACAACTTTTATGTTACCGTTATATTTTGATTCTCTCTCTTCCAAAATCTTCGTTCCTAGCATATCATCCTAATTATGACACAACCCCTCCCTGAACTATTAAGGCCCAAAACACTAAAGGATTTTGTTGGTCAGGAAAATTTGGTTGGAAAAGAAGGCATTATTACTAAGCTACTAAGTAACCAAGCTACTAATAACTTTTTCCCCAGTCTCATCTTTTGGGGCCCTCCGGGATCAGGCAAAACTACACTTGCAAGAATAATTGCAAACGTCCTTAAAAGAGAGTTTTTTGAATTTTCTGCGGTAAACACCAAAATAACCGATATTCAAAAAATAATGATAGCAGCTGTTAATTCCCCAATTGTTTTTTTGGATGAAATACATAGGTTTAATAAAGCCCAGCAGGACAAACTCCTGCCCCATGTAGAAAAAGGTAATATTATTTTAATCGGGGCAACAACCGAAAACCCGTCATTTGAAGTCATTGGCCCCCTTCTTTCCAGATGCAGAGTACTAATTCTTAATCAGCTATCGCAAAAAGATTTAACCAAGATATTAATCAAAGTTTTAAAACATCTAAAAAAGAAATTAAATAATGATTCTTTGGAATTTCTTCTGGAAGCTTCAAACGGAGACGCCAGAGTAATGCTTAATGTCTTGGAAATTGCATCTAACCTTGTTAAAACTCCGACAATCAAAATCCCAGATTTGGAAACCGCACTTCAAAGGAGGCAATACACATTTGATAAACGCGGGGAAGATTTCTACAACGTAATTTCCGCATTCATTAAAAGCATGCGGGCATCCGATGTCGATTCGGCTCTTTACTACCTGGCCCGCATGGTGGCAGCGGGGCAGGATTCTTTATATATAGCACGGAGAATGGTTGTTTTTGCCTCAGAAGATGTTGCTTCCCCCACGGCCTTAGTTGTTGCCAATGCCGTTTTTCAGGCCTGCAACACAATTGGGCTACCAGAATGTCAGGAAAACTTGGCGGCTGGAGTTGTCTACCTTGCAACTGCAAAAAAAGATAGGAGCTCATATGAGGCGTATATGAAAGCTTTAAGTGATGTTAATACATTTGGAAATCTCCCAGTTCCTTTAAAGATAAGAAACCCCGTCACAAAACTTATGGAAAACGTGGGTTACGGAAAAGGCTATCAGAGATATGATAAAGAGAGTTATCTTCCTGAAAAACTTCAGGAAAAAGTGTATTTTAAGAGGAATAAATAATTATGTCCGCTGAACAAGGAGTTACGATTATACAATTGGACAAACCTCTTACGGTGTTTGATGTCTGGGAAAGAATACTAGATAAACACCCTGAAATTGTCAAACAGTCAGTAGTCATGTATTCCCAAATCGACCATGGACAGACAGCAAACGATCAAATAGAGATTTTACCAAAAGAGAGAATCGTTTGAAGTCTTGACTCTGAAGAGGATGGTTTTTACGGTCAAGATGGCTATCAAAAAGCTATTGGCGCACGGGTTGAGATAGGACCGCCTGATTTAGACCCAACATTAGTCTCACCAGAAGCGGGGAGCTGGTTCAACGACGCAGAAATTCTAGCTATAAATCCACAAAATGAAAAGTCTTTTATATTCGTAGATTTAGAATCCAAACCCAATAACGAAACTCTTAGATTATTTACAAAATCACTTAAAAATTGGGGAATGGACTGGTATATCTTGGATACGGGCGGTGGATTTCATTTAATAATTGACCGCCTAGTTTCTTCGAAAGATCTACCAAAATATTATGGCCAGTTAATAATGGATGTGGCAAGTAAGTTGGGACAGGCTAAAAGTATACTCTACGGACATCTGGGAAAATATCTGATTGATAATTGTGGCAACAATGAAAAATTAGGCAAGTGGACAACAAGTGTCATAGAAAAATTCGGGCACATCGAAGACCCTATAAACTTCGGAGGTTTGGTTTTTCCAATAGATTTAAGGTGTATCGCCCATTTCGTAGAGAATATAATTAATAACCAGCCAGACAAGATATGTTTACGGGTTGATAAAAAACACGGATCAGTTCCTATATTAAAAGCTTTACAGGTAAATAAACAAATAACAGTCTTTGATTATAAAAACGATCCATTTAACAAAAAACAATTGAGTCTACCAATGGTATAATCAAAAAATGATTTTAGGACATAGCGAATTAAAGAAGCTTTTAAAGAAAAATAATTTAGTTACCAATCTTTCGGAAAGAGAGCTTAAAGATCCTGAAGGCTGTGTTTTTGATTTAAGAATTGAAAAAGTTTATTCATTAAAAGGAAAAGCATTTTTAGGAATTGAGGAAAGAGAAACCCCTGATTTAATTGAAAAGGCTTCGTTTAATCCAAAGAAAAAAACAACATTTACTTTTAAGCCAGGAAAATACTATCTTACAAAGACCGTAGAAGAGGTAAACCTTCCTGATAATATTGCTGCTGTTTTTAAACCCCGAACAACAACTTACAGATGCGGACTTGTTATAAGAACCGGAATTGCAAATCCCGGCTACCACGGACCGCTTTTCTTTTCCACAATTAATGAAGGTCCAATTCCTGTAGAAATCGAGATGGGATCTAGATATGTATCGGTTTATTTCCATGAAGTTAAGGGAAGAGCTGTTCATACATACAGAGGTCAATGGCAGGGAGGACGTGCATCCACTAAAGGCAGAGAGAAACAAATCTAAAAGAGTTAGTAAATCATTTCCTTAACCTTTCGAAGCGTTTTACAATAAAAAAGGAGATTATTAAACTAAATAACCCCAAAAATGTTGCTATATTTAACACACTCATTATTTCTTTTTCCCCTTCCTACTCATTATATATATCCACAAGAAAAAAATCATGGTCATTACTGCTCCTATACTCATGGCAAAACGGATATTTTCCGATGTTATTGTCATTTGTTCTTTTCTTCTAAAGAGAAAGCCATTTGTAAAGACAAATAAGCAAGTACTGTTCCAATTATAACATTAAAAATCACATCTAGGATGCTCCCAGGATGTATAAATACTGTTGAAACTACACCCGCAATAAACCATCCTGAAGCGATGGTTATTAAAAAATCTTTTAAAACCCTTCGTTTAAAATTAGATAGATCATTCATCTCTTTCAATCTTTTCTTTCCCCATCCACTTCTGAAGAACTTTGGGAATCGTTATGGAACCATCTTCATTTTGATAATTTTCCATAATTGCAATTATGGTTCTGCCTATGGCAAAAACCGTTGCATCATTCATGTGAGCAAATTCGTTCTCTCCACCAGCTCTTCTTACTTTTGTTTCCAATCTTCTCGCTTGATAATCAGTCATTAAATCTGAAGTTTGAGTCTCCCTATACTTTCCTTCACCCGGCATCCAGGATTCAATGTCCATCTGCCTAAAATCAGGTTTACCCATATCACCCGTACATATTGAAACAACCTGATATGGAATTTCAAGCTTCTGCATTAAATATTCCTGAATTCCGATTATGAAATCCTGTTCTTTTATTGAATCTTCTTTGGTTGTGAAACTTTCTATCTCCAATTTATCAAACTGATGAACTCTCAAAATTCCTTTAGTATCTTTTCCATAAGAGCCAGCTTCCCTTCTAAATGAAGTTGAGTAGCCAACATATCTTTTAGGCATATCCTTTTCGTTCAAGATTTCATCCATATGCATTGGTCCCAAAGTATGTTCCGCACTGCCAATTAGATAAAGGTCGTCTGTAGGGATATAGTACCTATCCTCTTTTGGATTAAGTCTTGCCATTCTTTCGAAAATATCTGGCTTAATAAATACGGGGGGGATAATTGGAATAAAAGTTTTTGCAGAGTACCCAGTCTCCACTTTATCCGCAATTTCCTTCAAAATCTTTTCATCAGTTAACACACCTAACGCAAATTGGATCAGGGCAAATTGCATCAAGGCAAGATCTCCCTTTAAATAGCCAAACCTAGATCCGGAAATTTTTGATGCAGTAATTGTATCGATAACGCCTAAAGACTCTCCCAAAATAAGATGGTCTTTAGGTTCAAAATCAAATTTCTTAGGAGTTCCCCACTTACGAATCGGTTTATTGACGCTTTCATCTTTTCCTTCCAGAGTATCATCCGAAACAATATTCGGAATCTGCCAAAGAATATCCTTAAATTTTATTTCTAATTCCGCAAGTTCAGGTTCATTTTTTTGAAGATTTTCTTTAACTGCCTTTCCTTTTTCAATATCTTCATTTTTTGAAGCAATGTTTCTTTCTGCTCTCAATTCTTCTGTCTCTTTTAAAAGAGTTCTTCTTTTCAAATCAAGTCTTAACAATTCATCTACCAAAGAAGAATCAAGCTGTTTAGAAATTGTTACCTTCTTAACTTTCTCGACATTTTCTCTAATGTAATTTATGTCCAACATGATTTTATTAATAACGGACACAAGCTTTGCTTATATCAAGCATACAAATAATTCTATCATTCAATCCTCAAAATCTCGATTTTTTGGTCATTAAATTCAAATTTATCACCGATATGTTTTCCAGAAAGTAATATTCCTAAAGGAGAAGCTTCAGACAACAATCTTACTCCATCAATCTTTTCTCCACCCAATCCTTCCGGCACCAAAATAAATTTTATGTCTTCTCCATTAAAATTAATTTCCATAAAAGGAAATGGCCTGTTTGTTGAATTTACTTTTTTCATGTCTTCTTCCAAACCTTCAAGTTGTTCTTCTAAAACACCGACAATTTTCTCACTTTGGTTACGAGTAGTATCGTGGTGAGACTCCATCGCTCCCGGAGCATTATCCCTTGTCTCCTTGGCCTTAGCCAAAGCGTTTATTAAATTACCTTTCTTTTTATTTAAAATCCTATTAATTATTTGAAACTTGTCCATAAAGTAATTAAATTATTCTATTTTATATATCCTTCGTATGGGTGAATATCCCAAAAATAAGGATGTTCTACATTATTTTCCAACACAAAAGAAAAAGAGACTATATATTTTTCTTTTTCAAAACCCATGAGGTAACCTGCCTTTATCATTAAAGGAACAAGGTCCCATATTTGGCTTACATATTTAGATGCAATAGGTTTATAAATCGGGTGTTTGAGTATTAGAGCTTTTTTCTTAGTCAAAAATTTTATAACCCATGTATACGCTTCCTTCTTATTTTTAAAATGATTACTGTGATTTTTCTCTTCTTTTTGAATCTGATTTTCCATCATTAAATTAATCTGGTATTTATAAATTTTGTCGTCAACAATTTTGTAACCACGAAGGTTTTGCGTATCCACTCCAACTATTGTCCCACTTTCATTAATAATATCTCTTTTATTTATATCTGATGCGCAAAATCCGGGTCCGGCACTTTCCATATAAACACTTTTGGAGTTTTCGGGGTCAATAACAACATTAGCTGAGAAAGTATTGTGGAAAATGTCTCCCGTAGAAATAATCATCGGCAAATATCCTTGATTAAAAAAG
>Ga0209518_1004991_pt1 | contig 10305 bp, 27 predicted proteins | sample RifGroB1_FD_183993 | JGI IMG/M metagenome (GOLD analysis project Ga0209518, IMG submission 183993) | Groundwater microbial communities from Rifle, Colorado, USA - Groundwater B1 (SPAdes) (version 2) | ecosystem: Environmental > Aquatic > Deep subsurface > Groundwater | place: Rifle, Colorado... | reverse complement strand
AGACGTTCGTGTTTGTGAAGCATAGGTGATAAACATGGCAAATGACCCTGAAAATTGGGACTTCGACGATAAAGACACAGATGAAGAAGAGTCTGAAGACGAAGAGTGAATACTTTCTTTTTTTTGCACGCCCGAGTTCATGGATGAACACCGTATCATTTTTAGATTCGTGCTATCATCTAAAATTGTGGAGTTCCCCCTCAGCGGAAAGCAGGTTCGATTCCTGCCGGGCGCTTTAGAAGATGGTGTACTACATATCTGATGGAGGAATCCTATGACAAAACAACCAATCTACAAGGTGTTTGAGGCATCTAATGATAGAGAGTGTTTACTGCAGATGGCGCAGGAAGGTTTTACTCCTTTGTCATTGCAAGAGACTGTGCTTGTTCGTAAGCATGATATTGTTCCTTTTCAGTGGTACGATACTGCAACGCTTTATAATCCTGAGACGGGAGAACTATTCACTGAATACAACGAGCCGAAAATACAGGAATACCTGATGGATGGTTCTGTATTACGCCGTGTGGGAAAGAAAAAGCTGTTTGAAGGGCCAGAGGAAAGAAACATGAAATGCTACTTGTGTGATGGAGACATCAATGATGAAGAACAGATAGTTAATTACGCAAGGAAACCTCTCTGCGCGGGATGTGCATTGAGCATAGCACGAGAAGTAATAAGGCGATTAACATGAAAAACTAAACGTATCTTACTCTGGATGTTCGAGCAAGTGATCCTAGTTTAACAGATGAGGCTTACGGAAGCCAGGAGCCGAATAACAAACATGGCATTCATACTCATGAATCAACCATTATCAGAACAAATAAAGATGCTTATCTTCAAGCTAGTTAAATCTCCTGAAGAGAAAGGAGAAATCCTATTTGGTCGCAAATTGGTGTTTCGTGCTTCGTATGATGAAGGCTGCACTGAAGTTCTAGAATCTTTATGTATTCGAAGAGAATCTGTTCTAAAGTATCTAGAGCATAAATACGTGCCTACATGGCGACCAGATGGTGCTCGATTTCTAAAACAGAAGTGTATTCAGCTAGCACTTATTAAGCCCGATGGCACTCTATTCATTCATATCAAAAATTCTGAATGTCATAAAATCATCACCGACACTGAACACGTGATGCATCTTATGGAAGACCATGGCCTACAATTTGACAGAAACAAAATTATTTTCATGGTCGAAAATTTAAAAGCAAATAAAGACGATTTACCTTTATATAACGCTTGTCTTCGTGAGTGGGGAAAGTCCGTTCCTTATTCGTCCCGTATGACTGAAAAATTTATTAGATTCAAATACAAAAAATTCATAGATATTGCTGCTATCAAAAAAAATAGCATTCAAAAAAAACATTTACGGTATTTAGTAAAAATGGGACAAATAGATTGGGAACTTGCAAGAATAGTTTCACATAATAGAAACTTTAAACGGGGGAATCTATTTATACTGTCGAAATTTATTAAACTAGAAGCAGAAAAGAAGGGTTTAAATAATACAATTGCAAAGTGGTAATTATGGTCAGAACTGAAGAAAGACGCATCTATATGGAAAATAGAAGGAAGACTGATAGATATAGAGAGCGTAAAAAAATCTATAATTCATCTAGAAAAGAGAGAACTAAAGAATTATCTAGAATCAATAATCAAAAAATTAGAGAAAATGCTTTTATCATTTTGGGCGGTGCTTTTTGTAAAAAATGCAAACTAAGTGATGTTCGATTTCTAACTGTGAACCATATTAACGGAAGAAAAGACAAAAATGAAACCGGACACAAACTCTGGAGGAAAATTATATCTGGAGAAAGAGATATAGACGATCTAGAGGTTCTTTGTCTGAACTGTAATATTATTCATGAATACACAATTGGTAATCGTGGAGGAGACAACCGATCAGAAATCAGACAGCGAAGAAAGATTCGAGCATTATCTAAAATTGGGACCTTAGAATGCAAAAGCTGTAAAACAGATGATATAAGAGTTTTGTCTATCAACCACATTAACGGTCATGAAATCAAGGTTACTGAGCGAAAATGTATTGGCCATCGATTATATAGAGCTATAGATTGCTATGGTATCGATGTAACAAATTTCGAAATATTATGCATGAATTGCAATATTTTATATGAATATGAACGAGGCATTCGTAAATTCATAGAATAATTTTCAATCGTATGATATATTTATATATTACACTTGGTTTAAATAGTATATGAAAAAGGTGCCCACATGTATGACTGCTTAGAACAAATTGAGAGTGTTGGCTCAACATCCGAGAAGGAAAGACTTCTTGCATTCATGATACGAGTATGGCCTGATTCTGACAAATTCCTTCGGTTGGCATTCAATGACCTTGTCTACAACCTAGATAAGAAGGTCTTCTATAATGCTTTCGAGATGTATGGTGGAAACAAGCCAGACTATTCATTTGCTGATGTTAGCGACTGGCTATATAGTTTGCAATTACCAGCTGATTCTGATCCTACCAAGGATACTACAGAAGAGGTCATAGAGGATGTTCTGGGATTAGAAAGCTTTGCGAAAGAACTTCTTTCGTTAAGCGGGCACCTAATGTTGGAAAACCTCTATGACTTCTTTGTAGTTTTGCCCAATTACAAACGTAAGTGGTTTTCCCGGGCGCTCCTTAAGGACCTACGAATGGGAGTGCAAGTCAAGACGGTAAACAAAGTCTTCAAGACACTTTCAAAACCGCAAATTGAGAAATTCGCTATGCAACTGGCTGCTAAATTTGAAAATGTCTTCGATAAAGAAGAAGTTCTGTCTTGTGTAAAGTTCCCTATGGCAGGAGAAATCAAGTATGACGGCTATCGTATTCAAGCTGAAATATATGAGGACTCAGAAGGCAATGACCAAGTGCAATTAATGTCACGAAGAGGAAAAGATAAGACATCTGCTTATCCTGATATAGTTGCTGCATTGAAGAGACGTTTCGCTGGTCAACACTTACTCCTTGACGGCGAGATAATTGCTGGCTCATTCCAGAAGCTAAGTCAGAAGGATGATAGTTCTGCCAGGCGGTATGTTGTCTTCGATTTGCTTAATGACGAGAAGCTACAATATCAATACCGGTACGATAACCTTGTCAACCTATTCCTGCTAGATGACAATGAGCCACTGATTGAATTGGCTGAACATTATAACATCGGAGACTATGAAGAAATGATGAAGTTCTTCGAAGAAGCAAACAAACGGGGAGAAGAAGGAATCATGCTCAAGTTCTTCGACAGACCTTATGACAGGGGTTCTCGTAAGAATATGTATAAAGTCAAGAAGGTATATACAGCTGATTTGCTAGTCGTTGGTTGGGAGCAGGGAGAAGGCAAAAGAGCTGGAAAACTTGGCGCATTATTACTCAAAGATAAATCTGGTCAAGTTACTGTTCAAGTCGGAAGTGGCATAACTGATGATGAAATTGATAACTGGTCAAAAGACCCAGACTCACTAATTGGACTTATTGCTGAAGTCATGTATAATGAGCGCACAGAAACTGGTAGTCTACGATTCCCAAGATTCAAATGCTGGAGAGACGACAAGGATGAACCTGATGATATGTCTATAGTCAAAGTACGACAGGGTGGTAACGATGATAATTAAAGCTTTTATGCCCAGTCCGCCTTCCACCAATTTTAGGTCTATTCCTGTTACTATTAGTGAGGTCGAATATGTCTCAAAAATCCCAGACTCTATCGGTAATTGGAAAAAAGCAACATTCATCCGATTATCAAACGGAACATGTCTGTGGATAAAAGGAACCCATAAAATTCATGAGCGAGAGGTGGCCGATGGTAAAAAATAAACTCGAATCGAAATGGTCCGAAAGCTACAGAGCAACGCCGAATGTTTTCTGGGGAATGAAACTACAGAACAATATGCTTGCTCACACCGTCACACCCGCAGATTTTTTGATTCATTTTGAGAGAAAAACAATCTCTTTGACCGGAGCAAAAGTTACGCAACTTTTTTCCAATTTAGTCGAAGCTAAACAAGTGACATGTGAGCCCGGAGAGAATGGTCGGCTTGCATTCAAAAGGCTCAAGCAGATGCATGACTTACTGTCCTTTGAATCATTCAGCAATTACCACCGCGGATTTTTCCTAGTTGGTTTTATTGAGAACAAATGGGACAATAGTGAGGTATATCTAGTTCCAGTCAAAGCATTGCACTATTATATTGACCATTGTGTTATGGCCTCAATTAATCGTGAAACATTCAAGATATGTTTCCATGAATATCTACTTTCTTATGAAAAAGGCTTACTAGATGCTTCACAAATAACGAGGTCTACACCATGGAACGTCCCACAAGAGAACAATACTTTATAGAGCTTGCAGAAGCAGCTTCAAAAAGGTCAACGTGTGATAGAGCTAGAGTCGGATGTGTTTTGGTAACCGGAGACCACCATGTCATAGCAACAGGTTACAATGGCTCTTTACCTGGAGAAAACCATTGCGATGAAGTCGGACATCTAATGGAGGATGGTCATTGCGTTCGAACTATCCATGCAGAAATAAATGCTCTTGCTTCGTGTGCAAAGAAAGGTATAGCTACAAAAGACTGTACACTCTATACAACACATAGCCCATGTACTAGGTGTTACCTCGCGCTAAAGAGAGCAGGCATAACTAAGTTCGTAGCTAAACAAATGTATGGGCCTATTCGATATGATGTAAAGCTGGCATTTTCGCAACCAACGCAAGAAATGCTGCCAAAGTTTCCGCCTTTGCCTCCATGCAGACATTGTGGAACTACTGATTTATGCGAGTGTCAAGATCAATAAAGGTGACTACTATGGACCAAAAAGAACTACAAGAAGTGTTCAACGAAATTAACAAAATACTTACCGAAAAGAAAGCTACATTATCTGATGTACGAATCATTAGTGTGCAGCTTCAGGATATGGTGGAGAACTATAAATTACAAGGCGCAATTCGTGACTTGCAGGAATTCCTCATTGACACGAAAGTGATAAGCAAAGAACAAATCGAAGAATACATAAAAAATAAAAATATTACCCCGGGCCCAAATGATAAATCCTAGTGGGTTTCCTGGCTCATAGAAGGGTTTCTATTATAACCCTTAGGATTCCCAAAGGTAAAATTTGGGGTCTTTATAATTAAAATATGAGCCTCATTCATAAACACAAGGTGATTGACTATGCAACCATTCCTAATACAAGATAAGAATAGCAATTACTTTGCTGTACTTGCACAACATAGTGGTGAATTCCTCATAGCAAATAAAAAGACATTCGAGCTATCATGGATAAATAGTCATCAGATAGTCACTGAATATGCGTTTGTCCGCACAGACTAGGAGAGGTACAACATGGAACATGCAGAAATCAAAATAGTGTTTGGACTGAAGAGTGAAGCAACGCATGCGCAAGCTGGTGTAATGGCCAAGAAGATGATTAAAGCTCTTGACTTGAATGAGCTGATTCTCCTTGAGGAAGCTAAGGTGCAACAGATACTGGCGGACATCGCAATTGATGAGGCAGACACGGAGGCTGAGGACAATGGTCGATGAAGAAACCTGCATGTGTGACTTCAATAAACAGTGTCATGTGCATTATGTACTTCGTGAAAAAGTTAAACAAGCAATTTTGAAACATGTTAGCCATAAAGAACCACATAACATTGACGACTGTTTAACACAAATACTGAATGAGGCAAACTTATGACTGATACACCTAATTATCATCGACTGCTTTTAGCTTGTGCTGAATTGCATGAACAGGAGGAATTATATGGGAACTGATCTAACTAAAAGCGAAGATGGAGAGAGTCTCAATAACCTGATGGCGAAGTATATTCGTCTAAATGGTATGTTACGAGATCTGGAAGCGCAAAAAGAGGAATTGAAGACAAAAATACTCGTCATTATCAAACTAGGAAATATCGAAACCTATGAGGACGAAGATAACAACTTCCTATCGTATAAAAAACAGGGGCGAACAACATTTGATAAAGACAAAATCCTCAAATTCTGTGAGGAAACAGGTCAAGATGTTGCATTCTTCCAGAAGACCGACTACAGCGAGGTGCTGCGTATTGGTCCCCGGAGGGAGGGCTCATGGTAATTGCATACAGATGCTCAAGTTGTGGAAATAGGACATTCAAAATGCGAAAAGATGAGTACAACGTCTTATGCAAAAGATGCACTGATATAATCGTGCGAGAAAGTGAGAAACAAAACGGAGGGTTTGCCAATGACAGAACACGGAATACTCAACAAAATAGAAACAGTGAAGTTTTGGCTAGTAACGTGGAAACAGTTGCAGACGTCTGGAAAGACCGTGAGCTCTTGCCAGCTAGTGAAGGGAGACCTACCATACCCACTGATGGAACAGATGAAAAGCTATAACGCTAAGCTAGGAATGAACACGCACTCATATGAATACTATGACCTAAGTGCACAATTCCGAAAATCTGCTCTTCAATTAGTAGAACTCAATAAACCAGTAGAAATCGATGACCCCACGGATTGACTAGATTACCTTATTATATATCCTAAAAGGTATCACAAATGAACCGTTTTATCTATAATAAGGTATTTAACTATTTCGATAGTCATCGTTATGCGAAAGAATGGTCAACTGCAAGAGAAATACAAGATGTTCTTATGCTAAGAGAAGAAGATTTCTATAAAATGTGTCGTATTATTACTATCCTCCGTTCTCAAGGATATGTCGACGGTCAAATGGCAAAAGATAATTCTAGGCTTGTGTATCGTAGAAAAGTATATAAATGAGTGAATTAATGTATAGGTATCAAATAAATAGGTGATAGCACATGAAACCTACTAAAATATATGTCGAAGCAAAGATTTCACGCAACTTCCAAACTTATACAGTTGGCTTGGAGGCAGAGCTAGATATTCCTTCTGAGCAAGAGAATCCTGAGCCAGTCATAAGAATGGTTCAAGCAAAGTGCAGAAAGCTTGCGAAAGAGCAGGTGGCAATTGATTCGCCAGCTGTGGAGAAGCTCAAATGAAAGAATCTGAAAAAGTACACATGATGTCTAAAAAGAATGGCGAAAATGTCCTCTGTGGAAGCAAAAACATCTATAAATACACAACATACACAAAAGAATTAACTTGTGTCGATTGCAAGAAGAAACTCCAATGGAAAACTTGCTTCAAATGTGGTGTAACTGTAAATGACAATGAAAGAATCTGTCACGGTTGTGGTGCTACACTTATTGAGGCAGTCTAAATGGCACAATGTGAAAGATGCCGGAATATGGGCGGATACAATAATGGTAAATGCTCTTGTGTTTGTCATTTGGATTTCGCAGAAAAAGTCGCATATTTATTAAATCAGAACACGGATGGTGATTGAAATGCCAACATATAAAGTAACCTTCACAAAGCAAGCTAATGTTATCGTCACTGCAACAAATAAATGGTCGGCGATTTACAAAGCCACTGAAAGGCGGATTATAGTGTACGATGATGCTGAAGTTGATTGTGTCATAACTGATGACCCAACATTCTGTAACATTTGCAATAAGCCCATTGCTGAAGACGCAAATAAAGAGGATATTGTCGTCGATGAAGAAAATGATACTTTTTCGCATATAGAATGCGCTAAAGACCAATAGGAGGGAACACTATGACAAAGAAAAAATCAGATACTGTAGACATTACAAAGATAGACAAGTCTAGTGGACTATATAAGTTCACTGCTTGGTGTGTGAAGCATCGACTTGGCCTGACCATTTGGGGCATTGTCACTATATTCTTCGGAATTGGTGCATTTCTCCTTACGCTAGGCATCATTGGATATCTCGCAAAAGAGGACGGAGACGATGAAGAATTCGCGCGCCAAGATAAGAAAAGGCGAAAGAGATGAACACTTGCCAAAAGTGTGGGCTTGGTAGTCAGAAGACTATTTGCAAATACTGTAAAATAGCTACGACTATTGAATCTTCGAAAAATCTTCGCGCAAAACAGAGAGAATTGGACATGAGATATTATTCGAAAATATCAAATATTCGGAAAAGAAGAGAAGATTTACTTAAAACAATCGATCCGCAAAAGCTCATTGATTTGGTTGAACATCAAAGAGAGGTCTAGCATGCAAACGTTTCTTCCATACAAAGACTTCATTCAAAGTGCGAAATGCCTTGACAATAAGCGTTTGGGTAAGCAAAGAGTCGAAGCTTTCCAGATTCTTCTTGCTCTTCTCTCAATAGATAAGAACTTGCAGCCTAAGGAGAAGCCTTCACATTGGAGCAATCATCCTGCAACTAAGATATGGCGCGGGTATGAATATAGTCTGTGTATCTATGCTATGTGTATGTGCGATGAATGGAGACTTCGAGGATTCAATAGTACAGTGCATATTAAACTACAGAAGATATGGACAGATATTCTTCTACAGAAAGAAGGGGTGAACTTAGTCATTTATCCTACTTGGCTCGATGAGAATTTTTGCCGCGCGCATCAAAGCAATTTACTTCGTAAAGATTATGCACACTATTCAAAATACTTCGGAACTGATGTTCCTACTGATTTGGAGTATATCTGGCCGGTGCAATAACGATGATCACTCAAACAATGCATCAGGAAATTTACTGGATTTGTGCTAATTGCAAAGGCAGTAATAAACGCATGAGGATAAATAGACCGTGTCAATGGTGTGGAGAACCAAAAACTGACGTAGAAAGGTTTATATAGTAGTGAATTAATGATAGAGGATAAATAAACAAAAGGTGATAGCATGAACATAACGAAAGAAAATAAGATAAAACAAAACATCGCCATTGAACTTGATAGTGAGTCTGAAGAGAGGACATCTTTCATCGACCATATCAAGCAATGGGTTGAGACAAACACAAAGCAAACTATCGAGGGAAAAGTTGAGCGAATCAATGTTGATAGTCCAACTTGGAGTTCTCGAATAACGATCAACATAATCACAATGAAAGAGGACAAGCTGACCCAAATAGCATATGACGGAGACAAGACCGTGGACGCAAAGAGTGATTCTGATGCATAGACAAATCGTTGGAGTAATTCAGAAATTCGTTGAGGACTCTCCATGGTCTAAAGAAGCCAAAGTCTATGTCCATAACAATCAGCTTAGCTCTGGATTTTGGGCCATAAACATTGTTTTCAGTAAAGAAGCTGCTGCATTGTGGCTTCCGCATGTAAAACAGGTCGCAATGAGTATCGGATTTGCTTATGGTGAAGGTCTTGCAATTGAAGAACTAACGACAGAATTCGGAACTAAGGTGGTGATTATCTCATGAAAGACTATGAACCCGCAAAAGCATTAAGAGAGGCATACATGGACGATGACATCGAGGCGTTAATCGATATCATTGCTCGTATCGAATTCAATAGATTCAATAGGGATGAGGAACAATATTGGTGCATGATAGAACAAATCATTGCTCAATCCTGGTTTCCGAAGAGTGCTCTATGACTGATGAAAAACTAGACCAAACAGAAGAGGGAGTTCCAACAGGAGCATCACATGTTCCTGAGAAGAGCGAACCAAATTGTCTTATGTGTGGAAAGCCGATGGCGCCGACGTTTGACAAAGACGGATTCGAGTACATCATCAAATGGTGTTCTGTTGAGTGTAAGGAAAAACAAATCTGCCCCAGATGTGACGGACCACTAGGTAAGCATCCAGCTCTTTCAAGACGAGACAACAAGACAAACATTTGTTCTGATTGTGGAACAGCTGAAGCAATGGAAGACTACAGAAATCGAGGTGCACAATGACTGACGAATTTTACCAATGCACGAATTGTGGAGCTGTCGAGGGGATGACAAGTCGTCCGCTTTTTAAATGGCGCAACTTGGAATATGTCGACATCGGTGTAGAAGCAAAGAAGACTCTGCTTGTGTGGTTCTTGGCTAAGTATCCACATATAACTGAGGATGAAGCCGATGATGCAATGCTCGAGACATTCTTTACAGACACACCAGATATAGCTGATGACTTGTGTGAGATATTCGAATGCGCCAGAGAGCAAGTCTGTAAGGACTGTGATGCACCGGGTCCTTTTGTTTTGCATTCATATATTGAATAGAGCGAGGTGGAACTTATGAAGCATAAACGATATGATAGTATCAAAGATATGGAACGAGACATCAAAGAATTGCTAGAGTACACAAACTACTATGGGTACACTACAATGACAAGTGGTGTATTAATGCACTTTGATTAGAACGAGGTGGAACTATGACTAGATACAGTAAAGACATCAAAGAGAAATCATGTGCAGCAGCATTAGAAGGAGTACATCTGAAGCAAGTTCAAGCTCT
>Ga0209518_1004988_pt1 | contig 10308 bp, 10 predicted proteins | sample RifGroB1_FD_183993 | JGI IMG/M metagenome (GOLD analysis project Ga0209518, IMG submission 183993) | Groundwater microbial communities from Rifle, Colorado, USA - Groundwater B1 (SPAdes) (version 2) | ecosystem: Environmental > Aquatic > Deep subsurface > Groundwater | place: Rifle, Colorado... | reverse complement strand
AGTCGCCCTTTCCACGGAATCGTTCCTTTCGGCGGCTTCCTTCCAGGAAACGACTCGCGTGCTCATCAACGCGGCCATCGCGGCCAAAGAAGACAAGCTCAAGGGCCTTAAAGAGAATGTCATCATCGGCAAACTCATCCCCGCCGGCACCGGCTACAAAGCGCTCTAAAAATTCAGATTACTCCGTCATTCTGAGGGAGTCAGCGGATCTGTCATTCTGAGGAGGCTGCCAACGAAGAATCTCAAACGCCCCACTCTCGGGGCGTTTTTTGTTATCTTTGTCTTTACGGCCGATTTTTGATATAGTTTAGAAAGCTAAGCTATTATGCTAAAAATCAATGATTTGCCAATAAGCTTAGAAAATTTGATTTGAAAAATTATTAAAAATATGCTAAAATAGCAATATTATGGATAAAAAACAACTCATACGGCAAATAGAAGGATTGCGAAAGTCGCGGGTTATCACTTATTTAACAAGCGACCGCCAAGGGCCGGTTAACGCCCGCGTGGCGATGGATATTATCCCGATCATCAGCAAACAGCTTCGGATGATCGGCAAAACGGAGAATATTGATTTATTTTTATACAGCGCCGGCGGAGATACGATGGTCCCATGGCGGCTGGTTTCAATGATTCGCGAGTATTGCGATAAATTTTCAGTTTTGGTTCCTTATAAGGCGCATAGCGCGGCGACAATGATCGCGCTTGGGGCGGATGAAATAGTTATGAGCGATCTTTCGGAGATTTCGCCGATTGACCCGTCAACCGCTAATGTTTTTAATCCGCAAGACCCGCAAAATCCGCAAAATAAAATTCCGATTTCCGTGGAAGATGTGATGGCTTATTTTGACTTGGCGAAAAATAAATTCGGCATTAAAAACGACGAAGAACTTTCGCGCGTTTTCATCAAATTCGTAGAATCAAATCCGCAAATCCATCCCTTAGCGCTCGGGAATGTGAATCGAACGCACAACCTTATCCGCATGCTCGCGAAGCGTCTCCTGAAAAGCCATAAAACGCCGATGAAGGAAGAAGAAATCAACCGCGTTGTGGACGATTTTACTGAAAAACTTTATTCCCACCAATATTTTGTCGGCAGAAAAGAAGCCAAAGAAGATTTAGGCGTCAAGAGTGTCGTTTTCGCCGACCAAAATCTTTCCGGAACGATGACGGAATTATTTGAAGAATATAAAACAGAAATGGAGCTTGGGAAGATTTGGAATCCGGAAAACGAACTCGGCGCGAATGCCGTGCAGAATAAAAAAGATTATAAAATCGCTTATATTGAAAGTTCGCAATTGCAAAATCACTTTGAGCTTTCGATTGAATATAAAAAACAGCAAATAAATACAGTTCAGCAAACCCCGCAAGGCCCCATCCAAGTCCCGCAAGAACAAGTCGCGTGGCGGATTGTCGGGCAGGGGTGGAAATAAGTTTTATTATGCCTTGGCAAGCAAACACTCTTAGAGCGGTAGATCAGTATTCATCCGTGGATTATCCGACGGACTCTTCTTTGATCTCTGCTTTCAAGAAAATAAATAGACTCGATTTACTTATCCGAGTATGTGACGGCGGTAAAATGGTTGTAACTCCTTTAGTAGCTAAACAAGTTTTTCCAGAAGCATTATCTTGTAGCGGATTCCACTCAAGTTTTACATATGCGAATTCTTTTTCTGATAAGTGGATTAAAGAACCTAAACACTTTTTGCCGGACAGTGGCATTTTGACATATTCTGGAATGATTTCATCCAATAATCTTTACACAATAACCTCGGGTAATTCCTATTATGATTGTTTTCATCTGGCAAATATTAATTACACTGGATTACAAAGTTCTACACTAAGCAATGTGTCGCAAAATTATGATTGGATAAATAAAATAAAAGATAAGGCAGATCGAGAAATCGTCTTTTGGGCCGTACGCAATATGGCAGAAGCCAATACCATTTTGCTTTCAAATGATAGTCAAGAGGTTAGCGTATTTCGATTCTATGGCGGGACAGCTCTTAGGCCTATTGGCATCTTGCAAAAAGCAGAACAAAAAGGACTTATTTCTTATCAAGAAGCCGAGGCGATTTATTACTCATGGAGTATAATAGATCCTGGTTCGTGTATTTGGGAAAGGAAAGGAGGAGGTAAAAAACTCAAAGATTTTGAAGAGATATTTTTTCAAATTAATAAAATAAAAATTAATAGTAACTTTATTGGAACATAAATTATGAAGAATGTGAAACTGAATTTTGTAATCATTTGTGATAGCGCATTCATTTCCCAAGGAACAAATTCTTTGAATATTATAGGAATTTTTGATCGAATCGGTGCGACAAAATTTCCTGCGATACATCAACGGATAGTCATTGTTACTAATATGGCTGGAGATGTTGGAGAATATATCCAAGTTATCACACTTAAAAATAAATCAACCGGCGACAAATTGGCAGAGTTATCAGGAAAGTTAAACATAAACGTCATTGGACAGAAAGCGCAGTTTATAGGCAATTTTTTTAATATAGTCTTTCCTTCCGCCGGAGAATATATTTTCGAAGTCAGTATTAACGGTCAATTGCAAGATTTATCAGCTAATATTTATATTGGATGAAATGTTAAACAATAATGAAAAAGTAGAGATCTCTTTAAAGCCTTCAGGTGGGCAAGTTTCTCAAACTCCTACTCCAACAGCCCCTTTAGAGCCTTCAGGCGGGCAAGTTTCTCAAACTCCTACTCCAACAACCCAACAAGCCTCTTATTACAACCCTGAAAAAGAAATTGATAAACTATATAAATGGTTATATGGAATTGTTGTGGCTGCAGTTATAGCTTTTTTCTTTATTCTTTTTGACTTTATTAAAGAAAAAGAAGTAATCATCAATTATGGAAGTCTAGCAGACAAATATTTTGACAGATATATAGAACTAAACAATTCTTTTTATAATCTTGATAAAGAATTTATCAAGAAAGATCAAAAAATTATGGAATTGGAAAATGAGAATACAAAATTATCGGAAAAAATAAATTGTTTAGAATCAAAAAGGTATTGGCAGTTTGAAGAGTGTTTTAGATAATTTAATAAAATAAACACTATGGCGAAATTGAAAGATATTCCAAAATTTGATCGTCCCAGGGAAAAATTTCTGGAAAAAGGAGCCGATGCTTTAACCGACGGCGAGCTTTTAGCTATTTTACTTGGTAGCGGCATTAAAGGAACGAATGTCAAAGTTTTATCTCAAAAAATATTGAGAAAATTCGGAGATAATTTTATAAACGTTTCTGTGGGCGACTTAATGCAAATTCAGGGGATCGGACAAGCGAAAGCATTACAAATTTCGTCCGCATTCGCATTAACAAGAAGGATTTTTGACAAACAAAACTCGCTCGATAATTTAATACTGTCCGCGCAAGACGCTATTGCTCTTGTTTCCGATCTGAAAGACAAAAAGCAAGAACATCTGGTCTGTCTTTATTTAAACGCGCGCAATGCTTTATTAAAAAAAGAAATAATCTCAATCGGAACACTGGATAAAAGCATTATTCACCCGCGGGAAATTTTTGCTCCAGGGTTAGAAATGCACGCCGCGGCTGTAGTGCTTGTACATAATCATCCTTCAGGAGATCCAAAACCGAGCGAACAGGATAAGCAGGTGGCTAAAAGAATAATTGAAGCTGGACAATTAATGGGCATCAATGTTGTTGATTTTTTGATTGTGGCAAAAAATGGAATTTACAGCGCGCTGGGCGAAACGCGTAATACAAAATTAATCAATACGGATTATGTCGCGGAAGGAGCAATGGCGTCCTTATTTGATTTATTAGTTGACGGAAATCAAGTTTCTATTTATAAAAAACACTCGAATTCCAATATTGAACCCGCGACTCAAAAAGTGGAAAAAAATACATTTCAATTATCAAAAAAACAGCATCCATTTGCGAATCAAATTATTTGTGGCAACGCGATTGATGTAATGAAAAAAATTCCGACTAATTCGGTGCATTTAGTGATCACTTCGCCGCCTTATAATTTGAAAAATTCCACCGGGAATGGAATGAGGGATGGCCGTGGTGGAAAGTGGGCAAATGCCGCTTTACAAAAAGGTTATTCTCACCATAATGACAATATGCCTCACGACAAATATGTGAAGTGGCAGAGAGATTGTCTTGCGGAAATGTTTCGGATTATTCCCAATGACGGTGCGATTTTTTATAATCACAAGTGGCGCGTACAAGGTGGCGTACTGCAAGACCGTCAAGATATTGTGCATGGGCTTCCCGTCCGTCAAGTTATAATTTGGAGAAGAAAAGGGGGTTTTAATTTTAACGCGGGCTATTTTGTACCAACCTATGAAGTTATTTATCTTATTGCAAAACCTAATTTTAAGCTTGCGCCGAAAGCAAATGGGCATGGTGATGTTTGGGAGTTTACTCAAGAAATGAACAATGAGCACCCCGCAGCGTTTCCTGTTGATCTGATCGACCGTATAGTTTCTTCAACAACAGCAAAAATAATACTTGATCCGTTTATGGGTTCAGGCACTACCGCAATTTCTGCTATGAATTTTGGGCGCGAGTATATAGGCATTGATCTATCGCCAGATTATTGCAAAATGGCAGAAGAAAGAATTAAACATCATAAAAGCAGAATAAAAACTTTTTTGTTAAAAACATTATGATAGATCGGCCTTTCATATATACGAAACAAGCTCTTATAGAAAAATTGAAAGAAATCGCCTTGCGCGGTTGGATTCCAAATGCACGGCATGGAAATCATGGAGGAATTGGAAATACCCTGGAAGATTTACTCGGTATTGAGGAAAATAATTTACCCATACCAAATGCCGCTGAATGGGAGTTAAAAACACAACGACTTAATACTTCTTCCTTGACGACGCTTTTTCATATTGAACCATCTCCTCGCGCAATCCGTTTTGTGTCACAAATTTTATTGCCAAAATATGGTTGGCCACACCAAGAAGCAGGGAATAAATACCCAAAAGGAGAAATGGCTTTTCATCAAACAATACAGGGGAAGTCGCCAACCGATCGCGGATTTGGCGTTGTAGTTGATCGTAAAGAGCGAAAAGTTTTAATCTCTTTTAATTCTTCCGCTGTTGATTCTCGCCATACAGAATGGCTGAAAACGGTGAAAAAGAATATTGGACTTGGCGAGCTCGGCCCTCAACCATATTGGGGCTTTGACGACTTGGAGCATAAGGCGGGCACAAAATTACTCAACGCTTTTTATGTTCAAGCCGAGGTGAGAAAAGAAAAGAAAAAAGAGTTTTACAGATACTCAAAAGTTATGATGTTGCAGAAATTTAATTTTGAAGGATTTTTGAAAGCAATTGAAGAAGGGAAAGTGCTTCCTGATTTTGATGCACGCACCGGACATAACCATGGGACGAAATTCAGAATGAGGCAGAATTGCTTGCCAATGTTGTATAAAAAAGCAGTGGTAATAATATAGGTATTAGCAAATCAGAATGACAACATCTATTTTAGCGCATTTTGTAATTCACAGTAAATAAAATTAAAAATACGAGTTAGTTGACAATTACTTGACAATTGAATATAGATTGCTTTACAATGGTATTGTCTATGAATAATAAGCAAAAAATACTGCAAATAATAGAGAAGAGGGGGAAAGTAATTTCTTCTGAAATAACCGCGCAAGTTGGGGTCTCGCGTCAGTATGTGAATTTGGTGGTTTCTTCGCTCGTGGCGGAGGGTAAAATATTAAAATTCGGCGGTACCAGAAATGCCTTTTATGTTTCATCAGAATACGCGAAAGCGCATCCGGAGGTTCTCCCATCCTCTTTTTATAAAAAATACGAAAATAAAGGACTGGAAGAGCACATGGTTCTTGTTGGAATTGAGAAGCAATTTTTGTTTATTACGCGCTTGCCGGAAAATGTGAGGAGCATTTTTACATTTGCTTTTTCAGAAATGCTCAATAATGCCATTGAGCATTCGCGGTCAAAAACAATTTCCGTTTATGTCGGTATCCAAAACAATAATCTTTCTTTTGTTGTTGAGGATTTCGGCATTGGAGTTTTTAGAAACATTATGCGGACGCGCCATCTTCAATCCGAAACGGAAGCCATTCAAGACCTGCTCAAGGGCAAAACAACGACTATGCCGAAATCTCATTCCGGCGAAGGCATTTTTTTCACTTCAAGATCCGCCGATGCGTTTGTGCTTGAAAGTTTCGGCTATGAGCTTACGGTCACAAGAAAGAATGTCGCCATGCGCCGACTGCCTCGCTCAAAACGCGGCACGAAAGTTTCTTTTGAAATTAGCGCCGCGTCAACGCTCCATTTAAACGATGTGTTTAAGAAATACACGAATCTCGCCGAAAACAGCGATTATGGATTTGATAAGACTGAAATCAGAGTCAAATTGTTTACGATGGGCGGCGTGCATATTTCGCGTTCGCAGGCGCGGCGTATTCTCTCTGGACTTGAAAAATTCAAGATTATCCTTCTTGATTTTGACCAAGTGCCCGTTGTCGGGCAGGCATTCGCCGATGAAATTTATCGCGTCTTTCAGAGCAAACATCCCGATATTGTTATCCAGGAAGAGAATATGTCAGAGGGTGTAAAGTTTATGGTTGAACGAGCGAAAAACGAAGCAAGAAAAAAGCAATAGACCTGCCGCGTAAAGATTTTCGTAGCGAAATTTTCAGATTTCGAGCGAGACGAAGTAAAAATTTTGAAGCATATACGGCGTATATGTTGAGAAATTTTTGCAAAGTCGTAGCCGAAATCTGGGAATTGCAGCAGAAGAATCTTTGCGCAGCAGGTCTAGTAATAAAAAAATAAGACAGATAAATTCAGGTTAATATTTAATGCCCCTTGCGGCCGATGACGACGGGGATGGTTTTGAATAGTATGTCAAAGTCTATGACGACGCTCCTTTGCCTGATGTAGTAAAGATCGTATTGGAGTTTCTCCAGGCTGTCCGCCACGCTAGCGCCAAGCAACGGGCCGTTGATTTGGGCGAGGCCGGTGAGTCCAGGCTTGACCAAATGGCGCATTTGATAAAAAGGCACTTCTTTTTCAAGCGTCTGGATAAATTCCGGTCTTTCCGGACGCGGGCCGACGAAGCTCATATCGTCTCGAAGGACATTCCAAAGCTGGGGCAGTTCGTCAACGCGTAGTTTTCTTAAAATTTTGCCTACATCGGTGACGCGATTGTCTTTTTCCGCGGTCCATTGCGGACCTTTTCTCTCGGCGTTTTCTATCATCGTGCGGAATTTAATCAGTTGGAAAAGCCGGCCGTTTTTGCCGATGCGCTTTTGCGTGTAAAACACCGGCCCTCGGCTGTCCAGCTTGATCGCGAGAGCGATGACGGGGAGGAAGGGGAGAAAGATAATGCTCAACGCCAAAGCCAGCGCGATGTCCAGAAGGCGTTTCCACATTTTGTAAACGCTTTTTTCCGATTCAATTAAGTTTTCCAGAAACCAGGTTTCTCCGATAATGGAAACAGGGACTTTACGCGCGATTTGGGCGTAAAATTTAGGCAGTTCCACGATACTCACTTCAAGAGGGATGAGCGAATAGAGGATTTTGGCCATATCTTCTCTTTCGGTCGGATTTTTAATATGCACGACTGTATTGATGCCGTTTTTCTCAATAATTGATTTTATATTTTCAGCTTCAGAATAATCTACCGCTCCCCAGACTTTGTAGCCGAGCTGGGGGTTGCGGCGCAGTGTTTCCATGATTTCCAAGGACTCTTTATTGGAGCCGATGAATATGATATTATTGAGGAAAGACTCTGATTTGATGAGCGCGTTGTAGCTCCGGCGCCAGAGTAGGAATAACGCCAAAAATACCGCTACCATCAGGAAAAGAGTGGTTTTGGGCGCCACTCCGAATGACGGATTGGCATAGAAGATAAATATGGTGAGAGCGACCGTGAAGGCGATTGTCTTGAGAGTGGCGGTGTAAAAGGCGTAGTCGTTTTTGGCGGTTTGGCGGTTGTAGAGGCCGGCGATGTAAAACACCGCGATCCAGATCGCAAAAGCGACAGAAAACGGCCAAAAGTGAAGTTGCCAGACAGATTGCGCGGGCACTTCCCGGTATCTGATCAATAAGGCCAAGTATAAAGAAAGATACAGCGTCGCTATATCTCCAATGATCAGTATAAAATTTTTGACACGGCTAATAATGGCCATTTGCATATTATACCATACCAATAGTTAAATGTAAACGAAACGATGTATAAAGTTGAATTGGAACAATTTGAAGGGCCGTTGGAGCTTTTGCTGGAGTTGATAGAAAAAAGCAAGCTGGATATTTCCGACATATCGCTCGCCAAAATCACTGACCAGTTTTTAGCGCATATTGATAATATGCCGGAAAAGGACCCACGCTATTTGGCTAACTTTCTCGTGGTGGCGGCGCGTTTGATATTGATTAAGTCAAAAACTCTTTTGCCGTTTTTCTCCGTGACTCAGGAGGAAGAGCAAGAGTTGACTGAGCTCAAGGAGTCGCTTGAGCAGTATCAAAAAGTCCGCGAAGGCGCCAAAGCGATTGCCGGTTTGGAAAAGAGAGCGCAAATAGCGTATCATCGGCCGTCCGGTTTGAGTCGCTTCAAGGCGTTCGCGCCGCCGGAAAATATCACCATGGAAATACTGGAGCAGTGTTTCGCTGCTATTTTGGAAGCCAATGTCAAAGCGGAGGCGCTGGAAGAAAAGCGAATCAACCCCATTGTTTCTTTTGAAGAAAGAATCAGGGATATTAAAAATCGCCTGGAGCGGAATATGAAAGAGCATTTTCATTCAATCGCGGACAAAAGTTCAAAGGCGCATACCATCATTTCTTTTTTGGCCGTGCTGGAATTGGTCAAGCTGAAATTTTTGACAGCCGATCAAGATCAAATATTTGGCGAAATAGTTTTAACAAAATATCAATATGTCCAATCTTAAATCAAAAATTGAATCGCTTTTGTTCGTTTCTGGCGAAGAGATGAGCTTAAATTCCATAAAAAAAGCGCTGGGCGAAGCGAGCGATGATGAAATTCAGGAAGCAGTGAACGCGCTGGCGGAAGATTACAAAGACAGGGGAGTGCGCGTTATTCAAAAAGATGATAAGATGCAGATGGTCAGCGCGCCGGAAAACGCGCCGGTGATAGAGACGCTCGTCAAATCGCACCTCACCGGAGAATTGTCTCAAGCGTCTTTGGAAACGCTCGCCTGCGTCGCTTATCATGAGCCGATATCAAAGATTGAGATAGACGAATTGCGCGGCGTCAACTCGGTATTTTCTTTAAGAAGCTTGTCCATGCGCGGCTTGATAGAAGAATCAGCGTCGTCCGAGAATAGCGACTCTAAAACGAAATATTATAAAACCACGCTTGATTTTCTAAAAAAATTGGGCATAGAAAAAGTAAGCGATCTGCCTCGTTATGATGAATTTTCCGGAATATATCAAAAATAAAATCAACGAATTGGACGACCAAGCTCTCAATTCTTTGAGGGTGGTTGTTATTTTATCCTTGACGCTGGTTTTCGGCGTTGTTTTGTATCGCCAGACATTCAATGCTCCTTTGCTCGCCAAACAGTCGGTTGCTTCGGCCAATTCTCAAGCGGTTTCTCGAGCGAGCGCCGGCCTGACGGCGATAAAAGATGAGTCGGTTGCCGTCGCGGAGCAGGCGATAGCGGCAGAGGAGTCGATGGCCGCTGAAAGCGCGCAGGAGGGAGATATAGATCAAGAGGTTGCGCAAGTTGAGCAAAATAATATTATTCCGCCAAGCGACGGCAAAGGCGCCGGCAATATAAAAAATTTATCCGCCAGATCGGCGATCGTGGTTGACGGCGACACTGGTGAGATTATTTTCCAGAAGAACATGGACGAAAAACTGCCGATGGCCAGCTTGACCAAGCTGATGACGGCGGTGATTATTTCGGAAAATCTGGATCTTAAAGAGAAGATAAAAATATCCCAAAACGCCGTCGCGCAAGACGGCGTGGCCGGCGGGTTAAAAGAGGGTGAAGAATTCACGGCGGAAGATCTGATGAAAGCGATGCTGATCGTTTCTTCAAATGACGCGGCCGCGGCGTTCCAAGATCATCTTGCCGGAAAAAATCTTGACTTGATTGCCCTGATGAACCAGAAAGCGGAAGAACTTGGCATGCAAAGCACTCATTTTATCAACCCGGCCGGCCTGGATGAAGATGGTCATTACTCCACCGCGCGCGACTTGGCGAAACTGGCGTCTTATGTTTTGAAAAAAGACGGCGCGATTTTAGGCGTTATTTCTCAAAAGCAAAGCACGGTGCGCTCGCTCAATAAAAATATCCCGCACTATCTT
>Ga0209518_1004985_pt1 | contig 10310 bp, 9 predicted proteins | sample RifGroB1_FD_183993 | JGI IMG/M metagenome (GOLD analysis project Ga0209518, IMG submission 183993) | Groundwater microbial communities from Rifle, Colorado, USA - Groundwater B1 (SPAdes) (version 2) | ecosystem: Environmental > Aquatic > Deep subsurface > Groundwater | place: Rifle, Colorado... | reverse complement strand
ATCGGGAAAAAGATAAAGGTGAAGAACCAACTGCCAGCTTACCTGGAAACCTACACCATCGTGATACTGGCAAAATTGTTGTATTACAATATACAAGATCAACTAATTCTGATGATGGAACTTTGGATATAGGAGATCATCACGATTTATACATAAACAAATATTCCGTTTCAACTTCCAATGATTCTAAACCATCTCCGATGATGATCGGAAGAAGTCATATCAAGTCAACTGGGAATATAGATCAAGATGTATTTTCAATAGGATTTCCTAAAAGAAGTATGAATATTTCTGGTATTGCTACAAAGAATAGTCGTGGATGGGCAAATATAATTAATGATGCTATTATTTATACACTCAACCGGTCAGACAACGTTATAGAACCAGGAGCCAGTATTCTGTTGACATCTGCTGGAATCACACTTGACGAAAATGTGAATTGGAATCTGTCCTGGGATATTTATCAATACAATGAAGAGTTGCCAATAAATTTGAAAAATAATCTAAATCCAACTTTATTAGATATAAACTTGAATCCAGAAAATCAAACTAATGTATTATATCCATCTACTCCTAAAAATATTTCTTCTAATGTATTACCCAAAGATAGATCTCTGAAATGGTATGATATATATGTAAAAATAAATACTGCATCGTTGAAAAATAAAGTTAATTTTATACCAACTACATCAATTCTTTATTTCTATACATCCAGCATAGACATCCAATGGAAAGTAGAGTATGAACCAATTTTTGCATTGAATCAAGGAACTACCAGTGATGCAAGTAAAAGTCCTTTGTTGAATGTCAAAAGATTGACAAATACAATCAAACTGACAGGATATTGTCCAACATCCAAAATCACAGAAAATTTTATCACAAAAGACATCGCTGATTTGTTTTTTCTTCCAAATGCAGAAATCGCCCCAACTATCCCAACTGATGGAGAAATTTCAATCTGGGCAACCACTGGAAGCGGCTCGCTGAGACTTGATAAAGATTTAGTCAGTTGGGGAACAAACTTGAACCTGGTGCCATTCAACCTTGTCAACAAAATAGAACTTCAACTATCCCCAGATGAACCATTGAAGGTTTCCATAGACATCACAAGAATATATAGTTAGGAAAAGTTTAGATGCCAATATTTAGCCCAAAAGACAGCACCTTCAAAATAGTAAAATTGAACAATGTGATCGTTCTCTGCGACAGCGCTACACGATCACAAAATCTTCCTATTGAAACTATCAAATTGACTACTGGCGATTCTCAAAATCCATTCAGAAACATAGGAGACATCTCAAATGTGATCAACCTTGATGGGCAATCATTGATCAGAGAAGGAGATTTCGTTGGAAATGACATCTCAACTATATATAGCCAATGCGGCGGAAATTTTCACGTCTCTGATGTCCCATCTCTTGCTCTGGTTCTTTTGTTCAACGATGACAACAACGACTTCGAAACACAAATTCACAAAGAATTCCAAACAACATCTTTCAATCTTGATCAGTTTCAAAAACCAATCATAGACAAAGTTAAATTGACCTTGAATGAAAGTGGATTGAACTGCTCATTATCGCTGAAAGGAAACATAGATAAAAATAATTCTGATAATAATAATTCTTATGGATATATAGATTTAGATTATATGTCATCTATCGATACTGGAAATATCTGCAAGATAGTCCAGCCAATGAGAACTGCATCATTCTATGATTTAGGAGTCATACTTGAACACAAACAAGATGTTCCAAATCCGATCATCAATGCTTTCAAATCATTTGACATCTCCGTGGAGTATTTTTGGAAAACCATTGAATATATAGGAAAACCTCAAACAGAGTTGTATATCTTCAATGGAGGTGCAATAAAATGGAATTTTGAAACAAATTTCAAGTTTCCAATAGTACATTCAGCTATTGATGGAGAAACTACTTTCACATATGCCAATATCAACTATGCGGTCAATCCTCAAAAAAGTGGAGAATTTAATTCAAGACTGATATCTGATTTGAACAATGTCTATATGACTACTTGCGACAACATAGGATCAACAAATGATTTTTCTTCTTTGGGAACATCAAGGTTGGTTCAATTGATGAACAATTGTTTGCATCAAGTTGTCATTCCTGATTTCGGAGGACAGACTGGTCATCTGAATGACAAAAATCCAAAAGATGGCGTCAGACTGACCACGAACATAGAAATCAACCACAAATTTCCACTATCGACTTTGAAAGTCTCAGGTGAAAGGTTATTGTCGTGAGCCTCCAAGGATTCAGATATATATCACCAAGTGTTTTTGATCTCAAAAATAACATCTACCTTCTGGTAGAAGATTTTTCAATGAATGCGAAAATTTCCCACTCAAATGTTCCATTGATTGGCGGAACATTTGGGCTGACTCTGGAAGATATAGATGATTTGGAACGAACTTTCAATTTTTCTGCGCCAATTATGTTGCCAAACTACAAAGATAAACAGCCGAATACATCAGATCACATAGAAAATCCAAAAATTGGTTTTGTAAATACAAAGAATTCATATCATTTGTGTGATTTGTATTATTGGCTAAAAACAAAGAATGTTTATTATCAAAATATATCAAAATTAGATTTGAATATTGGAAAAACATCTAAAATTTCTGTTGATATGATGACTACTTCTCCAATAGATTTTCCAACAACTATAACACCATCCATGCCCGAGGTGGTCACCACTTATTCTCCTGATTTTCAAATCAAAAATGAAGGACGTCCGAGTTTCAAAGAGATTGGTGATATATCTATGTCTGGTAGAAGTTTGAACAACTATGATGTCAAGCTGGTTGATACAGATAGAAATCTGATCGCAAATAGTTATTTGTCAGATTTATCATTCTCAACAAAATTTGATTGGAAAACAATAAAATCTATACCTACTTATACCGAACCGGAACCAGCGGGTGGAGTGCTGGAATGGGAATATTCTTACCAAAACTCAAATACTGGTTCTACATTGAATACAGACAGCTATTCCAAAGTTCCAATCGCAATGAAAGTTCTGAACACAATTTCATTCAACCTGAAATACACATTTTATATCGACATCGCCACTCTTCAAAAATATTCAAGTCCAGAAGGAGCATTCGTGGCGACTCCACCAAGTCTGACTTTTTCAGATATGATTTCAGGAATTATGGACAAGTGGGTAGATTTTCAAAATACAGAGTGGAGGTTGATTGACAATTCGATTCAAATGACAAAATCTGATATTGTGAAAGTAAGTCAGAACTATAATTCAGTATATCAATACAATCCAGTTTTTGGAATGAGAAATATATCAAACTAATCTATTCTTCAAAGTTTATTGAGTTGTCATTGAAAATTTCTTTTGTGATCTTGATTGGAATTTTCTTGATCACAGCATATATCAAGGCATCAGCAGCAGGCATAGAGATGCTGATTATTTCTCCACCAAGAGATATCAACATCACCCCCCAAAGTATTTCATATTTCTTTCCGATGACTGAAACACTTTTAGTTTCGCCGCCAATAAAATCTATGAAATCCAATAACTGATCATAGGGAGTCCTGAAAAAATTCTTTTCCAATCTTGTTTTATGATGTGAAAAAAACAAAAAATGAGAAATTTGTGATGGACTCATCTCAACTGAAATTTTTTCATCAGATTTGTTGGAAAGATATATAGTTGATGTTTGATTGTCGCTGTCCATTCCAGAAATTTCTATGTTGATTGATTCTAAATCTTCAACAGACTTCAAATTTTCTGGATTGACGATCTTCAATTGTTTTTTGCTGAAAACTTTTTGTTTCAAGGTGTGCCTCGATTCAAGATGGAAGGAGAACAATCTCCTTCCATCTTGAAAGAATTATTCAGCGTCTTCAACGACAGCTTCTGATGTTTCTGCTTCCTTCGCAGCTTCATCAGCAGCCTGTTTCTCCATAGCAGCTTTGTAGACAATCTCGCCGGCATTCATCAGGATATCATTTAGTTCTGACACAGACTGATCCAAGACTTCTGGGTTCTCTGTGTCTAGGTTGTCTCTCACAGCTTTGATTCCGTCTTCCAAATCTTCAGCAAGTTCATCTTCAAACTTGTCTCGGTGTTCTTTCAGCAGCTTCTCCGCACGATAGGCAGTTTGCTCTGCACCATTTCTGCGTTCAACTGATTCCTTCTTCAATTTGTCTTCTTCGGCATATTGCTCGGCATCAGACACCATTCTTTCAATTTCTTGTTCGGTCAAAGAAGAATTTCCAGTGATCGTGATGCTCTGGGATTTGCCTGTTGCTTTGTCCTTGGCTGAAACATTCAAAATTCCATTGGCGTCAAGATCAAAAACAACCTCAATTTGAGGAACTCCTCTTGGAGCAGGAATGATTCCATCCAGGACAAAGTTCCCAATCATCTTGTTGCCTTCAACCATCTTTCTTTCACCTTGATAGACTTTGATGTCTACCTGTGGTTGGTTATCAGCAGCGGTTGAATAGACTTTGGTTTGAGAAACAGGAATGGTTGTGTTTCTGCTGATCACCGAATCGGAGACACCACCAAGAGTTTCAATCGAAAGTGTCAATGGGGTGACATCCAACAACACGATGTCATTTCGTTCGCCGGACAGAATGGATCCCTGAATTGCGGCGCCTATGGCAACTACTTCATCTGGATTCACACCCTTGCAAGGTTCTTTCCCAATCCAACTTCTCAATCTTTCAACCACCAGTGGGACTCTGGTGGAACCGCCGACCAGAACAACCTGATTGATGTCTTTGATTGTCATATTGGCGTCTTTCAATGCCTGATCAACTGACTTCTTGGTCTTTTCAACCAATGCTTCAATCAGAGACTCGAATTTGGCTCTGGTGATTGTCAGTTCAAAATGGACTGGCACATTGTCAATGGCTGTCAAGAACGGAAGATTGACATTGGCTTCAACCGAAGATGAAAGTTCAATCTTGACTCTTTCAGATTCCTGCATCACTCGACTTCTGGCATTTGGGTCTTTTTCGACTATCTTTCTGACTTTTTCGTCCATTTCAGAAAGGATGTATTCATACACCTTTTGATCAAAGTCATCACCACCAAGATGAGTGTCACCAGATGTTGATTTCACCTCAAAGACTCCATCACCAATGTCCAGGATTGAGACGTCGAAAGTGCCACCACCAAGGTCATAAACCAATATATTTTCATTGGTATTCTTGTCAAGTCCATAAGCAAGTGCTGCCGCAGTCGGTTCATTGATGATTCGCAGAACTTCCAATCCTGCAATTTCACCAGCATTCTTGACTGCTGTCCGTTGAGAATCGTCAAAATAAGCAGGAACTGTGATCACCGCTTCTTTTACTTCATGTCCTAAATAACTTTCAGCATCTACTTTGAGTTTTTGCAACACCTTAGCAGTAATTTCTTCAGGCGAGTGATCTTTGCCTTCTAAATTAATTTTTGTGCGAGTCCCCATCGATCGCTTGACAGAAGAAATTGTATTCTTCGCATTCACTATTCGCTGATTTTTAGCCTTCTGACCAACAATATACTCATCTTTTCGCAAGGCCACTACCGATGGTGTAGTCCTAGCACCCTCGGCGTTGGCAATAACTACCGGCTGCCCATTTTCAATAACAGCCACAACCGAATTTGACGTTCCACTATCAAAACCCAGAACCGTTCTCATTATTTTTCTCCTTTTCAGCAAGATTGATATCATTGCCCAACACTAAGCCGACATTATAGATATCTTTCATTTATTTTAATTATGTAGAAATTTATATTCTTCATAATATTTAGATATTTGATCTAAACCTTTTTGACTAAAAAATTTTGTTTTTGAAGATATAATATGATCTATATTTATTATTCTATTTTTATTAGAAATATAATGATTAAATTTATGACTTTCTTTTTTATTTCCTTTTAGAATTCCATTGTTAAAATCAGAAAATCTATGTCTATATATTGATCTATTTTTGTATCTTTCAAAATCTATTATAAATTTATATTCAAAACATTTAAGATTATTTTCCATCATAGTTATAAATTTATATAGATCATTTTGATTTATTTTTATATAATATCCAAACTCTTTATTTTTCATTCTTGGCTCGCGAATAAGTGAAGATTCAAAACCAATTTCAGATAATTTTTCTACCAATAAATCTACATATTTCTTTCTGAAACCTTCTGTATGAATGTTAGCAAAACTTTGTCCATTTTTTGTGTTATTGAATCCACCATCACCGACCCACCAATGATAGATAACTAATGGAGTCAATTCAATATCTTCTGGAATAATTTTTTCTTTTTTCCCATCAAGATTATACCATTGATTATAAATTTTTGTCAAATATGTATTACTTTTTGTAGTTAAATGAAAATATTTATTTTTTCCTACTGACCTGGACAAAATATGAGGATCATATATCTTGAATTTTTCTAATAAATATTCAGAATATTCTCTATGTTTAGAGGCGTGTCTAAAACAGGCATTTTTGCAATTATTATAAATAGTTAGATATCCATCTCCTAATAATTCTCCTGTCAAAATTTGTTGTAATTCTTCATCCGCCTCAGATTCTTGATTAGGAGTTCCCTTAGAAAAAGGATTTTGAGTTTCAACTCCGCATTTTCTAAGAATTCTATAAACTTGTGTCCAAGAAATATTCAGATCTTCTGCAACTTTTCTTCCAGATTTATATCTGTCATATAATTCAACAACTTCCTTCCAATCAACTTTTTGATTCATATTATTTCCAATCCATTCAATTCTTCAAAATTCAAACAAAATCACTCGACTTTTCAGTTATAGATTACTTTCCATCGGCAGAAATTTCAACCTCGAAAATTCTGTTTCACCAGTTGGGGTAGGTAGGACCAGAATGTTTAGCCTTCGCAGGATCATAGTCTGCCGTCAGCGCATAACCTGTTTTGTCTGCATTGGTCACAACACTCACACCAAGTTTTGTAGTCCCGCCGGCATATCCAGTCCCATCGAACATCAGTTCAGCATTATTTGCCGCTGTGGCATCGCCACTGATTTGCACCACGTCAACGCCAAGTTTCGCAGTTCCGCCTGCATAGCCAGTGCCATCAAACATCAATTCAGCATTGTCTGCTGCGGTTGTGTCATCGCTGATCTGAGTCACATTCACTCTGATGTCTCCTGCTTCTTCTGGATAGAAGATCAAAATAGTAGTTTTAGCACCAACAGATGTAGTCTGAACCCTGACAACGACCGTATCTGCATTCATTTCGTCGGAAGTCAGGTCTATGTAGTACACCCCACTTGTTCCTATTTCATGTGCCTCATCCGTGCAATCAACAAAGTCGACAGCATCGAGTGAATATTCACTATCCAGCCCAGTAGCTCCAGTCACTGCATCTCCATCTGCATCATAGATAGGGAATGTGACTCTGTATGCTGTGTTTTTTCTTGGAATAGGTCTTGCGTCTGTTGCTGCCATTTACCAGCTCCTTCCGAATATTGGGGTAGATTTCATTCCTGGGATACCACTTCTCAAAATATTAAGTATATTAGACGAAGGATTTGGTGTAGGTGCTTCTCCCCCGGTAAGAAATGCCATCATTGTTTGTCCATCCTGCCAATGATCAAAACTTGCTGTTCCAGCCCCAGGAAGTGTTTGTACTGTTTGTCCATTCTGCCAAAAATCAAACCCATGTGTGTCGCCCCCGCCCTCGGTGTAGGCGGCGTTGAGCTTGGGGGAGAGAGTCGTGGAGCTGTTGTAGGACCGTGCATTGACAACCTGTGCAACTCCGCCCCATCCGCCACCGTGTTTCCAGAAAAAAGCCATCGGATTGCCACTCACCCATTCGGGTAGGGCAATGGGTTGCTGCGCCTGTACGGCCACGTCCTCTGATACCTGCCAAGTTCCAACGGGCCATGCTGAGATGACCCAATCTCCAGAAGTGGCCGTCAAGGATCGCGCGAGATAATTTGCACGAGTGCCGAACTGAGCTGCTGACGCTGAAAGCTCTGAATATACGTGCGTTGTTATTGGCAATGTCCCAGAAGACGATACAGGCATTAAGGATATGCTTGATGATCCTATTGTTGCACCAACAGGAATTGGCACAGAGGAAAACCGTATTCCGCTTTCAATGTCATATTGCGAATCATTTGAGTCTCCGCAGCCGTTCGTGGCCGCAGTGAGGTTGAAAATCTCGAAGCCGTAGGTGACATATACATCATCCGCGCTCGCCCCCACCTGCTGCTCGGCCATGGTCGTATCTAACGTCAGCGCCCCCGTCGCAGCCAGCGCGACGTCCGCCGGCAGCCCGCACAGTAGAACGTGACTCTGCCCCCGCCGCTGCCACCGGGCCATCATGGGGTAGTCGTTGCCCGCCGCGTCCCACGCCCGCGGCTCGTGGAACCACAGGCCACGAAGTCCGTTCGCAAGTTGAAATTTGCCCGGATCTGGAACATCTGCATCTACACTGCCCAATGACCAGTCATCAGGAGGGAGAGTTGATGTCCCTTTTGCCCACGCCGGCATACTCCCTTGCCACCCAACACCAAGAACTTTGACCAAATGCAGTCCTTGCTCACCTATCGTTGGCTTCGGCAATGCAGCTACATCATTGATTCTGATCACAGGTCTCATCATATCTGGCCAAAGTCTCACTCCCAAATCAATTCCTGCCCCCAAAGCATCTTTTGCCCACCAGCCATCTTCATCGGCAACTGGAACAAATCCAGGAATGACTCTGGCAATTGGCTGCACCTTTCCTGCTTGATTGATCCAAGCCAAACCTATGACTTTCAAGTTTGCCTTCACACCTCGTCTCGCCATAGAAATAGTTCCATCATTAGTGCAATCAGAGACATATCCACAATTGCCCATTGAGAATCTCACACCAGAACGAGCGGAAAGTGTAGGCTTCAAATCAATTGAAGGACGATCATCAAGTTCTGATGCAGGAGTATATTGTCCCTCATTTGCAAAATATCTGTGAGGACCAATGGTGCATCCAATCCTGAATTGCTTTTGGCTTTTTCGCCATTTAGTAGCTGACAAATAAAATTCGTGTTCAGTTTCTCCTGGTTTGGTCGTCAAAACCCCAGATCCTCCATTTTCTATTCTGTCTCTTTCGACAAGAGTAGCCACTAAACGACCTCCCAGTCATCCCAATAACACAATCCAGCAGATCCAGCGTGAACAAACTCAATTGACACAATTCCCACGCTTGTTGGAGTGAAAACCAAAGAAAGTTGTTCCCAGGTGTCTGCTGCTGCAACCATTGTCACTTCAGCATCTGCAACTCCCGTTGCTGACCCATCTCTGACTCTCAATGTTGGCAGTGTATCAGCATAGTCTCCGTTATATCTTGCCCAAATTGAAATAGTAGTCTCGACATTGTTGACAGGAAGTTGGAATCTCTGCTTGGTTCCTGTCGTCAATTTCAATGAATTGCTTGCTGTTTTGGTGATTGTAGTTTCCTGCGTTCCTGCTCCACCATATATCCTTCTGACAACCTGTGCCCAATAGTTCCCACTGGCATTCATTCCTCTGACTCGGATGCAAATCTCTCCCGCATGGTCAGCAGTGTGTGTCAATGTGAACGTCTGCCAGTTGGTGTCGTCAACCATAATTTCTTCTGAAAGTGCTGCTCCTGCGACCTTGTAGATAGGATCGTCAGCAGGATCTATGACTTGGCATCTTGGGACTTCTGTTCTTCCAGTTCCATCCTGAATCATATAAACATCAACAACCAAATTTTCATCTTTTTCCAGCCAGAAGGGCCAGTCGAGGTAGAGCGGGCTCGTGTTGTCGCCAAAGATGCACTTCTGGCTGTGGACCAGATCGCCGGTGATGGTCGCAGCGTCGGTGACGATGGTCCCGGCGTTCATCCAGGCTCGCACGGAGTCAGCGACCCCGGCGGCGTTGCGGATCAGCACTGTCGGAAGGGAGTAGCGATAGTCGTCACCTGTGTAGCCGCTGACCTGCGTCGTGCCGCTGAGGGTCGTGCCGATGCCAGCAAGGACGTAGCAACTGTAGATGTCGGTCGTATTGTTGAACGTCGATCCATCAAGGCAGCCACCGGAGCAGGAGTAGCAGCCGTAGTTGTTCCCCGTGAATGTGCCGCTGAAAGTGCCACCAGAGCAGGAGATGCAGCCGTAGCTGTTCCCCGTGAATGTGCCGCTAAAAGTGCCACCAGTGCAGGCGATGCAGCCGTAGCTGTTCCCCGTGAATGTGCCGCTAAAAGTGCCACCAGTGCAGGAGCCGCAGCCGTAGCTGTTCCCCGTGAATGTGCCGCTGAAAGTGCCACCGGAGCAGGAGTAGCAGCCGTAGTTG
>Ga0209518_1004977_pt1 | contig 10323 bp, 14 predicted proteins | sample RifGroB1_FD_183993 | JGI IMG/M metagenome (GOLD analysis project Ga0209518, IMG submission 183993) | Groundwater microbial communities from Rifle, Colorado, USA - Groundwater B1 (SPAdes) (version 2) | ecosystem: Environmental > Aquatic > Deep subsurface > Groundwater | place: Rifle, Colorado... | reverse complement strand
CAACTGCTAGGATCAGTACCATAAGGAGGTCGGCATTTACCATCAATACATACTTTTGAACCTTCGCAATCGGTATTATCGGTGCAACTGCTAGGATCAGTACCATAAGGAGGTCGGCATTCACCATCAATACATACTAATGATCCTGAGCATTCAATATTATCAGTACATACTTGGGCTTTCTCGCGGATGTCTTGGGACTGTTTAACCAGCAAAACTCCGGCCACAATGGCTCCGAGAAGAAAAATAAGGCCGACTAGTTGCCAGAGCTTTTTGTTTTTCTTTCCCTTAAGTATCTTAAACATACCTCACATAAACGTTATCACTGCCGAAAAGAAATGCAAGAGCCAATCAGTGTACTCGGTGAACTCGGTTGGTCAGTGTGTCAGTGAACCAGAACCGATATACCGATTTACTGAGTACACTGGTTTTGCTGATTCTCCGGAGTTAGATGGCAAGGAGAAGCGAGCCTATGATGACCATTATTCCAAGCCCTGCTCCAAATATGGTTGGCCAGCCGGTTCCTGAATTTGGCAGCGCGGCTTCTGTCGGGGTCGGAGTTCCTGCGCAGGCGCAGTCTGCTTCGGCTACACACGAGGCGTTTCTGCAATATCCCTGGTAGCAAATAAGATCGCTCCCACAGTTGCTATTACTCCCGCAAGTTCCCCCGCAGACGTTGGGAGCGCCGGAAGGATTGGGAGAGGAAGTGGTTGTTGCTGTGGCTGTGGCGGTTGATGTTGAAGTTGCCGTGGCTGTTGCAGTCGCTGTCGCTGTTGCCGTGGCGGTTGACGTTGCCCCGATTGTAAAGGACAGTTTGCAGGCGGCACCGGCCGCCTGGGGCTTACTGCTTGGTGCAGTCGGGGCAACAGGAACTTGTCTTAGCTGGTAAAGTCTGATTGCTGTAAAAATAGCAACTCCAGCGAGCATTAAAGTAGCTATTACTATAGTGATTGTTCCTATTTTTGATTTCATTTCCATTTACCCAACACCTTAACCTCCGCTGATACATTAAAAACTGTTGTGCTTGTCGGAATTACATAGGTGTCGCAAAATTCATTCTTGCCCCCGCCCGGCCTTTTATCTGTTGTTTCAGGCCTTTGTGTGCCGTTAATCGTAAATCTCGCTGCTTCCACCGGAACCAGATTTTCTAATACTTCGCCAGCGGCGCAGAAATTAACAGTATCTCCTGCTTTATATTTAGCAAGGTCAGTAGTACTCAAAGACGCCCAGGCCGCGGAATATGCATTAATATTTTTACAGCTAAAACTATTCCCCCCGCCCCCACCACCGCCACCAATTCCACTGCAAGGTTCTGAGTGTGGTCCATCAGTACAATCCCAACCATTCCAATATGAATCATCACAACTTCTTGGGCCCCCAGAATCGTTTGGACAATCAACCACAGAATCTAAACACCAGGCATCTGAACTGCCATCTTTTTTACAGATATACTCAACACGATACCCACCTTCAGCCGCCGCCTTTTCTTTAATTTGCTGGTTTTGCTGAGTTAAAATAACCCCGCCAGCGATGCCGCTAACCAGAACCAAAAAACCAAGGATGGTTGCGATGATCTTTCCCCCCCCAAATTTTTTTTTCGGAGGTGGCGTTACCATTGCCGAAAGACCGTCAGAAACCGGCGCAGCTGTCCCCACATTCGCGTCCCCTTCTGACTGATCACTATTTTGTGGTATGGGAGGAATATCTGTTGTTGAGAAATCGGGAATTACCGGAGGTATGGCACCGGTGGGTGTGGTGTCTGTAGGCTGGTTTTGGGTTGGGTCAGATTGATTGGGCATTTTTCCAAACAATAAAACTAAAAAGCATTACTGCTATTCCCATGATAGATAGTAGAAGAGTGGGAGTCAAGCTGCCGGTTTCCGGCACCGGGGCCGGGGAGGAAGTTGAAGTGGCTTTGGAAGTGGTTGTTGGGGTTGCCGATGATGTTGGAGATGGGGTTGTGGTTTGAGCAGAACCGGACGCTTCAAAGGCTGGGGCTTCTCCGGCTTGAACAATGAAATTTCGAGTTAGACTTCTTGTAATTCCGGAAATATCTTTCCATGTAATTGTGACTTTATGGGCGCCTGGCGTTAAATTATTCGGCGGGCTCCAGTTCCATGATCCGCCGCTACCAACATTTATATTGTCGGTGATTGGATTTTCGGATTCAATTTTTATTGTGAGCTCCGCTCTTGCCGGGCCGTCGCCGAAGAACTCCGGTTGGGTTGAGGTTACAGTTTCTCCCTCATCAACGCTCTCAAGAGTTACGGTTCCTGAAGAGGTTGGTGTTCCATTTTCGGGGATGTTGAATTTTGATTCTTGATTAAGTTCAGACGGAAGATTAAGGGAAGCGCCCGGAACTTGGCCGTCACCGCTTGGAGATAAACTCTTAAAATCGTGGGTACTTCCGAGAATTATCGGGGGAACCGGCTTGGCCGATTGGGGGTAAATTTGGGCAGATGAAACCCCTGCCGGTCCGGCCTGGACAGAAATTTCAATGAGTGTGTTCGCCGGGTCCGCATTAGGAAGTTTGATTACATAATTCCCGGAATCTGAAGTAAATGTCGAGAAAAGTTGACTTTCGGCATTAACATAGACCAAAGCTTTTTTAACAGGTTGCCCTGTCGCTGTCAAAACCGAGCCGGAGACTATTGCGGGATTTGTTTCGGGTGGTGCACCGACTAAAGTTTTTGCCTGCCAGGGGATTCCATTATTATCAAAAAAGATACTGTTTGAATTTATTTTGTAGTCATAGCTAGTGTTTGGTTTGAGGCCGGTTAAATTTATTGCGTGGGTGAAGCCTCTTTCGTCGGCCGAAGTGTTGCCTTCGTCCAAAACAAGAAATCCGGAAGTCTCTTTATCTGTAGTCCAAGAAACGGTTAGTGAGGAATCTGCGATATTTGATACACGGATGTTATTGGGTTCGGATTCTCCTGTGGCCCCAATTCTGAAAATTTGTTTGTAGTTGACTAAAAATACTCCTGCGAAAGTTGCGGCAACAAGTAAAACTATACCCAGAATAGTTGGAATTTTATTTCTTTTTATCATGGTGTTATGAAAATTTTTACCCGAAGTTTTTCAATCATTGAGCTATCCAAATTCGGATCAAGTTCTTTGCTGACAGCATCAGAGATTACTGGAGCCGGTTTTGAGATGACTGCCCGATAAATACTAAATCCAACCCAGGAGAGAGTGGTGATTAATGTAAACATTAGAACAACAATAAGGCTTGGAATTTTAGTTTTCATTAGGCAATATTGGAACTTTTCCTGATATTATCGCAGTATTTGCATTTATTCCTAAAGTATCAATTTTTACTGGAATTCTTAAGTTCTCTATATCTTTTATCATAAGGTTTAGATTTTGATAAGCGCTCGTGATACTTATTGAAATAGATACTTCTTTTGCTTTGTTTCCAATCAAAGCTACTTCCCCCATAGAAATTCCAAGAATCCCAACCGAATTTTTGGCTGCCAGTCCTTCAATTTGTCTTACTAAAATATCTGGTGAAGGGGAATCGGGAATCGCACTCTCAATAATCGGGATAGCTGATTGTTCTTGAGAGAATACCTCTCTTGCCTTTTCCAAATTAGAAATTTTTTGATCAAGCTTTTCTATTAGAGACTCTTTTCCCTGAACTTCTTTGACTAGAGAAATAATGGTAAGTGCGGTTGGCTTTAGGGCAAAAAGGGAAAAAACAACTATTGTCGCCATCGAAAGAATGATTTCCAGAAACATCTTTAAGTCCGCCCTTTTTTTGTAAAGAGCGAGGATGTTTAGAAAAAATTCTTTGTATCTTAGATATTGTCCCCTCCAACCAAGTGCCATATTTAGTATTTGATATCAATCGCAAAGATAGTCAACGCCGGATTATTTTCGGATTGAGAAACCGAACCCAAAAAAACCTCTTTGAAAAGTTTCTCTGCGTCCAGGTTTGCGATAAACTGCATTATTGCAAACTCGCTTCCAGCTACCCCTTTGATTTGGGCGGAGGATTCTTGAAAAGATAATGAAGAGAAGCTCGCATCGGGAGGAAGCTTGGAAGAAACTCTGGACAAAATTTCAGAAAATTTGTTGTCTTTTGAAATTTCCTCAACGATGTTAAGTTTTTCCTGAAGACCCCTAAACTGTTTCTCAAAATCCGACTGCGAGGAGATTTGGGCACTTTTTACTTCTATGAGGTCATTTAAATCGCTGTTTCTGGCATCTAGCCAAAATCGGGATAAAAATGCTCCCATTACAATCATCTCGGTGATGATGACTATAATTCTGAAAGTTCCCATTGCCCACTTGAGAATTCGGCCGACAACGGAAACATCAAATTCCTCTTGAGGCAAAAGATTAATAGATCTGGTTTTAGCCATAGACAGTCTTTCTCAATATAGCATATAAGCAAAGCTTGGCCAAATAAGAATTTGGTGAAAAGCTATGAAAGAAGTTTAGATAAGGAAGATTTGATGCGGGCGGCTTTGTTTTTGTGAATGGTCATTTTCTTGGCAGCGCGGTCGGCAAAAGACGAAGCTTTTTGTATTAAATCTTTGGTTTTTAGTTTTTTGGCTTTTCTTACCGCAATCTCAAGACCGCCCAAAATCGATTTATTAACCCTAGCTTTTTTAAGAGATCCCCTCAGCGCCCTTTTGGCTGTTTTAGTAACCGGCATGGCGATAGTATAATCGAGACTGTCGATGAAATCAATAAATCCACATATGATGATAAAGAAACTTTTTGACTCTCAACAGAAAACCGTTCTTTCCGCCGCAACAATTATTATGTTAATGGTTGTTGCCTCAAGAATTTTAGGGCTTATTCGCCAAAGAGTCTTGGCTTCGTTTTTTACTCCCGATGAGCTTTCCCTTTTTTTTGCGGCTTTTAGGCTCCCTGATTTAGTTTTCGAGGTTTTGGTATTTGGAACTTTTTCTGCCGCGTTCATACCTGTTTTTACTGGATTAATTAAAAAAAACAAAAAAGAGGCATGGCGGATTGCAGCGACAGTTGTTAATGTTGGAATTTTGGCTCTTCTAGGACTTGCTGTAATCCTAATTATTTTTTCCTCGCACCTTTATGGGGTTTTGGCTCCCGGATTTACAAATGGCCAGCAGGAGACAATAGTTTCTTTAACCAGGATTCTTTTTCTCGCCCAGGGATTTTTTGTGGTCAGCTATGTTTTAACTGCGGTTTTGGAATCGTCCCGTAGATTTTTGGTTCCTGCCATTGCCCCCCTTTTTTATAATTTAGGAATTATTTTCGGTACCTTGATTTTTGCCGGACGGTTTCATCTGATGGCTCCAGTAATTGGTGTGATAGTTGGATCTGCCCTTCATTTTTTAGTTCAACTACCCCTTTCACTTAAATTAGGTTTTAGATTTAAATCCCAAATTTCAATTGATGAAAATGTTAGAAAGATAGGTAAACTGGCAGTGCCCAGAATCATTGAAGTATCAGTTATTCAAATAATGAAAACAGTGGAGCTTTTTTTAGCATCCCTAATTTCAACCGCCTCCTATACATATTTCACTTTAGGCAATACGATACAACTTGTGCCTGTGGGGCTTTTTGGAGTATCAATTGCCAAAGCTTCACTTCCAACTCTTTCAAGACAGGTCGGACAGAAGAAGATTTTTCGAAAAACCCTTTTTAATGCCCTATATCAAATGATTTTTTTGGTTCTGCCTCTTTCTGCTGCTCTGATAGTTCTCAGAATCCCAATTGTCAGACTACTTTTTGGAACCGATATTTTTGGCTGGGAGGCAACCGTTCAGACGGGGATGGTGGTATCGGCTTTTGCTTTCGGAGTAATTTTTCAAGCAGCAGCATCTCTTCTTGCAAGGGCATTTTACGCGATGCGCGATACAAAAACTCCGGTTACAATCTCAATAATTTCTCTTATCGTCAATATTTCTTTGGCGTTTGCGTTTGTTAGAGTCTTTAAGTTTCCCGCGTGGTCCCTGGCGCTTGCCTACTCGATTGGAGTTTTTATACAAGGAACAACTCTTTTTGTTTTAATAAATAGGCGTCTTAAAAACGGGTCGTTGCTGAAACTTCTTCTCCCTCTTTTTAAGTCTGCTTTTGCTTCTGTCATTTCGGGCGGAGTAATGTTTTTCATGCTCAAATTCTTTGACAGGTGGGTATGGATTAAAAAGGCACCTATCAATCTTCCTTTTGAAAAGTTTGTTCTTGATACCCGCTATACAAGCAACTTGTTGTTGTTAACCATTTTTGTATCTCTCGGTGGAGTAGTGGTGTATCTTCTTGTTTCCTGGCTTCTTAAATCAGAAGAATTGACAAACTTTGTAAATCTCATCAGAAGATTTTTTGTTTCAAAAAAGGTTGGTTCAGTTCCTTTCAAGGAAACGGAACTTGTCTCCGGACCCCCCACAGATTCAAGCTCGTCTTAATTTTTATAAATTTGGCCTCGATATTTAGTTTTCCTTATCCATCCAAATTTCCTTTTTATTAAAATCCAGTTCTATACATGTCCTTGTTCTACCAACTCTTAATCTATAAAATTTTTTCTTGCTTTCTACCTTGTCAATGTCGAAGTTCGGCAGAAAAGGGTAATCTAATACTCAAAGTTTGTCTATAATCCTTTTTGAGTCGACTCTTGCTATTTTTGAAAGTTCCTTTCTAGCCTTTTTACTAAAAAGGACCCTATACATATTCGGAAACTACTTCTTCAAGGGGAATTCCTTTACCTCTTTTTTCTTTCTCGAGTTTTTTTACAATCCCGATGTCTTCGAAATCCTCAAGTGCCTCCTGAAGGGAAACAAACTCATCTATCTTAAGTAGAACTGCGCGGGGTTTGCTTCTGTGGAAAATGTATGCCAACCCCCTCTTATCAACAGAGTCAAGAAGCCCGAGGGCATCCTCTCTCATGTCTGTTATTGTTTTTACGTTTTGGTCGGTTGGTATTAACATGAGATTAATATACATATTTTCCTAAGGTCTGTCAAGGGAAAATGACACTTGACATCCCTTAGCACTCGGGGTATATTAGTGCTAATTATGAGCGACGGACTGACTGCGAGACAGACGCAAATTCTAAAGGTAATTGTAGACGAATATATTGCCACGGCAGCGGCTGTGGGATCGGAAGCTCTTGATAAGAAATATAATTTAGGCGTTTCCCCCGCAACCATTAGGAATGAAATGGTTTCTTTAACCAAATCCGGTTATCTCAAGCAGCTTCACACTTCCGCAGGACGTGTTCCCACTCCGGTTGCCATGAAATTTTATATAGACCAATTAATGGAAGAAAAGCAAATGAGTCTTGTAGATGAAGTTAAGGCTAAAGAGGAAGTTTGGGACTTTCGGGGAGATATTGACCAACTTATGGAGGAGGCAACACACGCTCTTGCTACAAGAACAAGATCATTGGCTGTTGCTGCATTAAAAGACAAGAAGGACCGTTTTTGGTATGCAGGGCATTCATATGTTTTTGAAAATCCTGAATTTGCTAATGTGATCGATTGCCAGAATCTCTTTTCTATTTTTGAGGAATTTGATAAACTTGACCAGCTTTTTTTTGGAATGACAAAATCGGCTTCCCCACTCGAGATTTTATTTGGAGAAGAATTGGGCTGGTCGGAACTTGCTCCGGCGGGAGTTATTACTACCCATTTTAATATCAGAGGTAAGCCTGGAGCATTGGGAGTAATTGGGCCGACAAGAGTTGATTATGCCAGTGTAATTCCGACATTAAGATACTTTGGAAATTTAGTAGAGGAAATAGCAAATGCCTAAGAATCAACTTAAGGATCAGCTTGCAAGAGCCTTGGCTGATTATGACAATTTAGTCAAAAGAACTGAAGCCGAGAAAGCTATTTGGATGAGTTTTGCCAAAAAAGATCTTTTGGTCAAGTTATTACCAGTAGTTGATTCTTTGGAGACCGCTCAGGGTCATTTAAAAGATCCTGGTTTGGATTTGGTTTTGGCAGAAGTTAAAAAAGTTTTTGAAGGTGAGGGGATAGTTGAGATTGGTACTGAAGGTCAATTTGATGCCAATTTGCACGAGGTTATTGACTTAGAGTCCGGAGGGAAGAAAAATATGATTGCAGAAGTAGCACAAAAGGGTTATAAATTTACAAGTGGTGAGGTTATAAGACACGCCAAAGTTAGAGTATACTCTAACAAATCCGAAGCACGAAATCCGAAATCCGAAACAAGTTTTTAATTTTTAAAATTATAATTTAGAATTTGTTTAGAATTTCGATATTCGAATTTTGAATTTAAACTTATATGGGAAAAATAGTTGGAATTGATTTAGGAACAACAAACAGTGTTGTTGCTGTGATGGAGGGGGGCCGCCCCAAAGTTATCCCCGCGGCAGACACCGGGAGAAATATTACTCCGTCGGTGGTTGAGCCTGTTAAAAATCTTGTTGGAGACGTTGCCAAACGCCAAGTTGTTCTAAATCCCAAAAATACTATTTACTCAATCAAGAGATTGATGGGTAGACGCCATGATGATAAAGAAGTAGAAAGAACCAAAAAAATGGTTCCATATGAGATTGTTTCGGGCAAAGATGGCGGAGCTGATGTTGAAGTTGAGGGTAAAAACTACACTCCTCAGGAAATTTCTGCAAGGATATTAATGAAGCTTAAGAAAGACGCCGAAACCTATCTCGGAGAGAGGGTCGAACAGGCAGTTATCACTGTTCCTGCTTATTTTGATGACTCCCAAAGACATGCAACCAAACAAGCGGGAGAAATTGCAGGATTTAAAGTAGAAAGAATAATTAATGAGCCAACCGCAGCCGCTTTGGCATATGGCTTGGATAAAAAGCATGCCGAAAAGATCGCCGTATATGACCTTGGTGGGGGAACTTTTGATATTTCAATCCTTGAGCTTGGGGAAGGTGTGTTTGAGGTTAAGGCCACAAACGGGGATACACATTTGGGAGGAGATGATTTTGACGAGGTGATTGTTGATTATATTGCTTCGGAATTCAAAAAAGAAAACACTGTTGACCTAAGAGGTGATAAACAAGCGCTTCAAAGAGTCAGAGATGCTGCCGAGAAAGCAAAGATTGAGCTTTCCGCTGCCGATGAGGTTGAAATTAATCAGCCCTATATTACCCAAAAAGACGGCCAGCCGATGCATCTGACAATGAAGCTTACTCGAGCAAAATTGGAAAATCTAGTTTCCGATTTGATTGAAAAGACAATGAAGCCAGTTAGTGACTGTTTAAAAGACGCGAAGCTTGACCCGCACGATATCGATGAAGTAATTCTAGTCGGAGGTATGACGAGGATGCCGAAGGTTGTCGAAACCGTTAAGAATTTCTTCGAAAAAGATCCCAATAAAAGCGTTAATCCAGATGAGGTTGTCGCGATTGGTGCTGCAATTCAGGCCGGTGTTTTGGGGGGTGAGGTTAAGGACATTCTTCTTTTGGATGTAACTCCCTTGACTCTTGCGATTGAAACTCTTGGAGGGGTTGCAACCCCAATGATTCCAAGAAATACAACAGTTCCAACTAGCAAAACCGAAACTTTCTCAACAGCTGCCGATAATCAGACGCAAGTTCAAATCGTCGTGACCCAAGGAGAGCGTCCGATGAGCGCGGACAATAAAACCCTGGGAACATTTACCTTAGACGGAATTCCTCCTGCTCCAAGGGGTGTCCCTCAAATCGAGGTTACTTTTGACATGGATGCTTCAGGAATTCTGACTGTTACAGCAAAAGACAAGGCAACAGGAAAGACTACAAATATTAAAATCACAGGAGCAGTAGGGCTTTCCGATGATGAAATAAAAAGAATGCAGGCTGAGGCTGAAAAGCACAAAGAGGAAGACGAGAAGAAAGCGGAAACCATAAAAACAAAAAACAATGCCGATTCAATGGTGGCAACTGCAGAAAAGGCACTCAAAGACGCCGGAGATAAAGTTGATGCAAAAATTAAAGAACAAGTCGAAGAAAAAATTAAGAAAGTTAAGGAAGTAGTGGGGAAAGACATCTCTACAAAAGAAGAAATTGAATCAGCAACCAAGGACCTAAGCGATACACTAAGCCAGGTTGGCCAGGTCATGTATGGTTCGACAGGCTCACCATCTGGCGATGCCGCAGATCCCGAGCCTGTAGAGGGAGAAAAAAAAGATGAGAAAAAGGAGAAGGTTGAAGAAGGCGAAGTGGTAGAATAACTTCATGGCCGCAACCTCGGATTACTACGATATTTTGGGGATTTCCAAGAGCGCTTCTGTTGATGAAATTAAAAAAGCATACAGAAAGCAGGCTTTGGAGTGGCATCCAGATAGACATAAAGATGACAAGGAAGCTGCTGAAAAACGATTTAAAGAAATAAACGAAGCCTATCAGGTTCTTTCTGA
>Ga0209518_1004976_pt1 | contig 10328 bp, 11 predicted proteins | sample RifGroB1_FD_183993 | JGI IMG/M metagenome (GOLD analysis project Ga0209518, IMG submission 183993) | Groundwater microbial communities from Rifle, Colorado, USA - Groundwater B1 (SPAdes) (version 2) | ecosystem: Environmental > Aquatic > Deep subsurface > Groundwater | place: Rifle, Colorado... | reverse complement strand
TAAAACTTAATGATGAACAAAAAACTTTTTTTATGCAAACCAATAAAAAGGCAAAATCATTTGTTTTGACTTTTCAAAAAAAATGGGAAGAAAAATGCAGATTGAAAGAAAAAGAGGAGAGAGCATGAAAAAGAAGCCTGCGGAAGAGAAAGGAGCAGTTGATTTAACAGACCCTGAAAACGAATATGTTTTAAGTAGGTTTATTGAATTACCAATAGAAAAACAATGTGATAGAAATTTTAGAAATGAATCTTTTAAAAAAATGAGCCTTGAATGCAGAAAAAAACTCAAAAAATAAAAGTCATGAACAGAAAGAGAATTCTATCAGAAGTCTTTCTGCTTTAAAATACTTTTCAGTTCGTTGATTGAAAGATCTGTTGTCTGGCTGATTTGCTCCAGGCTTAAGCCTATCTGATAAAGCTTTTTCGCTGTCTTAACTGCTTTTTTATATTCACCTTCTCTTATTCCTTCAAGTTTTCCTTCAAGTTTTCCTTCTTGAATTCCTTCAAGTTTTCCTTCATTTCTGATTTTTCTGGCTAAAACGGTGAGCATTTGACCTGCCTCCTCAGTTTTTTTGATTTTCCTGATCTCTTCTTCTTCGATTTTTTCTTCAAACATTTTTGAAAACCAATTGACAAACATCCTGACATCGATGATTTGTTCTTCTTTGATGAATTCAATGACTTTTTCAATCGCTGTTTTCAGCCCCGCTTCATCTCTTTTTTTCTCTAATAAAATCACACCCGCAATCAGATTTTTTAAATTCATCAAGACTTCATCCTCTATGTCTTTCTCGATGATTTTATAATACTCGAAACTGGGAATGTATTTTTCAGGGATATGGGTTTCAATCATGTCTTTGATATTGTTTTTGGCACTCCAGTTTTCCTTGCCGTTGTAAAGCAGGATGGGAAAGACATTGGGAAGCTTTCCCTTTTGCGTATTTCTTAAAAGAAGGTCATAAAACTGGAGTAAATAAAGGAGCATCCGGACCGGAAAAGTTTTATCCGCTTTCGATTGAAACTCCAAAAGGACAAAAATATAAAACTCTTTGTCTTTCAGTTTGAGTTTATAAATAACATCCGACTCCCGTTTCAAAAAATCATCTGTTACAAAAGATTTGTCTAATAGTTCAATATGCTTAAAATCGAGGTCTCGGACAAAATCTTCATGGACAAAGCCTTTGATGAGCTGGATAAAGATATTTTTATTGGAAAATAAATATTTATAGGCAGAGTCATGACTGTGTTTTTTTCTCATAGAGTAAATTTAACTTCAAATGCTGGTGGAAAAAAATTAAGCATCTTTTTTGATTTAAAAATTTTTATCTTCAAACCTTCATAAAAAAATATTTTTAAAAAAATTCTTACCCCTGACTCATTTTGACAGAGACGGGTGTTATATTTATATTTTGTTAAAACAACATTTAAAATACTAAAATATTATTAATAGGAGGTTTTATGGAATTTTGGGCTAAAACAGATTCTGAAGGGAATTCCGGTATTGATGTTTTTCATCATTTATTGAATGTGGGATATGTGGCAAAAACTTTGCTGAATGATACAATTTTAAAAATATTAGGATTAGACCCTTTACAGTGTGCCGCCATTGCTGCGCTTCATGATATAGGAAAAATTTCTCCGGGGTTTCAAAGTAAATGTGAAAAATGGATAGAAAAATATTCGTTAAACGCAATTGCCCGGAAAGAATATTGGAACAGACAAGAAAAAGATCATGCAAAGGTGGGAAAATATCATCTTGAAAAGTTTTTTCAGGAAATATATAAGGAAAATGGATTCAAACAATATTCAGCCAATTTTTTAGCCTCGGCAATAGCCTCCCATCATGGAAAATTGTTAGGAGTTGCATCAAGACCCTCTCATGAACCGACTGGAGCGGGTTATTGGAAAGAAGAAATCAACCAAACGATAAATGAAATTATTCACGAATTTAAAAAACCCGATGCAATCCCGGTAAATGATCACGGAATGTCTGCAGCTTTATTTTTTGTTGCCGGGCTTACCACTCTGGCAGACTGGATAGGTTCCGATGAAAATTTCTTTCCCAACAATCAGAATTTAGATGTTGATGAAATTAAAGTCAGGGCAGAAAAAGCAGTGGATAGTTTGAGAATTGGGCAAATTCAGGTTCAGAAAAATCTCGCCTTTGAGAATATCTTTCAATTTTCTGCCAATGAGATGCAGAAAAAGACCCTGCAAACCATCCAAAAACCAGGAATTTATATTATTGAAGCCCCCATGGGTATGGGCAAAACCGAAGCAGCTTTAGGGGCGGCCTATCAATTGTTCAATCAAAATGCGGCGCGGGGTCTTTATTTTGCACTGCCCACTCAAACGACCAGTAACCGTATTTTTTTAAGGGTCAAAGATTTTTTAATGAAAATCGGAGGAATAGACAATCAAACCAAACTGATTCATGGGAATTCATGGCTGGTGGAATCAGATTTAAATGAACTTGAAATCAAGGATTCTTTGAAGCCCGAAGAAGAAAAACGAGAGATAGAACAATGGTTTCATTCTTCTAAAAGAGCCTTACTGGCTCCTGTGGGAGTAGGAACGGTAGATCAAGCCCTTCTTTCTGTAGTTGCTGCCAAGCATTTCTTTTTAAGACAGTTTGCTTTAGCGGGTAAAGTAGTGATTTTAGATGAAGTCCATTCTTATGATGTTTATACCGGAACCCTGATTTCTCTATTATGCAAAACCCTTGTGGCGCTGGGCGCCACTGTGATTATTCTCTCTGCTACTCTCACTGAAAAAAGACGAAATGAAATATTAGGAGAGAATAGTCTTCAAAACAATGATTATCCTTTAATTACCGGAAAACCCTTTCAGGAAAATCTTTTAGCACCCGTTGCGGCTGAACCGCCGGAAACAAAAACATTTAAAGTTTTTTTTAAAGACCGGGAAACCATTATAAAAGAAAGCATTGAGAAAGCCAAACAGGGAGTTTGTGTTTTATGGGTTTGTGATACAGTGAATTCAGCGCAGGATACTTACAAAAAAATCAAAAAAGATACCTATAACTCGGTAAAAATCGGACTGCTCCATTCCCGGTACCCTTTTTTCAGGCGGGATGATCTTGAAAATGAATGGATTGAGTATCTGGGAAAGAATAATAAAAACCGGGAGGGATGTATTCTGGTTTCCACTCAAATCGTTGAGCAGAGCATTGACATTGATGCGGATTTACTGATTTCAGAACTGGCACCTTCGGATATGCTTTTGCAGAGATTGGGAAGGGAATGGAGACATCAAAGAACAGATCGGAAAGCAGCGGAGCCGGAATTCTGGATCATTAAAGAAGAAGCGGAATTGAAAGAAACCTTTAATCTGACTCAAAAAGAAATCAAAGAAGTTTTAGGTTCTAAAGCCCATGTTTATCACCCTTTTGTGCTTTTAAAAAGCTGGCAGGAATGGGAAAAAAGAACAGAAGTAAAAATTCCTCTGGATATTCGAGCCATTCTGGAAGCAACCTATGACGACGAAGCGGAAATTCCCGATGGCTGGAAAGGGCTTTTAGATGATTTGAACCAAAAAAAGAACGAAATGCAAAGTAAAGCACAACTGGCAGCTAATTTTTGGGGGAATCCAAGCCTTGAAGATGAAGAAGGGGTGCAAACCCGGCTGATTAAAAATGATCAGTATTTCTGCCTTCTTTATACCTCTATCAACGACCCTGCTATGACCTTGCTGGATGGAAAAGAAATCGGCCTAAATCCCAAAAATTACACCAAAGAAACCGGAAAAATTATTCACCGCAATTTAATCAAAGTGCCGAAATGGGTTTTTGAGAATGCAAGAGAAGATTTTACTGAAAAATTCAAAAAATATATTTTCGGTTCTACCCTTTTGGGAGAATTAAAAGAAGATGGAGCCATTCAGTTTAAGGGATTAAAAGAAAATTACAAACTCTTTTATACCCATGAAAAAGGTTTATCTATCGAAAAACCCGGCAGAAAAGGAGGATATGATGAGCTCGGAGATTAGAGAAATAAAAGTAAAATTGATTTTTTTCATTATGAGTTATAAATTTAAAATATATTTCCCTATCCTTAAACAAATAGGGATGAACCGTATGGTTGTTAGATGGAATAGTAAATTCCAAAACATTCCCCACAGAAGTGGGGATAATATTCCCTAAAAAAATCAATTAATTTTGTTTTTTATAAAAAAAATTGTTTATTTGAAATTTAAATTTTATTTTTTAAGTATGGATGTTAAATATGGAGGCGAAATGTCTAATAAAAAAAATTTTAACCTGATTATTAACTCTTGGATACCAGTTGTAAATTTAAAAAGCAATTTCGAGAAAATCAGCCTGATGCAGGCTTTGTGCGAAGGAGAAAAATACAGCGATTTAGCGGTAAGACCTCATGAGCGGGTGGCACTGATGAGGCTTTTGATCTGTATTGCCCATGCCGCTTTAAAGGGGTCTGAAGATTATGAAATCTGGAAAGAAATACCGGAAGCCTTGCCTGATGCGGCAAAAACCTATCTGGAAAAGTGGAAGGATTCTTTCTGGCTTTTTCACCCTGAAAAGCCTTTTTTACAGATAGCAGCACTGGATTATGCTGATTATTCCCCTGTAACCAAATTAGATTTTGCCTGCGCTACTGGTAATAACACGACTCTTTTTGATCATCTTGGAAATACAACCGAAATCAGATCAGTTTCTTTAGATAAAATTGGTCTTGATTTACTGACATACCAAAATTTCTCTCCCGGAGGAGGGCTTTCTATCACACAATGGGGAAATATTAAAACAAAGCAGGTAGGAAATCCCGATGCCCCCTGTGTTGCAGCATCAATGCTTCATACTTATTTGAGAGGAAAAAATCTATTGGAATCTGTCTGGCTGAATACATCTAAACTAGATGATATCAGGCTAAGATGGAACCCTTTTCAGATAGGAAAACCCTATTGGGAAGCAATGCCTCAAAGCCCTGACGATCAAATAAATATTTCAAATGCCACAGAAACCTATCTTGGTCGATTAGTGCCTTTATCAAGATGGATAAAACTTATTTCTGAACATGAAATGATGTGCGGAAATGGGTTTAAATATAATGGATTCTCTGGAGGATTTAAAGAAGAGCCGTCTGCTACAATTGTAGTAAAAAAAATAAAAAACAAGGAAGATCGGTTTTTACTTTCTTATCAATCCTCAAGATTAATATGGAGAGATTTATCGGCGATTGCACAAAAAAGGAAATTGTCGGATCAGCATTACGGGCCTTTATGTATTGAAAACATTTATGAACAGTCTTGTGATTTACAAGTACTCGCTATTTCAAGGAATCAGGCTACAATTTTAGATTCAGTGGATTCTGTTTTGCATTGCCCAGTACAATTACTTTCTGAAGAAGGACAAAGAATCTATTCAGAAATGGTGTTCTTGGCTGAAAAAAGAGACATACAATTGGGAACAGCTGTCAATATTTATAGATTGAATTACGATGGAGGCTGGGAAGGGCGACTGAAAAATGCCGGCCCTTCAAAAGGCGAAATCTTATTTAAACTAAAATATCAGGCTTCCATCCACTACTGGCCCCTTCTGGAAAACCATAAGCACCTTTTGACTCAGGCTGTGGAGGCGCTGGATGATCCGGACAGAGTAGATTTGATAGAAAAAGAATGGAATTCAAAGGTTTTTCAAGCCGCCTTAGAAAGCTACCGTCTGGCTTGCGAACAGGAAAGCCCCAGAGGAATGCGGGCTTTTGCACTTGGGTGGAAAGTATTAACAGGAAAGGATAAAATAACAACCGATAAGGAGGATGAATGAGCAGTTTAATGGAGTATTTGGAAAAAATCAGGGAAAACCGGGGGATTATGGCAGATTTACGCTGCGCTCTGGCGGATTCTAAAAAGCACCGGGCTTATCCCTATTTAGGTTATTTAAAGGGGATCGGCGAAGATTTTAAGGCACGGTCTGTTCAGGTTTTAGCCGGGCTTTATGCTACTCATCCGCCTAAATCAGATAAACCGGTAGAAGGAAATATGGGCACTGTGTGCTATAAAATGCTTTCAGATGATGAAAGAAAAGATTATTCAAAAAATCCCGACCCGGTTTCAAAACGGTTTCAGCATCTTTTAGCCGCTAAAGAAGAGGAAATTTTTGACCGGCTTATTCGATTGGTAAATTATGCAAAATCTAAAGAAATACCAGTAAATTATCCGCAGATTGAACAAGATTTAAAAGATTGGGAATATCAGAGTGAACGGGTTAAAACCCGCTGGGCTAAAAGTTTCTGGGCTCCCAATGTTAAAGAAGAGGAGGACTAATGTATCTTTCAAAATTGGAAGTGGATTTTGAAACGGCAGGAAAGCTTTATCTCACCGATTTATACCGCTGGCATCAGCACTCCTGGGATTTATTTCCCGGCAGAAACCACGAAAAGCGGCAGTTTTTAACCCGCCTTGACCCCGTTGCCCCGGGATTCAGGTTTTATACTTTATCGGCTATAGAGCCGGTTTGTCCGAAGTGGGTACCGCGAGAAAGTTTTCAGGTAAAAAAAATTCATGAATCCTTTTTAAGTTATACTCTTTACCGCTTTGATCTGCGGGCGAATCCCACCAAAAAAATTAAAAGCTTCAATGAAAAAGGAGAAGAAAAAAAGAACGGAAAACGAATTGCCCTTTTAAAAGAAGAAGACTTACTTCAATGGCTCAATCGGAAAGCGGAAGCAAACGGATTTGAAGTGATTCAAAACCCAAAACCGGAAATTGAACCGCCGGTTCAAAACGCTTTTTTCAAGGATAAAAGCTTTAGAGGAAGTCATTTTGGTGCGGTTTTTAAAGGAATATTAAAAGTAAAAGACCCTGCCTTATTTAAAAAAGCTTTTTTAGAAGGCATCGGCAGTGCCAAAAGTTTCGGCTTCGGCATGCTGTTATTACAACCCGTAAAATAAAATTTTAGATTCAAATTTTAAGGAGAAAAAACTATGAAACACTTAGAAATCCACGCTTTGCAATCGGTTCCCGTATCCTGTTTAAACCGGGATGATTTAAACTCGCCCAAAACAGCTATTTTCGGAGGAGTACAGCGCGCCAGAGTTTCCAGCCAGAGCTGGAAAAGAGCCATTAGAGAAACCGCAAAAGAAACCTCAAAATTATTTGAAGGGAAAAGAACCCGTTTGATTATTGAGCCTTTAAAAAACGACTTAAAAGACTTGGGAATAGAAGAAGAAGCAGCCGGTAATACAGCCGTTGAAATTGCCGATGCTATAGCGAAAAAAGACACAGATAAAAAAGTGAAAACCTTGTTTTTTACCTCATATTCAGAAATAAAAAAAATGGCTCAGATTTACAATGAAACGAAAGACATTAAAAAAGTTTTAAAATCACTTTCAGAAAAAAACCTGACTGATATTGCCGATATCGCCCTTTTCGGCAGAATGGTGGCCAATGATGCTAATTTGAATATCGAAGGTGCGTCTATGTTCAGCCATGCTATTTCCACTCACAAGGCAGACAACGAGATTGATTTTTTTACCGCCGTAGATGACCTTCAAAATGATGAAGAATCCGGAGCAGGTATGATGGGAACTTTAGAGTTCAACTCTGCCACTTATTACCGTTTCGCCGCTTTAAATCTGGACCAGCTGAAAACCAATTTAGCCGCCATGACCCCGGAACAAAGAAAAGAAGTGGTATCAACCTTTATTAAAGCCACCCTTACCGCCATGCCAAATGCCCGCAAAAACTCTATGAACGGCAACACACTGCCCGGTTATGTGTTGTTTGTGCTCAGAGAAAAGGGTCATCCGGTTCAGCTGGTGAATGCTTTTGAAAACCCCATTAAAGCCTTTGGCGGAAAAAGTATTTTTGAACGGTCGGTGGAAGAAATAAAAAAAGAATATGAAAAATTAAAAAGCACTTGGGGGTTAGAAGCAAAATTAGAAAAGGCTTTGCCTGAAGCCGGTTTAACCGAGATTCTCAACGAGATTATGAAACATGTCGATTAATTATCTTTCCCTCAGGCTCCAGAGCCCCTTTCAGGCATGGGGGTTTAACAGCCAATTTGATGCGCGCAATACCGGATTCTGGCCTACCAAAAGCGGACTGGCAGGTATGATTTGCGCCGCCTTAGGTTATGACCGGGGATCGGATTCTGAAAAAATATTTTTATCCCAATTTGCCAGCGTGCAGATGACCGCTATCCAAATCCCCCGTTTGGGCAAAAACCCCGAATATTCTCATTCCATCCGGCACATGCACGATTTTCATACCGTTCAGAACACTGTAAAAGCCGGCGGAGGAGTCAAAGACACTCACTTGACCCACCGTTATTATTTAAATGACGCGGATTTTGGAGTGGTTTTAAAAGGAGAGTCCCGGATGATTTCAGAAATTGCCGGGGCTTTAAAAAACCCGGTATGGGGCGTGTGGCTGGGCAGAAAAAACTGTATTCCCTCATGCCCTGTATTTGCAGGAGGCCCCTTTGAAACAGAAGAGAAAGCTTTTCAGGTTTTAATCGGTTTAAAAAAACTAGATAATTTTGATATTCAAGAACAAGCAGAAAGTTTTGAAGAAGGAACAGACAGTCTGCCCGATGAAGCTCTGAGTTTTGATATTGCAAAAAGAATACATATACCAAGAAGAGTAAGATATAGTTTGAGGAAAGGATCTACAAATGGCAAACCGTGATTTACAGGAACTTCCGAAATTTGAAGACAACTGGTCTTATCTCTATTTTGAGTATGGGTGTATTGACCAGCATCAGAAATCGATCGGGCTGCATTATTTAGATAAAGTGATTCCGATTCCGGTAGAAACATTAAGCGTGATTATGCTCGGTCCCGGTACCACAATCACCCATGAGGCAATCAAAAGAATTTCCGACAGCCGATGCCTGATTGCATGGACTGGAGAGGGAGGGATTCGTTTTTATTCTGCAGGATATACAGGCACTTATTTTTCTAAAAATCTATTAAAACAGGTGGAAACCTGGGCAGATGAAAAGACAAGGTATGAAACAGCGAAAAAAATGTACCTGAAACGGTTTTTGCAGTTTGAAGATAACGGCGTTACTACGATAGAGCAGCTCAGAGGCATGGAAGGGATAAGAGTGAGAAATATTTATCAGGAATTGGCAAAAGAGTATGGAGTAAACTGGGAAGGAAGGAATTATGATCAAAATAACTGGAATTATTCAGATCCTTTAAACCGTGCACTATCTTCAGCAAATGCCTGTTTATACGGGATTGTGCATGCCGCCATCCTGGCATTGGGCTTTTCACCTGCCATAGGGTTTATTCATACAGGTAAACAATTGTCATTTGTCTATGATGTTGCTGATTTGTATAAAACAGCCCTGACTGTCCCGTTGGCGTTTAAAACAGCGAAGGAATCTGAAAAAGAAATAGAAAAAAGAGTCCGTTTGAATTGCCGGGATGTTTTTAAAGAAAACAGAATTATGAAAAAAATAATTCAAGACTTAAAGGATATTTTTTATGGTAGTCATTATGCTGGAGAAATCTACCCCGTCTCAGAGGGGAGAGATGTCGCGGTTAGCTATTGAGGTAAAGTCAGGCGTATTTGTAGCAGATATCAGCAGCCGGGTAAGAGATAAATTATGGGAAAAAATATCAAAAAAATGGGGACTGGATGCAATTATGATTTATTCTTCCAATAGCGAACAGTCTTATAGAATACAATTTAACGGAGACCCTTCCAGAGAAGTAATCAATTTTGACGGAATACAATTAATTTGTAAACCAAAAAAATAGTACTATATTTAAATAATTGATAAAGTCAGACTATTCCCCATACACATGGGGATGAACCGAATATCCCTTTTTTGATTCCTTTCATTTAAAACTATTCCCCATACACATGGGGATGAACCGACACCGTTTTCAATCGTCTATTACTATTTCGCCTATTCCCCATACACATGGGGATGAACCGTCAAATCATAGTTGAAAGAGCTTTGAAATTTGCTGAAAAATACGAAAGAATGAAAAAAGTTCAAGAAGATTTTGAGAAACTTCTCAAAAAAGTCCCTTCTATCCAGCCTTTAGAAGGGGACGAGAGAGATGAATGACTCGATTTTTCCAACCCTGTGCAGCACTGGGTGGAAGAAATAAAAATCTGATGAATGTTTGCCATGTGAGATCCCAATCATCTTTTTGGCTTATCGTCCTCATTTGATTAAATTTATAAAACAAGCACTTGGGGAGCATCTATGGAACGACAACTCATTTCTTTTGACTGGGCGATCAAACATTTACTCAGAAACAAGGAAAACTTCGATATTTTAGAAGGGTTTTTGAGCGAACTTTTGATGACCGATATTGTCATTTTAGA
>Ga0209518_1004975_pt1 | contig 10328 bp, 12 predicted proteins | sample RifGroB1_FD_183993 | JGI IMG/M metagenome (GOLD analysis project Ga0209518, IMG submission 183993) | Groundwater microbial communities from Rifle, Colorado, USA - Groundwater B1 (SPAdes) (version 2) | ecosystem: Environmental > Aquatic > Deep subsurface > Groundwater | place: Rifle, Colorado... | reverse complement strand
ATCGAATGATTTCTTTGCAGCCTTCTGCCATTGTCCCATCTTTTCCAACATATATTGGCATTGAGATGGTTCCCTCGATTGTCTTTTTTCCAATGTAATAAATTATTGTTCGACTGCCTCCTTGGACTAATGCACGTTCTTCCATTTCTTGCTTTGGATAGAATCCATCTATCTTGGATGCATAAAATGGGAGTGAATTTATGTAGCATATTCGTAAATGGGCAGTATCGAATGTTCCACGCATAGGTATGTCTTCAAAACATATAATTATAATTCCTTTAATATAGGTTTTTGAAAATAAATATAAGAAATAAACACTTGATGAAACTTTTTTCTAAAATCATAAAAATATCTGAACAATTTGATCGATCCCAAAAATTTTCAGATTCAGATCGATGTTTGATCATTGCTGCCTCCAAGATGAGCAATCTGGGTCAATTGGTTCCTAAAAAACTTGATTCAATTTTTCGAGAAGCAGGTGCCCAATTGTTTGTCGTAGGTGGTTCTGTTAGGGATTCTTTGTTGGGTTTTCCAGCCAAAGATGTAGACCTTTGCACCAATCTGAAACCAGAGGAAATTATTCAAGTGTTGGAATCAAACAACTTGAAGGCACTGCCTCTGGGAATTGAGCACGGGACGATCACAACGCTGTTGAATGGAGAGCCAGTAGAAATTACATCATTCCGAATTGACACCAATCCAACAGGAAGACATTCGGAAGTTCAATTTGTTGACAGCCTTGAACAAGATTTAGCAAGAAGAGATTTCACTATCAATTCAATGGCTGTTGATTCCCAAGGAAATGTTGTTGATCCATTCAATGGTCAAGAAGACTTGGCAAAAGGAATTATCAAAGCAGTTGGGAACCCAGAAAACAGACTCAGAGAAGATTTTTTGAGAATTATTCGTGCATTACGCTTCTCTTCTCGATATAATTTCAATATAGAGGAAAAAACCAGGCAGGCAATTGAGCAGTTGGCACCAGTTCTTCGTTCTGAAATGAGAATCAACAATCCTTCTGGTGCGATTTCAACTGAAAGAATCACCGATGAGATCAACAAGGCGTTCAAGAGCGGCAATTCCGGTGAATTCTTGAAAAATTTAGCCAATTTGGGTGTTTTGACAGATATTTTCCCAGAAATAGAAAATTGGCAGACGATTTTTGAGATGGTTGATAGACTAGATCCTCAAAATAAATGGTTTGGTTTGTTTATCAACATCCCATCTGATCAAATTGAAGAGTTTGTCAGAAGATTGAAGTTGCCATTGGATATCCTTCAAAATGCAATGAAAGCATCGGATTTGAAAGACGAATACATCAGATTGTCTCAACAGTCAAACATATCTGATCAAGAAATTAGAAACATTAGAAATAAATTTGGGAATAATATATCTGAATTCAAACAAATATTTGAAGGAATTTTTGGAAAATCTGATTTTTCGAAGAAGATTTTTGATGAAAATCAAACAATCTTTCAACCAATGTTGCAAGGAAGAGATTTGATGCCTTTGTTTCCGGAAAGAAAACCTGGGAGATGGGTTGGAGATATGCTCAAACAGGCAGAAGAATATCAGAGACAATATTTTGAGCAAACTGGTGAATATCCCAGCTATGATGAAATGATAGAATTTGCGAAAGGAAAAACAAAAAATGAATAACAAATTCGGAATTGAAAATTTTCATTCAAATTCAGGAAATTGGAAAATATATACCTACGATTCAGATGTCCCAGAGGTGAAAGGGCAATTGACAATTGACAGCACGAGATATATCGTGAAAGACAACGAAACAGCAGAAATTCTTCTTGTTGTCCCAGCCGGTAATGTATCCTATGCTCTGAATCTTGAAAAAGTTTCTGTACCTAAAAATCAATCAATATCACAAAAATTAAACAATAGATAGAAATTTCAATATAATATATCCAGGAGAATTTTAATGGAAAGAATTGAAATTGCCAGATCTATTGATTTTAAAGAAGATTACTATTCAATTTTAGGAATTCAGAAATCAGATTTGCTTGACGATGACAATGATGTTGAGTCCAAGCGACAGAATAGCCTCAAATTGCACGAGGTTTATCGCAGACAGGCACACAGGTCCCATCCTGACCTTGCACCCGATGGAAAGGAACAAGATTTTTCTGAACGCTTCAGGCAGATTGTCAAGGCTTATACCATTCTTTCAGATCCTTATTCGAGAAAAATATATGATTCTGGTAGTTTCGAATCTATGATTTCAAACAGAGTTGAAATTGATTGGAATATGGTTGGCAGATTCAAGAAGGAGAGCATAGAAAATGAAGTTGGATCTGTTTTGTTTTTGAGTCTTGATGAGAATTTGACGATTCCACATAGTGCTATGTTTGTTCCATACGATGAAAAATATCACAATTATATCTGGGAAATCAACATCAATGGATTCTCAAAAAATTTGACAATTTCTCTGGTTCCAGATAGTGATGACATCCTGCGACTGACTGGCGGCAAAGACTTGAAAGAAAGTCTTCCATTCAAAATATATATATTTTTCCCAATGATTAAATTCTCTATTCTTCGGGAAGAACCCGTAATCGCTTATGACATCGATGGGAATGAGGTAATTTTTGAAGGCAGAATCAAAAATCTGTCCTATATGGATCAAGAAATTTTCGAAGGAACAAATCTGAATGATGCAATTGAAGAAATAAAATCAGGAGAACTTGAGCAGAGAATTTTAGATTTTTTGGCAAGTTCTACAAAATCGAGGTAAATTATGGAAGAAAAAACAAACTTCAAAGAAATGTCTAAATTTTTAATTAGCAAAGTAGAAGCAAGAAAAGAAAAACAGGAAAAGAAAAAATCTAAATTTTTCCTTGACACAGAAGTTCATAAGCTGTGGCAAGAAAAATTAAACAAATTTTATGAATTCAAGAAGAATATGCAACAAAATGATGATTGGGGAAGTATGGCCGAAGATTATGCCATACAGCACGCATTAAGAAAACATCAAGATGGATATATCTGGAATGAAATAAAAGAAGCAGAAACAGATCAAGAAAAAATTAATAAATCTCTCAAAAAAATATATTTTCTTGAAGAAAAAGTAAGATATATTATGCTTGACAAATCCATCAGAACTGGTGTTAAATCTGTTGAAACTGACCACATCAAGGAATTGAAAATCAAATACGACATAGTCAAATCTGACGAATCTCACAAAAATCTTTCAAACAAAAAAATGGTTCGCTTGTCAGGAGATGTTGATGAAAGCAAATTGGGACAAAAAATTGAATACGATCAGCACAATGAAGAATATATTCCAGATGAACATCATATACAACAAAGTCAATCTTCAAATATAGACTATGATTTTGAAAATATAAAAAATTCAAACAAAACATTGCAAAGATTAGGAAAAAATTATGCAGAACTATCTTGAAGAAATGAAGAATTGCAAACTTCAATTAGGAAAAGAAAGAATTTGGAACAAAGTTGAGCGTGAAGTTTTTGATCTTCAAAGAAAAAATGAATTCAAAAAAGAAGATTTAGATATTTGCATCGAAATTTTCAAACATATGTTTAAAAAAGAGGTTTCAGGTGAATATATTGAAGCCTATTTTCAAATCAGAAACATCACAACAGGGGAAAAAGAAAGACTCACATTAGAGCAAAATAAAATCATAGAAGATACTATGATGAAAAAAATGAAAAGAAAAATTAACTATAATGAAAATATATCAATAGATTATGAATTTGAATATTTAATAGGTCTGCCAAAAAATCAATTATGGTCAGATGGAATTGACAATCCATCAATTAAAAGAGTTATAAATAAATTTCAAAATAAATATATTGAAATAGATAAGTATCCAGAATCAGATGATATATGCAAAATAGATAAATGGTTGGCAAAATTAGAGATTATGCAGCAACGATCAAGATATACTATGTTATACGAGTCAATGCACACAGGTGCTGAAATGCCAAAATTCAAAGAAATTGAAGAATTGAAAAGAAAATATATCAAATCTAATACAGATAAAGAAGAACAAGAAACCACAAACAAACCTATATCAAGAAGAACAACAGATACACTATTAATCATAAATAATAATCTATCCAAAGGGAAAAAAATATCTCTTCCTGGCGAAAATGAAGAATATTATGATCTTTGTGAAGAAATAGATGTTTGCGAAGAAATAGAAGATGATTCTGAATTTATACAATATTTAAATAATAATTCTCTTGAAGATAATCTTATAATAGCAGAAAAAATGATTAGCACTATTAAAGATGATCCATTACAAAATATAATTTATCATAATACAAAATAAAATATAGTTAGAGAAAATATATGTCAATAAAATCAAATTTTCTTCACAATGAAAACAAAAACATTAATTGGGAAGAAGAAAGAAAAAAATATCACGAAATATCTTCACAGATTCTTGAAAATGTATTCATAGAAAACATATCATATTTGTGTCATTATGTTCAAAATGGTGATGGAATCATTCTTTTCAATTCTGCTCTTGATAAAATTTCAGAAAATCGAGGAGCAATAGTTGTAGGTGCAGGTCCAAGTTTAGACAATGATATTAAAACTTTGAAAAAAGAAAAAGAAAATATTTTCATCATTACTTGTGATGCTGCTTTGCCAGTTCTGGCTAAACACGAAATAACTCCAAACATTATAGTCATCACCGATCATTCCAAAAGACAGGTTGGAAATTTCACTGGTTTGGATATCCGAAAATCTTTTGTGTTCATCGCTTCGGTCTGCCATCCATTGACTTTTGATGAGATGAGAAGGGCTTATGGCAGACCTCTTTGGTACAATATGGCAGATAGAGGCTCAACATCTCTCACCAGCATCGCCAGGATGGTCGGCAAAAAAGGTGCTTTGATTCCTGGTGTTTTGACATCTGCTTGTGCAATGCAAGCGGCATTTTGGCTTGGTCTCAAAAATGTTGCATTCATCGGACACGATCTTTCCTATCCAGACAACAAGGGTTATTCTGACGATATATCAGAAGAGAAAAAGAATTTCCAACAGAAGACCAAATTAGATTCTGGGGATGGATTAAGACAATTCAAAGATATCAATGGAAATGACATCACGACACATTATATATTTACTGCATTCTGGTTTTGGATCAATGAACATTTAGAAAAAATATGGTCAGGAACAAATATATATAATTGTTCTCAACAGGGAATTCTTCACGGAGACAATATCAAACAAACAAATTTATCAAATTTCATCGAAAAATATGGAGAAGAAGGATATAGCAACAATTGTCAAGAAATATTAAACAATATATATCTTGAAGACAAAAGGCACTTGGATTTTGTCATTCAACCGATATTTGAATAAGGAGAATGAAACAAAATGGGAGTTCCATCAGTTCAATTTTTGAAATATAGTGATGCTGGAAGTGCAGAATTCACAACTATGCAGCCCGGAGACGTTTATACTACTGATTTGGTGACGGCAGGCGCGTATTCTCAAGCTGCTTCTTTGCGCGTGAAGGTTGTAAGTGATTCAGTATTTCATTTGACTTCATTAAAAATTTGGGCAAATGATACGATGGCTACTATCAACAACGGGACACAGGACCTTGGCGACGGATATACTACAGTGGCTCCTGCGACTCCTACTTGGTGGAGTATGGTATTCATCTATACTTCCGGAGATGACACAGAAGCAGTTGATGACGCAGTCATCCAAACTTCTGTCTTGACATGTCCAGCAGAAGTATTCACCAATGGTTCTGCGACTTGGACTATGTTGCCAGCCGATTTTCGAGGGAATACAAAAAATGATGGTTTGGATCTTTTGTCTGGAGTTTCTGGTGGGATTGATGGTGCTTTGTCTGGAAGTCAATATGTTGCTTACACAAAGCCGATGGGAATCTCATTCAAGCCGAATGTATCCTCCCAGTACGGACACTACACAGATTTCTCCGTCCGCATCGAATTTTCTTTCGTGTGATCATTATGTGGCTGAAATTTTCTAAATCTAAATTAAGTGATGGAACTGCCTTCGTGTCTTTTTGGCTGCCACAAGGTGCCAGAAATGTTCTTCGCAATTTCGAAGATTTAGATACAGATTTGCATATGACAGTTCTGTTCATTCCTAATGGTGTAGACTCAGAAGAAGATCAACAATCAATCTTGAATGCTATAGAAGAAACTGCCGATAAATATTCCCCTTTGAATTGCAGACTTGAAGAAATTGGAATAATGAAAAATGATGACCATACTATCGTGGCAAATGTAAATGTGAAACACGGGGCTGAGTTTTATGTGGATCTTTTGCGATCAATTGAGAATCATTGGAAAAAATTCGACAGAAAATATGATTGGCTTCCTCACGTCTCTTTGAAATTTGAGAACGATGATCGCAGAGAAGTTGCCTTGAATGATCTCAGGAAATATAAATGGAATGCTGATGAAATTTCTGTTCAGTTCATCACGGATGGACAAAAACACAGATTCAAGATGAATGGAAAGAAATGATGCCTATAGGTCAGGTAAAAAGTGAATATCCTTGTTTTTGGTTTGCTAAATATTCTGACAAAACAGATAAACTTGTAATACCTAAATGCAAATTGTGCGGAGAATATCTAAAGTTGTGTGATGATGAATATATATGTAGAAAGACTGATTGCAATCCCAAAAAAGAAGACATCAATTTCAAAGAATCTAAAATAATTTCTCTTGATGATAATGAGATATATGAATTCGATTATTTAGGAAATGAAACAATATCATTCAGATATCTTCCAATCAATGAAATGAAACTTTTTGGAATAGTAAATACACATCCTAATAAAAATGAAATATATACAATAAATCTGTCTAATGGGAAATATTGGTTGAATGGAACAGAAATAAAACCATCAATATTTCACAACAAAGAAGAGATAGTTATATCAGACAAATTGAAAAGATATGGACTAAACAATGATTTGATTCACTTCAAGACCGCCGTATCTGTCCCAGGAAGACAAACATATATCAAAAGTTTTAGCATAGGCTACAAGTGTAAAATTTACAATTTGAATATTCAAACTATGCTCACTATTGCTACATCAGATTTTACACCAAGCCTATATACAAAATATTCTGAAAATTAAAGGAAGATAATCACAATAATCTGAAAATTATGTTGAGGATTTTCAATGCCTAAATTCAGAATTATAAAACAATCTAATATTGCTATTTCCACATTAGAAGGAATATACACACTTGTTAAAAACAAAATTAGAGAATCTGGCCCTATCGATTTTGAAGAAACATTGAGTTGGGTGTTGTGTAAATTAACTTCAAATTTAGATATAGATGTATCTGACATCAAAGACAAAGTTGAAAGTTTTTTGATCAATCAATTTAAAATAGATCACGGAAAAATAGTTTCTTCTAAAAGTTTCAAAAGACAAATTTTGGCCCAAGGAGATCCTTTGGGGGCATTGTTGGGTGGTCCGCCAATGCCAGCAGCAGGTGCCCCTCAACCACAGCAAGAACAACAAAGTTTGATTGGCGGACCAATTGACAACATGGCTAAATTAGTCAGTGATGCTGATGTAGAAACTATGATCAAAACAGAATCGAATTTGTCAGAAGAAGAAATTGCCTTGAAAGTCTGGGAAAAATATGGTGGCGAACCAGATGGAAAAGTCAATCCAATGAAAGTTGGAAACAGGTCTGAGCAAGATGAAAATAGAAGTTTTGAACAGATAGACAAGGAAAAAAAGTTTCAAGATGAAAATGAAGAAGCATTCAAGAGACTTCCAAAGGGCAAGACGTTGCTTGATATGGATATTACACTTGAAGATCTGACACAATCTATAAAATCTATGCCGTTTTCAATTGTCCAAAAAGTTAAAGGACAAGCTGGCGGTCAGCAACCAGGAGGAATGCCAGGAATGGGGATGGCATCATCGAAATTCCAATTGGTCAAGTTGGCAAAATTTCAAGAAATTTCTCTCTGACCTCTTGAAAAAAATACATTTTGATGTATCATCCTGAACGAGGACGGCGGTTTATCCGTTGGTCCATAATATAGGAGGTTCATCAAAATGAATGCTATTAGAAATTATCAACCACGATCGTTGTTCAACCTTTTCGATGAGACTTTCAGAGTTTTCGAAAATAATTGGAATCACAATTCCTGGGATGATACACCTTTTCTTTCGCAGCTTCGTCAGCAGCATGTTTCTCCACAGCAGCCTTGTAGGCAATCTCACCAGCATTCATCAGAATGTCATTGGGCATTGCCAATTCCCCTTGATTATTTCAGATCTGATCTTTTAGAAACTGATTCTGGATATGAATTAAAAATTGATCTTCCTGATGTCAAAAAAGATCAAATAAATATAGAACTTGATTCTTCACGCAAGATTCTTCAAGTTTCTTTGTCTCAATCAGAAGAGACAGAAAACAAAAATAAAAATTATTTGTTGAATGAAAGATCTACTTCGCTTTTTACCAGAAGATATAATCTTCCATGTGCAGTAGATGGAGAAAGTGTCAGAGCAGCACTACAAGATGGTGTTTTGGCTATTTCTCTGAATAGAATTCAAGCCGAAAATGATGTGATTCAAGTCCAAATTGTCTGATGTTCTTTTTGAATTTCAACCACAAATCCCTTCAGAATGGGATTCCTGAAGGGATTTGTGGTTGAAAAATGTGTGATTGTTGAGTATCCTTATTCAAGGATGAGAATATTGTGAAACAAATAGAAGATAGATTATGCAAAGAATGTGGAAAGCAATTTGAGAAATATAAATTAGATCAGGTATTCTGTTCTGAAAAATGTAGAAAAATTATAAAGAAATCTGTATAATATGTAATAAACTAAAAATTGTTAATACAAGAGATAATAATAAAAATGCAATATGCTTAAATTGTTTTAGAAAAAATAAAATAGGTTTATGTAATTTTTGTAATAAAGAAAAATCAATACAAAATAGTAAAAAATATGGTATTATTTGTAATAATTGTTTAAGAAATAAAAGACCGCATGAATATTGTTATATATGTAATAACCTTCGACGCGTCGAAGGTAGAAATGGCGGAAAACCAATATGTTCAGTATGTCAAAGAAAAAATAAAGAAAAAGAAATTTGTTCAATATGCAATAATAAAAAAAGAGTAGAAACAAGAAATAAAAATGGAGAATCAATATGTAATTTGTGTTTATTAAAAATTAATAAACAAAAATGTGATCAATGCGGAAATATTAATATTATTGCTTCAAAGAAAATAATAAAATAATCTGCCATGATTGCTATTATAATAATCGAAAACAAATTTGTTCAATATGTAAAAATAAAAAAGTAATTAAATTAAATACTAATCCATATTTATGTTTGAATTGTTTTAAATTAAAAATACAAGGATTTTCTGATATTGAAATATTCAAATCATATAAAATTCCATATCACATACAGATATTTGAACAAATTTTTTTAGATTTTAAAAAAGAAATTTCTATATTACAAATGATAAAATTTAAATTATTTAAAGATAATATTGAAAATAAATATCTCAAATATGATTATTATTTACCAAATATAAAAATATTAATAGAAATTAATGAACCATGTCATTATGATTTTAATTCATTTAAAAGAGTATCTCATAATCACGGAACTATGACAGATTTTATAAAATATCAAAAAGATTTTGAAACTAAAATAAAACTTGCAAAAGAAAATGATATTAAATTAATAATTATTGATGTAGAAAAAAATAAATCTAAAAATTATTATTATGCTTTATATACAGAGAAAATGAGAGAATATTTATGAGTTATAATGAAAAAGATATTGCTATTTTAAATGATATTGAACATGTAAGACAAAGATTTAATATGTATATTCCAAATGCCTCAAAAGAAGGATTACATCATTTAATATTTGAGATAGTTGATAATTCTTTAGATGAAATTTCTGAGGGATACGGAGACAAGATTATTGTGTCTCTTCACAAAGATAATTCAATATCTGTTGAAGACTTTGGGAGGGGAATCCCATGTGGTATTCATCCTACTGAAAAAATTCCAACTCTTGATGTAGTTTTAACAAAGCTAAAAGCTGGCGGAAAATTTTCAAAAACTGGGTACAAGAATGCTTCGTCTCTAGCTGGACTTTTTGGTGTAGGTAGCTCTGTCGTTTCCGCTCTTTCTAAATCTCTCAGAGCCATAGTCCATAGAGAAGGCAAGGAATATTTTAGAGAATATCAACAAGGAAAGGTAATTGGTGATCCAAATAATTTAGAAATAAAAGATGTCAAACAGAAACAGACTGGAACAAAAATCAGTTTTCTTCCAGATGATGAAA
>Ga0209518_1004973_pt1 | contig 10331 bp, 11 predicted proteins | sample RifGroB1_FD_183993 | JGI IMG/M metagenome (GOLD analysis project Ga0209518, IMG submission 183993) | Groundwater microbial communities from Rifle, Colorado, USA - Groundwater B1 (SPAdes) (version 2) | ecosystem: Environmental > Aquatic > Deep subsurface > Groundwater | place: Rifle, Colorado... | reverse complement strand
ATTAGTTTTTTGGAAGACCCAGTAAGAATGCTTAGAGCAGTAAAATATTCTGTTTTGGGCGATTGTAAAATTGAAAAAGATGTTTTCAAAAAAATAATAAAATATTCTTCCGAACTATCAAAAGTTTCGTTACTTAGGCTCTATGAAGAAATAAATAAAATCCTAAAATCAGAATGTGCAACAAAAATATTTTTAGAATTACATAGAACAAAATTACTAAAATATTTTATTCCATTCTTATATGAAGAATTGGATAGCGGCAATTGCGACGACACAATAAAATATCTAAACAACGCAGATCATCATATAAAAGAAAATAAAATTGAAGAAGTTGAGCTTTATTGGGGAGTAATGCTATACAAAAAGCTTACGAGCCAAAATTTTAATCAAAATGACCTTACATTTTATGTAAACTTAAAAACATTCTTTACAGATATTTTGATACATTTGCGAGTTCCACATAAAGTTTGTGACCATCTGGCAAAATCATTTTATCTTTTCTATAAATTACAAGATGAACATACAATAAAACATTTTAGAAGAATGAAAAATCATCCTTTTCTTCACTGTGGAATATTTTTATTAGAAGTCTTTGAGGTCAATAAAGTAATTATCGATTTCTGGAAAGAACATCTTGTTGAAAAAAAGACAGAAATTAGACCACCGAGACGACCATTTAAACCTCAAGAAAAAAATATTCCTCCAAGGAAATATATAACTACAAAAAATTATTCAGATTGAAAAGATTTAAACGAGACTGTAAAAAAAGTCTGTATAAATCTCAAAATACCTTTGAAAAAATCAGAGGTATTTATTTTTTCTTTAATATCAAATAAACAGGTAAATGATCGCTATATCCTCCATAATATGTTTTATTAGGAATATATAAACCTGAACTATTTTTATATAGTATAAATTCTTCTCGAAATATTTGAGCTTTTTTATTTTCTAAAACAAAGCCATTTATACTATTTAATAATCCTTTTGATATTATAATGTTATCTAAAATATTCCATTTTTTTTCTTTTGTATAATAATAAGTTCCCTGAGATTTATCTAAATAACTTGACATTAAATTATACAAATCAAAATCATTAATATCAAAATCTAATTTTGCTTTTAAATTATTTAATAAAGATTTGTTGGTTGGTTCATCATTAAAGTCACCCAATAAAATTATTTTTGCTAATTTATCGTTTTTTAATATCAGATCAATTTTTTTTCGTAAAGTATTAGCAGTAAAAATTCTATAACTTTCAGGATTTGCTCGTGATGGCCAATGATTCATAAATACATATATTATTTCGTTATTGGTTAGTATTTTTAATTTTGCAAAAACTATTTCTCTTGTCGTTTCTTCTTTTTCAAATATGCTTAAATCAATTGGTATAAATGAATATTCCATTATCTCCAATTCATCTTCTTTAATCAATAATGCAGTGTCAATACCTCTATAATCAGGGCTTTCTTGATGTACAATTTTATATTTTTCTTTTTTAAATTGATTATTATCTGATAAATCAATTAGCACTGATTTATTTTCAATTTCGGCTAATCCAATTATGTCTGGAAGTTCATTTTTATCAATACTTGTTATAACTTTTGCGATATTAGAAATTTTACTGTCATATTTTTCTTTTTTCCATTTATTACTACCCGTAGGAGTAAATTCGTCATCACCAGTAGTGTCTTGATTATCAACTATATCAAAAAGATTTTCTGTATTATACGATACAATACATAAGCTATCAGAATCAGAAAATGCAATACTCAAAGATAAAAATGTAAAAATCAAAAATAAAATTTTATATTTTGTTTTTCTCATAAAAGAGTCCTTTTTCTACTGGCAATTGTCCAAATTATCAAATTAATTCATTTGTATTAAACAAATAAGTAATGTCAACTTTTATTATTTATTGACCTTTTAGAAGCGTTTAAATATATAAAATTATACTCCACATCCAAATTAATTGCAATTTAATTTTCAAAACAAAAATTTTTAATTATGGGTGGTAAAAAAATAGATTTAGCTCTGTCCCTGAGGGACGGACTTATATATTTTTTATTAAAATTTTATTTAGAACTTTATCACAAAATTAGAAATAACAATTATTAATACAATAAAACTAATAATATATGACTAAAAAAAGATATATTTAGACTATATTGTTGTTTTTTAATAATTTATTCTAAATTTCGCAATGAATTTGCTAATTGAATCTTATTACGCAATTTCTTACCATCAATTCTTTCTTTTCTATGTTTAAGTTGTATTTTTACATAATCAATTAAAGGAATATCTGGCGATTTTTTCCAATCTTTTTTTCTTACAGATTTAACAGAATTATCTAAGTCCAAATCATTATTATTTCTCAATTTGTTATTTACATTGCTCCTATAACTTTTATTTACCCATTTTTTTCTAAATTTTATTGCTTTTCTTGAAGATTTATCATTTTCAGAATAATTATTTCTTCTATCTTTCAAATATCTTTTTCTCTTCTTTTCTTGAGGGGTAAATCGTCTTGGGTTAATATCAGTAATTTTTAATTCGTCTGGCATAATAGTGTCCTTTTTTGGTCAATTGCTTTTATAGTGACAAAGGATCGTCTCTTTTTTAAAGAATAATAAATATTTTTTATTAAATCAAGGAATAATTGTGTTTTTATGAGTTATTTAAGATTTTTTAAATTGTTTTGTGATATTATTTTTTTTCTTCTTTTTATTTCATTGATTACTACTTTTGCTATTAAAGTAAAAAAGATCAAAGAAATTATTGATACAAGAAAGGAAAATAACACTAATGTTGTTTTTTCTTTTCTCTTCCATTGTGTATCTTCGGTTAAAAAATCTTCGTCTCTATTAAAGATAAAACTCTGAACTAATATACTATCATTTTCTTTTCTATAATCAATTAAATTCTTTATACAATTTTCAATTTTATTAATTTCATTTTGATTTAGATCGATAATATTTCTTTTTCTTGTGCCATTAGAATTTAAAACATTTAATCCTTTTTCGTTATATACAAATTCATAATTATATTCAATAAAAACATTTACGATTATTTTATAATGAGAATTGTTTCTATTATTATCAATGTTTTTTGTTTTATCAATAAGATTAATTAACACTTTTACATCATATTTTTTATTTGGGTATAATGACTTTATAGTATCAATAATTTTAATCTCATATTTTTTTTCTAAATTATTAATAAAATCTAAGGTGTTATTAGAAAAAAGGAATGATTGTATTAATAAAAAAATAATAATATATAAATATTTCACTTTATCTCTCTTTCTCTAAGAAAAATGGTATATAACTTCCAACGAGTAGCTAAATAGATTAAGGATTATTAGTCTTTGTCTTGAATTTTATACCATATTTTTATAATTATTCATATATTTTTCCACAATATAAAAATACGGCAAATTTATACCATAAATTTTCTTTAATATTTTGAGATTTCCCAAAATTTGAGTCTTCAGCCCAAGCTATTGATGCTTCTAAAAAATTTTCTATAGATAAATTCTCCCAACCTTTATGACTTGAATTAAATGGATTACTTAGATTTTTCCTTTCTAATTCAATATCTTCAAGTCTTTCATTTAATAAGGCTTTAACAAATATTAAAAATGATTTTTCATCTTCAACTTTTTCTAATAAATCATTTAATTCCATTTTTATATCCTATATCTAAAACATGATATTTCTGACTAAATATTATACTAATTATATTTAATTCTATAAATAATAAAATAAAAGTCAAAATAAATCCACAAAATTTAAATTTCTAATCATCATTAGTTAAAAAATAGATTTACCTCTGTCCCAAAGGGACGGACTTATATTTTTTATTGATATTTTATTTAAAAATTTATCTCTAAATTAGAAATAACAACAACTAATAAAATAAAACCAATAACATTCTTCAAAGAAACAACTATAATCAAACCATAATATTTTTTTTTCAACAAAATATTCATCCTAACTTGCATTTTCTACATTTTCTCAATCCATCTGTGATAAAATTGAAGTTAGAATTTCAATTCGATATTTGAATGAATAATAAAAAAAGCGACATCCTCAGATGTCGCTTTGGAACAGACCTAAATTTACAAAAACCACCCCTCTTTTTAGCCAAAAAGAGGGGTATTAAACCAAAAATAAGTATTATAACAAAAAGTTATGGGGTGAGTTCATCTCCCCCCTATTTCAACGAGTTATAAAACCCTTTTATATTATCGTTTTGTCTTGAGTGGTTGAAGCGTTTGAAAAGGTTGTCGTAGATTTGTTTTGCTTCTTGTTTTTTGCCAGTGTTTGCTAATATTTTTGCTTTTAGGTTGTAATAGTCGTAAATTAGCCCGTTATCGTATTTATCGAGATAATCTGGGGTTGTGTATTTGTTTATTATATTTAGAGCGAGTGTATAGTCATTTTGATTGAAGTATTTTTCTGCGATTTTATAATCTATGAGTATTTTCCTTGAGCTAAATAATGACACAAATAAGAATAGACAAACGAGTGCTATAAAAATAGCGAGTGCGATTGTCCTTATTAATGGTGCAAAAGGTAAAGTGAAACTTGCAATTTTTTTTCTAAAAATGATCAATGGGATAATCAATAATGTCAAAATTAAGCCAATTATTTCATATTTGTTTGAACCATAGTAAATTTTAACTTCGCTTGTTGTTGGGATAATCATCATAAAACCTGGTGACACAGGATATATTTTTTCACCATTTTTTGATTTGAAGTTAGGCGAATAAGTTACTTTAATTATATGTGGTTTACCAACTTCTTTTGTTGTAAAATTGATGTTAAAATGATCTACTTTTTCATTTGAAATAGAATCTTTGTAAGGATAATTTGCAAGCCATTCGCTAAATTTAAAGTATCCTATTTTGTCGTTATAAAATTGGTCGTAATTATTGTAATATTTTAACCTTCCATATAAATCTTTTGCAAATTTTTTGGGGATAAATGGGGTTTGATAAAGCTCATAGTCCCTAAAATATCTATAAAAATCAGTCTTAAAACCATATTTATTATCATCTATCATTGCTATACTACTAAGGTCTCTAACTTCTATGTATGATTTTGGGAAATACTTGTAAGTATAAAGCGAAAATTTGCCAAAATCTCCAGTTTTCTCAAAATCTGGATGCGATGCAAAGTTATTTTTGATATTATCTGAGTATAATATTATATCTTTTGCGTTTGTTTGATAAAATCTAAGAGACCAAACATCTGGATTTACAACAGAGTACACTCTGTAAGCCTCTGGGTCTACTGGGTTTAGAGAATATTCACTTTGCATATAGGTTACAGCCCTTGCCATAAAACTCGACCCATAGTGAATTCCTTCCATAGATGGTCGCCCTGTAAAATAGTACAAGTTCTCAAAGCCTCGTTCTGAACCAAAGTCTGCATTATCGTGTTGATTTTGTTTTTCCCATAATATTCTACCGCTATCTATATTGCCAGTGTAATTTTGTCTTATACCTTGCAAATTAATGAATTCTTTTTTTGCCTCATAACCTGTGTAATTCCAGTTAAACCAACTTCTTACATTCACTGGATAATTTAAAACAAATATACTAACGCCAATTAAAACTACAATAAGAATAATTGGTTTAGTAATTGCAAATTCTTTTTTATCGTAAAAAAACGATGGTGCGTAATTAAAGAATATAGCAAGAGAAAAAATTGAAATTATTAAAGCAGGTGGCACAAATCTAATGTCTGGTATTTCTAAGAATGTTGCTATAATATAGAAGAAAACACAGACAAGATAGAAATAAAGAATAAAAACGCTTATTATTTTGTTCTTTTTTGAGTTCAAAAATACAAAAATAGCAAAAATAAAGCCAACATTGATTAAAACAAAGAAAGTTTGAACAAAAAAGTCTTTGATAGTCTCAAAATGCCATATCATTGATATTGAAGTCGAATAAACTCTTGTAAAAGCCATTGGTACAAGCCAAAAAGCCATAAATAAAATCGCAGAAATATATATAAATAAAATCTTTTCAAGATGTTTTTCTTTACTAAAAGCGACTTCTTCTTCTACAATAACTTGTTTATTTTTTTTAGTTTTTTTAACAACTTGTTGTTTTTTTGATTCAAGGAGTTTGTTTACAAAGATAAAAAAGAATGGTACGAAAAACGCTGGCATAAAAACAAATATATGTGAAAGTCCAATTAAACCAAGTAAAATACCAGCCCAAATTGGATTTTTATTTTTTTCAAAAGTCTCGTAGCAAACGCCAACAAAAAACACAAAAATAGAAAGCGAAAACGAGTAACTAAACTCACCCGCAAGTGTAGAAAGAAAATTTCCACCATACATAGTGTAAGATTCATTAAAAAGAAAAATTAAACTTAATGCAGCACCTATTAGTGATGCCCACAAATTTTTTGTAATTTTTTGCACAGAAAAATAAAAAGCAATTGGGAGTGTAAAAATACCTATCAATGTAGCAATTTTTAATGAGATTGTTAATGGTAGAAAAATACTTAAAATTACTGCAAATAAAAACGGTGGTATAAAATAAAACTGAAATTCGTTGTAACCAAAAAAATTTGACTGAGTCCAGCCAAAAAGCTTAAAATTTGGTATTAAATGGTCTCTTAAATGCTCAACAGGTTGAAGCCATGATGCAGAATCACCACCAGTCAAAATTGTATCTTTAAAAATTAAAGATAAATCGAGTCTTATTGCAAAAATTAAATAAATTAAGAAAAAAGTAATTAAAGTTGGGATAATTGGATACTTTTCTAAAAAAAGTAGAGATTTATCAATTATTGTCGGTTGTGTTAGTATCTTCTGATTGGACATCTTTTTTTCTCCAAAAAATTAAATTTAAAAAAATATAAGTTTCTGTTACCATAATTATTTCATTAAAAACTTTTAAAACAAAAACATTTATATTTAACACAGGTATTTTCTCCAAGAAGAATATTAAGAAACCAGAGAAAAATATGTTAAAAATTACTAATAAAACATAAAAAAAGCCTTGAAAAGAAAGTTTTGACACTTTTTTCTCATAATTCTCAAAAACAAAGACTTTTTGTAGCAAAAAACCAACTGTTGCACCAACAGTTCTTGAAATCATTTGCGATATTCTTATGTCTATGTGAATGATTTTATTTAATATATAAAAACAAATAAAATCTATTATAAAAAGAGTCCCGCCAGTAAAAAGATAACGAACAAATTTTATTTTAAAAAGTTTTTTTATTAATTCAATTATAGTATTCACAAAAATTCCTCAAATAAACATACCAAAATAAGAATTATTAATTTGATTTTGATGTATTTTCATTGTTTTTTGATTTTTTTAGGATATAAATAGGTCTTCCTTTTATTTCTTCGTATATTTTTGACATATATTCGCCAATAACACCAAGACTCAATAGTATTGTTCCACTAAAGAATGCAATAGAGATAATAACTGTTGTAAAACCTTCTACCGCATGACCTACCAATTTCATATAAACGGTTTGACCAATTAACGCAATTGAAAGAAAAATAACAAAAAAACCAAAAAAAGATATTAATTTAAGTGGAATAGAAGAAAATGTAACAATATTGTCAATAGAATACTTAATCAACTTAGTTAAAGACCATTTGCTTGTCCCAACAGTTCTTTCTGCAACATTAAATTCAATTTTTTTGTGTCTAAAACCAACCCATTCTGAAAGTCCTCTAAAAAATCTTGTCTTTTCTTTACATTTTAAAATCTCAGTAATAACTTTTTTGTCCAAAAGTTTAAAATCCGATGAGTCTTTTAGATTTAAAGAAGTGAGTTTATTCATCATAACATTAAATGTTAAAGAAGATATTTTATAAAAAATGCTTTCTTTACCACGAGTTGCCTTAACAGCATCAATTACATCAACTTCACCAGTAAGCCATAAATCAACCATTTGATAGATAAATTCTGGAGGATGTTGGAGATCACAGTCCATTATAACGCAAGCATCGCCATCTGCATTCTCAAGTCCTGCAAAAACAGCGGATTCTTTACCAAAATTTCTCGAAAAAGAAATAAAAGACACTCTTTTGTTAGTTTGTGATATTCCATCCAAAACTTTATAAGTATCGTCTTTTGATCCGTCATCCACAAAAAGTAATTCATACTTTACGGGAAGTTTTTCGAGTCGTTTTTCTATTTCAGTAACAGAATAATTTAAAATTTTTGCTTCATTAAATACTGGTATTATAATTGTTAATTTCTTTTCCATAAAAATATTTTACCTTTATATAATCATTTTTCCAAAAAATCAGACCCTATTTTGTAATAGTTTATATCAGATAAAAATAAATTTTACAATAAAATATTTATTAAAAAAATAAATTGTTAATCTATATATTCTGCTAGTCTGTCCCCATTTTTTGCAAATATCTTAAAAAGTTAAATATAATGATAGAGTTTTAGAAATCAGATTTGGTACTGGTTTTGGTATAAATGCTATATGTCAAAAATATAATTGTAATGTCACTGGTGTTGATTTTTCTTCTGATATGTGCAAAATGGCAGAAAAGAAAAATGCTCAATTTATAAAAGATGGAAAAGTACAAATATTTTGCGGAGATTTTAAAACTCATAATTTTGCTGGTGCTGGGATTTATAATAAAATCTTATTTGTAAATGTAATATATTTTTGGGATAATCTAACAGAATGTTTCAAAAAAATAAATGATTTATTAATATCTGATGGTATAGTTATATTTTATATGGTAGCAAAAGAAAACTTGTTAAAAACAAATTTTACCAATACAGAAGTTTTTAATAAATACGCGATAGAAGATATTAAAAAAATATTAAAAGATTTAAATTTTAAGAATATAGAATACGAGACTATAAATCTTAAATCTAGAACAGGTTATCTAATAAGTGCTAAAAAAATTTAAGGAGTTTTTATGAAAAGACAAACGCTTAGAAAATTAATTTTATTTATTTCATTCTTCTTTTTTCCTATTACTATGTTTTTTTTATCGCCAATTCTACCTTATGAAGGTATCTTTCATGAGGGTGCAGCAGGAATATTAGTTGGTGCAATGATAATCTTTATTCTCCAATTTATTGTATCTTTATTTTTTGGTAGAGCATTCTGTGGGTGGCTTGCACCATGTGGAGCATTTCAAGAAATAGCGTGCTCTTCTGTAAATAATAAGCCTGCCAAAGGTGGAAAATTAAACTTAATAAAATATGCAATATGGATTCCTTGGCTTTCTGGTATTGTAGTTGGATTTGCTATGATTGGTGGAATAAAATCTGTTAATTTTTTATTTCATACTCATTTTAGCCTCGCTTATGAAGAATGGGGACAATTAACAATAATTTATTTTTTTGTATCAACTATAATTGTTGGCTTGGCACTTATCTTTGGAAGAAGAGCATTTTGTCATTACGTATGTTGGATGTCTCCACTTATGATAATTGGCACAAAGATTAAAAATTTTATAAAATTACCATCATTAAGGCTTAAAGCAGACAAAACTAAATGTATTAGCTGTAAAATTTGTACAAAAAACTGTCAAATGAGTCTTGATGTAGAATATATGGTAAAAAATGACAAAATGGATCAAGCAGAATGTATCTTATGTGGTGCATGCGTTGATTTTTGTCCTAAAAAAGTTATTAAATTTGGTTTGTAATAACTTGGAGATTTATATGAAAAAATTTATTGGTTTAATTATATTCTTATTAATTGCTTCTTTTAGTTATGCTAATGATCCTGCAACTATTTTAGATGAATGGTTTATGGAGAAAGGAAATTCTTTAGTAAAATTTTATGTGAAAGATGGTAAATACTTTGCAAAAATGATCTGGTCAAAAAAAGAAGGAAATTTTAACGGACAAAAAGACGTCGTTTTAGACCTTGTTTTTGAAAAAGATGAATGGAAAAAAGGAAAAATGCTTGATCCTCATCACAACAAAATATTCTACTGTAAAATAAAAATGAAAAATCAAAACGAGTTAGATGTTAGATGTTAGAGTGTCAATGGATAGTGCTGGTGTCTTTGGTGAAACAATGAAATGGCAAAGAAACACTGGCGATAAAAAAGATAGTAATTAAAATTACACTCAATTTTATACGTATATAAATATACCACAAAGACTCGAAGAATTAGAGAGTACTTCAATAAAAAAGATGATTTTTTTACAATCAAATCGTTTTATAGATAAATTGTAATAGTCAAGATGTAATCTGACACTTTTTTCATTTTATTGCGGCTAAGATGTTTTTATATCATAGCCAAACATTTTTTCTTTTGCGATATGGATAGAATCTTTGAAAGTTTGCATAGGAGTTCG
>Ga0209518_1004970_pt1 | contig 10336 bp, 9 predicted proteins | sample RifGroB1_FD_183993 | JGI IMG/M metagenome (GOLD analysis project Ga0209518, IMG submission 183993) | Groundwater microbial communities from Rifle, Colorado, USA - Groundwater B1 (SPAdes) (version 2) | ecosystem: Environmental > Aquatic > Deep subsurface > Groundwater | place: Rifle, Colorado... | reverse complement strand
CGCCGAACTGTTGGCCAATGCAAAAAAAGGAGATGGAATGCCCTTCCTTGGTCCAGGTGTTGTGGGGGGCGGAAGTGTATAATTCCGGTGATTCCGCGTTCCCGACGGAGATAAATTGGAAAAATTCGCATTATGACTTTATTCTCTATCCCCGCACGCATATCATGCCCAAATTATACAATGACAATGAATTTCCCAATCTGCCAGCAAGATTTACCGCTGTTGAGGATGCCGACAAAGTCATGAGCTTCTATGTGAAGTTAAGTTCAATAATTTTTAGTGGCTAACGACTTATAGGGGGATATTTCTACGAACGACGGGGGGAGTTCCTAACGATGACTAAAAAACTTGGTATTTTTATCACCACATACTATTTTCTCTAATTACTTTGTAATTTGATTGCCTCTTTTTTGTTTTTTGCTGAAGTTTAGAAAGCTTAGCATTTCCTGATTTAATCTCCCTTACACCACTATATGTAACCTTACCTGTGAATGGATCCCTTTTTCTAACCCTAAAATCATGACCTCTTCCAGTTCTTTCAACTTCATAACCAGATAGCCTCGCTTTCATAACATAAGAGTCTTCAGCAGCCTTTCCTCTTCTTCTATTCTCATCTATAACTTCTCTCTTGATTTGCTTTTTGGAGATTTTTCTACCAAAAATATCTGATTTTACAAGTCTTCCAAAAATATCTCGGGGCATATAATAGATTATTGTGCAGCATATATTAAATTTTCTTTACAAAACCGCAATATTTAAATATAAGACATTCTTATCAGTAAGATATACTTATCAAGGAGGCAAACAAAATGGAAAAACTGGAAATAACAAGCATGAGTTCAAGAGGGCAGGTAGTCATACCTTTTGACATAAGAGAACGGCTAGGATTAAAGGAAGGGGAAAAATTTGTTGTTGTAGGGGAAGAAGATACAGTCATCTTGAAAAAAGTAACAATGCCCTCCTTCAAAAACTTTGATAAATTGATTCAAAAAACACAGCAGTTTGCAAAAGAGAAAGGCATAACCAAAGCTGATGTTGAAAGCGCCATAAAGAGAGCTAGAAAATGAAAGTAGTTCTTGACACAAATATATTTATTTCTGGAATCTTTTGGAAAGGTAGTTCCGACAAAGTTATAACTAATTGGAGAGAAGGAAAATTCACTTTAGTTACTTCATTGGAAGCAGTTTCAGAAATAATAAAAGTTCTCAAAGACTTTAAAATCAAGCTTTCGGATGAAATGATTAAAGAGTGGGTTGATTTGATTGTAAGAAATTCTATAATTGTAGAGCCGAAAGAAAAAATAAAAATAGTCAAAGACGACCCAAAAGATGACATTTTCATTGAAATTGCTGTAGCTGGGAATGTAGATTATATAATTTCACAAGATAATCATTTGTTAAAATTAAAGGATTTCAGAGGAATTAAAATAATAACTCCTGAAGAATTTAATAAAATATGTAACTGAAGTTTTCTCGCTCCTGACTGTTTTTACGACTAACGGTTTTCTCGCCTTAATATACGTTCTTGATGTATCGCTTCGCTCATTTGATAGAACTTTAGCCCAAAAAATTACTTTGCGGACGCAGGTTTTCGGAACTTCGTAACCGAAAACGAACTTAACAGCAATCGCATATTAAAAAGGGGGACAAAGCAGGTTACTCTGCGTCAGGAATCCTTCTCCCAGATGATGTCCATGCCCTTCTTTTCCGCGGTTTTCCTGCGGGCCCTGCCCCTCCTGGACACCAGCGGCACCCAGAGATTCCTGCTGTAGTACGCCGTCAGGAGCACGATGATGGCCGCCAGCAGGAGAGGGGCGTACCAGGGGTTCCGCGTCAGGATGCCGTCCGCGCCAACGACGGCGGCGGTGGTCGCCCCTACCCCGTCCGAGAACTTCTTCATGGCCGGGCGGGCATCCTGCACCTGCACTCCTTTGGAAACGGTGGCGCTGCCCTGCGCATCGTCCGTTCCGGAGAGATGCATGCCATCTGGCAGCACGATGTCATACGTTCCGGAAGGAATCTCCTTGCCGAGCTCGATGGCCAGGGACTCTCCCGGCTTGAGGTCAAGGGTCTTGCGGATGGTGTAGGTGCGCTTCCCCTGCGCGAGGAGCGTGATCTCCTCGTCAATGGGGATGTTGCCGGCGTTCGTGAAGATGATGGACTGCCCCTGCTGCGAGACCCCGATGTCGCGGACGGCATTCACTTTTATCGCCTGGGTGGCCATCAGGTTGAGGTAGCGGGCCTCGAGGACATAATTGCCTGGGGGAAGGTACGGGCCAAGCACGTAGCTCTGCGCCGCGCCGGAAGGGATGCTTGTCCTGAAAAGATACAGGCCGTCGGGGCCTTTCAATGCCGCCCCGATGGTTTCCTGGAGCGGGTCTCCCGCCTGGTCGGCGAGATCGGCAGTGTAGGAAACGCTTTCGCCGGGGTTCTTTTGCGGGGCGTCGGCGGCCAAAGCAAGATGGGAGGGGACGGCGATGACCTCCACCCCATGGGAGAACTCTCCCTTGTTCTGCTGCGCCGTGGCGGTGATGCGGAGGGGATGGCTGCCTGATTTCGCCACCGGGCTGATGCCGACTGAGACGGAGAACCTGCCGTTGGCGGTCGCGGCCTGGTACGACTCGTCATCGAAGGAGAGGCCGATGCCCGCATCCACCATCTTGTCGCCTGCGCCGCGGATGATGCCTTCTATGGCAAGGGTGGTGCCGGGCAGCGCGGTGAGGTTCTCGTTCAGCAGGATGATGGAAAGGCCGTCGCTCACCTCAAAGGGGTCGGAGGAGCCGGTCTCCAGAGCCTGGCCCTGCTCATCGAGGATGGCAGTCTCGATCCTGCAGGTCCCCTTCATCGCCTGGATGGTGTTGAGCGGCGGCGCATTGACCTGGGTGCGGAAGCCGTCCTGCAGCTCCACCGGGGTGAGGTAATAGGGCAGCGAGAACCCCCCGCAGAGCGCGGTGAAGCGCATGAAGCCGGAGATGTCATCGGCAGGGACGGCGGAAGCCGCTGCGGCGATGGTGTCGCCGATGTTGTAATAGTCCTGGGAGAGTTGGACGGTGACGGAGGCGGAAGCGAAAGGGAGGGCTGAAAGGAAGGCGAGAAGCAGGATGAGGGGGAAAGCGCGGCTCATGGGGTTCCCCTCCCCGATTGTATTTATATAATTTACCATCGGGAAGTCGTGAGGGCCTGAGTATTCGCTCTGGAAGCTGCGCATCGGGGGCTATCGGGCCATCGCCTATGTTGATACAAAAAAAGGACGATCCATGTGGTGGAGATAGGCCGCCGCAGGGATATTTACGGGAAGCTTGGAGAATTGCCGTAAGTATGGACGTGTCTATGCCCTAATGGGTGGTTTGTCTTTGGGCATTCGGTATTCTATCTGGAATGGGGAAAAATCGGGTCTGGAGTAGTTAACGGGGACAGGAAAGATAAGTGCAAATATAAGTGCAAAATTCATGCCGGGATTGAAGGAATCTGCTGCAACCATCTGCATCTTGACTAAGCGCCCGCCTGCCAACTCAAACTTAGAGACAACATCGGCAAGATACCCAATATCATTTATTTTTGCCGGGTCATCCATCCAGACGGGACTGGAAAAATCATTGAAGAAGCCTATTGGCAGGCAACGTTGGACACTTGCGGGAATCCCGGTGGCCAACTCCGGGGAGAATCTTCCGCTATACCGAACAGGCACGGCATTTTCACCGCCATATAATGCCAAATCAGCGCCGTTGCCGATCAAGCCGCGCACCGTATCGGAGAGATCCTTGTAGGGCGGGATGGCGAGCTTGGCTAAATGAAAGTTGGCCAATTGCGGACGGGAGATACGCGGAGAAACGAGGTAGGTGCCATCGACAAGAACTTGTGAAAGGCCTGGAGCTTTTGCCGCTGCTTGTCCCGCCGCCATCTCTTACCAGAAAGCTGTTGCTCCTATTATAATAGTATTTAATAATATTTAATAGTTTCTGAGGCCTGGTCTGCTTCATTCCATCAGCCCGAGCTTCCTGTCCACTTCCCGCGCGGCGTCGCGGATCTCGTCGCATGTCCGCTTGAAGTCGCGCTCTATCTCGTCCACCAGCGAATGGAGGGTGGAGACGCGCAGCACGTAGCGCTTGCGCTCGCTCAGGACGAGGCCGGACTCCATGAGTTTGTTGAGATGGTGCACCACGGTCCCGCGCGAGAGGTGGAGCGAGTATGCCAACTCGTCGCTGGACAGCCCCTCATGGCGCTTGGCCGACTTCAGCAGCTCGATGAAGATGCGGAAGCAGCTCTTGTCCTTATCGCGAAGGTTGATGAGCCCCAGGGAGCTGGCGAGCCATTGCAGCTCGCTGTTGACGTTGACGGTCTCCGGCTTCCGGATGCTCATGATGGTGATGCGCTGCCTGACATATGCCATGGTCATGTCCTTCTAAGGGGCTGCCATTTATAAATGTTCCCCGCAATGTTTATATATTTGTTTACTTTAGCTTACTTCTGTTGATTTTAAGTCAACGAATATCAAAAGGTGTGGAAAGCCGTGAAAGGGAAACTGAAAGAAAAGAAGGGCATGCCGGAGCAGCAGGCAAATGCCAAAACACAGGAGAAATGCTCCACGGAAACCGGGTCAGCGAAAGACGCCAAACAAACGGGCGCCACTGACAATGTCCACGGGCAATGCGCTGCGCAGGTAGAGGAGCTGACCGATGCCCTCAAAAGGCTCCAGGCGGAGTTCGAGAACTTCAAGAAGTGGACGGCGAAGGAGGGCAGCGAGCGCATGAGGTTCGCGAACGCGCAGCTCATCGCGAAGTTCCTTCCGGCGCTCGACACCTTCGACGCGTCATTGAAGAACGCGCCGCAGGACGACCCCATGGCCAGGGGCCTGCAGCTGGTGCACGCGCAGCTGCTCGCCATCCTGAAGCAGGAAGGGCTTTCCCCCATCGAATGCATGGGCAAGCCGTTCGACCCCCACTACCACGAGGTCATGCTCAAGGAGCCCTCGGACAAGGGGGACGGCACCGTCCTCGAGGAATTCCAGAAAGGCTATCTGCTCCATGACAGGGTGCTGAGGCACAGCAAAGTCAAGATTTCCGGACAATGACTGGTTTAAGGGAATCATCAATTTCATAATCATCATCACCGCCATGGGAAACGCAATGCGTTTCCGGGGTTCCGGAAATCTTCGGTTTCCGGGGACCTTCGGCGGAAAAGGGTGGCGCGCTCCAGCGCTGGGGCCGCGCGTAACCAGAGCCCGCGAAGCGGGCAAGGGACACCGTGCAAGACCGGACGGACAAGCCAACAATCACAAAACATACTCCGCAAGAGGCTATCATCAGCCTCGCTCCCGCGTGCGGCTGCAACGAATGCAGGCACGGGTGCAGGATGGGCTCGGGCTTCTTCGCGGAGGGAGAGGCAGAGAAGCTGGCGCAGTTCCTCGGCATGGGCGTCGAGGAGCTGGAGAAGGCGCACCTCGAGGAGGCCGAGCAGTTCAACAGGACGCTGCTCCGGCCGAAGATCCTGCGGGAAGGCAGGCCGTACGGGAGGTGCACGTTCTTCGACGAGGAGAAGGGATGCGCCATCCACGACGCCAAGCCGCTGCAGTGCAGGGTAGCCATGGGCTGCAGGCCCTACGGCGAGAAGCTCATGCTGTGGTTCATGCTCAACCACATCCTCGACCCGGAAGACCCGGAGAGCGTGCGGCAGTACGCCTCCTACCTGAAGGCGGGCGGGAAGACGCTGCCGGGCGGCGAGCTCCACACGCTCGTGCCGGACAAGGAGAGATTGCATAAGATGCTGGATTACACGACGGTGAAACCATGGTGAAAATCGACATCAACATCGGGCCGATAGCGTGGCAGGGGGCGTCATCGAAGCCGAAGATCCATCTCAGCGCGGCGGCCATACTGAGGTACCTCATCGGCGACGACGAGAGGACGAACGACATGATTATGTTCGGCGTCGGGGGCAAGGACCTCATGACCACGGATAAGGAGCTGTACGAGGCGCTGGGCAGCGTGGCCAAGTACGACACCTTCAAGCCCACCAAGCTCGGCAAGCTGTTCGAGATGGTGGACGTCTATCCCTACCGGGATCTGACGCACAGCCCCAAGCCGGTGCTCACCTTCGAGAAGGTGGAGGAGATCCGCAAGGAGGCGCTGAAGCAGCACGGCGCGGAGCCCGCTTCCGGCATCAGGGATAAAGGCGGGAAAAGCCAGCCGAAAGCCAGGAAGAGTTGAACATAAAAAACATCGAGCACGAAAAACAGAACAACCACATCAGCGATTGACAATAACACGACCAGGTGAACGACAATGGCAGACAAGAAAATGGAAAAGATAATCGGCATCGACCTCGGCACGAGCAACTCGGCCGCATCGGTCCTGCAGGGCGGGAAGCCCGTGATCATCCCCAGCGCGGAAGGGACGACCGCGTACGGCAAGGCGTTCCCGAGCATCGTGGCCTTCACGAAGGACGGCCAGCTGCTCGTCGGAGAGCCCGCGCGGAGGCAGGCCGTCTCCAACCCGGAGAACACCATCTCGGGGGCCAAGCGGAAGATGGGCACGGGCCACAAGTACGCCGTGCAGGGCAAGGAGTACACGCCGCAGCAGATCTCCGCCTTCATCTTGCAGAAGATCAAGAAGGACGCGGAGGAGTTCATCGGCGAGCCCATCGGGAAGGCGGTCATCACCGTCCCCGCGTATTTCGACGACGACCAGCGGCAGGCGACCAAGGACGCGGGCACCATCGCAGGATTGGAGGTCGTGCGCATCGTGAACGAGCCCACCGCCGCCTCGCTGGCGTACGGCCTGGACAAGCAGGCGCAGGAGCTGAAGATCCTCGTGTTCGACCTCGGCGGAGGGACATTGGACGTCACGGTCATGGAATTCGGCGACGGCGTGTTCGAGGTCAAGTCCACCTCGGGAGACACGCAGCTCGGCGGAAGGGACATGGACAAGGCCGTCGTCGATTATATCGTCTCGGAGTTCAGGAAGGCGGAAGGCATCGACGTCTCCAAAGACAAGACGGCCATGCAGCGCATCGCCGAGGCCGCGGAGAAGGCGAAGATCGAGCTCTCCACCGTGCTGGACACGGACATCAACCTGCCGTTCATCTCCGCCAAGCAGGACGGGCCGAAGCATCTGCAGATGAAGCTGACGCGGGCAAAGCTCGAGCAGCTGCTTGACCCGATCATCAAGAGGTGCAGGCAGCCGCTGGAGCAGGCCATCAGGGACGCGAAGCTGTCCGCGAAGGACGTCGGCAAGATCATCCTCGTGGGCGGGCCGACGCGGATGCCCTCGGTGAGGAAATTCGTCGAGGACTACGTCGGCAAGCCAGCGGAAAGGGGGGTCGATCCGATGGAATGCGTCGCCCAGGGAGCGGCCATACAGGCGGGCGTGCTGGCAGGGGAGGTCAAGGACATCCTGCTGCTCGATGTCACGCCATTGAGCCTGGGCATCGAGACCCTGGGAGGCGTCTTCACGAAGCTCATCGAGCGCAACACCACCATACCCACGAAGAAGAGCCAGGTCTTCTCGACGGCATCCGACAACCAGACGGCCGTGACCATCCGCGTGTCGCAGGGCGAGCGGCCCATGTTCAGCGACAACAAACTCCTGGGCAGCTTCAACCTCGAGGGCATACCGCCCGCGCCGAGAGGGGTGCCGCAGATTGAGGTCATGTTCGACATCGACGCCAACGGCATCGTGCACGTCGCCGCGAAGGACCTCGCCACCAGGAAGGAGCAGAGCATCCGCATCACGTCCTCGCAGAAGCTGAGCGAGGAGGAAGTCAGGAAGATGCAGCAGGACGCGGAGATCCACGCCGAGGAGGACAGGAAGCGCAAGGAGCGCGTCGAGACCCTGAACGAGGCGGAGCAGCTGGCGTTCCAGTACGAGAAGACGCTGAAGGAGATGGGCGACAAGATGGACAAGTCACAGCTCGAGCCGCTGCAGAAGGACATCGACGGCCTGAAGGAGCTGCTCAAGGACAAGGAAGGCAACTACGACGCCATCAAGTCCGCGAAGGAAGCGCTGGTGCAGAAGTTCTCCAAAATCAGCGAGGAGATGTACAAGAAGGCGGCCGAGGAGTACGCGAAGCAGCAGCCGCAGAACGCTCCGGAAGGAGGCGCGGGCGATGCCGGCGACACTGGCGAGGACGACGCCCCGAAAAAGAAAGGCAAGGAGAAGGTCGTCGATGCGGAGTTCAAGGAGAAGGGGAAGAAATAATGCCTTCGCTGACATGCATATTTAGCAGCCTTCAGGTCGAACGCTTGGCATGCGAACAGCGTGCGCGTCGCGGGGGGACCTGCCCCATCCGGGGACGCAGCGCATTCAATCACGTCTTGCGGAGCGTTCGAAGCTGCTAAACATGCCAGACCAAACCCATAACAAAAAGATGGCCATCCCCACAGAACAACAATGCCTCGCGCTGCTGAGGAAGAACGGCACCAAGGAGAACATCGTGGCCCATTGCAGGGCCGTGCGCGATTTCGCCGTCAATCTCGCCGAACGGCTCGCGCGGAAGGGGGCCAGAGTGGACATCCCCCTCGTGGCGGCGGGGGCGCTGCTGCACGACGTGGAGAAGCTCAGGCCCAACCACGTCAAGGCGGGGCATGACTTCGTGAAGAAGGCCGGCTATCCCGAGGTCGCCATCCTCGTGAAGCGGCACGGCCTGGAGAACCTCAATGACCCGTCCTACCGGCCGCAGAGCATCGAGGAGAAGCTGGTATTCTATGCGGACAAGCGCGTCAAGGACACCGCCGTCACCCCCCTGCGGGAGCGCTTCGACTACATCAGAAAGACATATAATTATCCCTCCATTGAGCATGAATTTACGTTCGCGCGGGAGATAGAGGAGGAATTTTCCTCCCTGTTGGGAGAATCACCGTAATGGCAAAGGACTACTACAAGATACTGGGGGTGGAGAAGGGCGCGTCCACCGAGGAGATCAAGAAGGCGTACAAGAAGCTCGCGAAGCAGCACCACCCGGACATCAACAAGGACGCCGGCGCGGCGGATAAGTTCAAGGAGATCAACGAGGCTGCCGCCGTCCTCGGCGATGAGAAGAAGCGGCAGCAGTACGACCGCTTCGGCACCGCCGACGGGGGGGCGGGAGGCGCGGGCTTCTCCGGCTTCGACTTCTCGGATTTCATGAACCAGTCGAGCAGCTTCGGCTTCAATTTCGACGAGATATTCGACACGTTCTTCGGGGGAGCCGGCTTCGGGCGATCCCGCAGGAGGCAGCAGCGCCAGGGATACGACCTGCGCTACGACATCGAGGTCTCCCTGGAAGAAGCCGCTTCCGGGATGACGAAGGAGGTCTCCATCCCCCGGCTGGAGCAGTGCGCGCCGTGCAGCGGTTCCGGGGCGGCCTCTCCCGACGCGGTGGAGACGTGCCCGGAATGCGAGGGCAGGGGCATGGCCATGCGCACGCAAAGGACGCCGTTCGGCATCTTCCAGACCACGACGACGTGCAGGAAATGCAATGGCGAGGGAAGGATCATCACGGACGAATGCGGGGAGTGCGACGGCACCGGGGTGGTGAAGAAGACGCGCAAGCTCGAGGTCAAGATCCCCGCAGGGGCGGAGAACGGCACCAACCTCAGGGTGAGGGGAGGCGGGGAGGCGGGCGTGCGGGGCGCGGCTCCGGGAGACCTGTACATCGTGGTGCACGTGAGGCCGCACAAGACATTCACCAGGGAGAATGACGACCTGCATGCCAGGGTGCCGCTTCCCTTTACCATCGCTGCCGTCGGGGGAGAGATCGAGATCCCCACCTTGGAGGGGAAAGCGTCATTGAGCATCCCCGCGGGGACGCAGAGCAACACCGTGTTCCGGCTCAAGGGCAAGGGCATCCCCCATCTCGACGGCGGCGGGAAGGGAGACCTCTACGCGGAAGCCGTCATCGCCGTGCCAGAGAAGCTGTCGAAGAGGCAGAAGGAGCTGCTGAAGGAGTTCGAGAAGGAGTCCGGGAAAAAGGGATTCCTCAGCGGGATTTTTGAGTAAGAGCAAAATCTTCAGGTGATGCCGTACTTTGCCTTGATTCTTCCCATGAATTGGAGGTACTGGCCTATGGCCGGATTATGCTTGTGTACTTCCTTCTCCATCCCGAGATAAAACAGCGCAACATTGTGCTCACTGGGAAAATCGGAATCCTTGATCCTGCCGGCATTCCGGAGGATTTGCATTGTCCGTTCCGTCCCGTGTTTCTTTACCAGATCGGGGAGGCTTTCCACTGCATCGCTTTGGAACCGCGGGATATTGCCCTCGATAGCAAGGGCAGTGTCCAGGTAGAATGCGGCCGTCTGCTGAGGCACCTTGTTGGGATCATAGGTTGCCCCTCCCATGGTTCGCGCAATGTCCTCGACC
>Ga0209518_1004968_pt1 | contig 10338 bp, 19 predicted proteins | sample RifGroB1_FD_183993 | JGI IMG/M metagenome (GOLD analysis project Ga0209518, IMG submission 183993) | Groundwater microbial communities from Rifle, Colorado, USA - Groundwater B1 (SPAdes) (version 2) | ecosystem: Environmental > Aquatic > Deep subsurface > Groundwater | place: Rifle, Colorado... | reverse complement strand
TAACTTTTAATTGACAAAATTCAGGATTATAATCTTTCTGCCAAACACAATGCATATAAGCTACTGAATCAGTACCACTTTTATCTGTAAATCCCATTCTTTTACTATGTACAAAAGAATATTTCGCCATATTGTTTAACCAAAAATCTTTACGTAATTTACCTTCAAAAAAGTTTAATCTTAAAAGCATTATCACATATCCATCATCTTTTACATCATTTATAGCTTTTTTAAGTATATCTAAAGCAATATTAAAAGGAGGATTAGTAATTATAACATCATAAACATTTTTACATTCATATGTAAGATAATCTGTTTTTATATCAGCCAATGAATCTTCTCTTATATCAATTGTATCAACATTATATATTCCTATTTGTTTAAATGCTTCAGGGTAAGACATCTCGTGTTTTATATCGCCACCTGCACAACAATCTAAAACTCTAATATTAGGTTTGATAAATATATTTTCATATTCATTAAAATCAATAAGGAATTTTACTATTTGTTCTATAGGAGTTATATAATAATCCGATATATGATTATTTCTAAAATCTGACCTATTTGTACTACTCATATTAATCCAAATCTACTGCCATCACAGCATTAATCCCGTACCTATCCTTACAATGCTTGCATATGTATTTATCAGTATCCTCATCCACCCATATATCCTTTGTTCTAAACATATCCCTACCACATTCACTACATGATTCATAAACATCACTATGTATATTAGCTTTTCTTTGTAAATTCATTTTTTTTTGGTTCATTTTCCTTATTTTCTCCTTTATCTCTTACGACATCTCGTATTACATTTATTTTTATTGTTATTACTTTTTCCGTGTTATTAAATAGAATATCCTCTAGGTCAATAGTATCTAAATAGAATTTTTCCACACCATTAACGATATCTTTTGTTAATCTACCTGTTCCTGAGAATATCAATCCTTCTATATCTAATAGACTTATATGTATTGGTAGATTTATGGTATCATAAGTATAAATTCTCAAAGTATCATTTATATTAATACTTTCTGCACATATAGGGTATGGGCGTTTATTATCATATAAACAATATTCTATGGTGTCAGTTACATTCTTCAGATTTAATACACCTGTACGATTAAATCCCTGTGGTTGCTCTTCTGTGGAAGTGGTGGAATTGGTAAGGTTATTATTATTCATTAATATTCCTCCATTATAAATTTATTTAATATCTTCTTAACTCTTAATCAAAAATTACATTGCACTACAAGCACCCAACATTATAAGTAAGAAAAAGAACATTAACCCAAGGCTTTCAGCACCAGAATTACTTGATGTATTACTATAACTATTATTTTTATTATATCTATAGTGATTGTTTACTGCGTGGCTAACACTTCTTGCTATTACTCTGTTCATTGTAGAACCTCTAAAAGCATGCATTCTCATTGTGGTTTCCTCCTTTCTTAATTCTTTAAGTTTATTAATATTTCTTACCCTAATTTCATTATAGCATGGATTTAGGATATGTCAAGTGAGTTTATTTAATATTTTGTTAGTTATTTTTGAAAGCAATCTTCCTAATTTCATTTATAAATATACCCCAAAATCTATCATCATTCTTATACTGTAATAACTTATCTTGGGACTTCCATATAGCATAGCAAATATTCTTTTCTTTATAACCCTCTTGCTCTAGTTGTTTAATATGGAATTTTGCTTTATCATTATAGGGTACTGATATTAAGTCAAAAGCATCTTGATATTTTTCTATTTTTATAGTGTTACTTTTCTTCATTTATAATTTCTCCTTTCTGTAGATATTAAAAATTATTACCTTTACTTATACTACCTTTTACCTTTACTTATAATATGGTTTACCTTTACTTATCCACCCTTTACCTTTACTTATACCACTATCTTATGGTATATATGTAGGTGGAGTAATAATAAACTATTAAATAAATATTAAATAAATATATTTATTCTTACAAAATAAATTTAATTGATATTTTGTGTTAATACACTATCTGGTTTATTCATTTTCTGGTTCGTTATTACATATTGGTTTATATTCATTCACAGTTCTTCTACTATTAGTATTATGTCTTTTACCTACAATAACTTCTAACATATTTCTTTTTACTAATGTATTATTTATTGCTTTGATATTTTTATCTGAGCATTTTGTTACATATCCTAGTTTTGCATATGCAATTTTAGTTCCATTACCTTCTTTTCTAAAATAGTTCTTTTCATATAAGTAGAATAATCTTAATGTAATTTCTTTCAGGTCTGATATAATAATATTTTTATTCTTGTCTTTATAATTAATTACTTCTATTTCTTTACCGATATTCTGTAGTTTTTGTATAGTATTAATATCAATTTGAGTAAATGTTTCATTATGTTCTGATTGTAATATATTAATATGTAATGGTTGATTTATAGGAAAACTATTTTCTTCACCAAAATCATAGTAAATGTATTTTAGTTTCTTCAGTTCAATTAAATATTTTTTAACTGTTTTCTTGTCTTTCCATTGGAGCAGTTCCATTAATTCATTGAGATATATGTATACATATTGATTTCCTTTGGCATATAATTTCAGGTAGGTATATAGGTAATATGCTTTATTGGTTAGTAAACTATCATCCGTTATTCTGTCATCTATTCTTACTTTAAACATTTATTTCTCCTTCACATTTATGTTTTAATTAACTATTGTTTTGTATCCACATTATAAATACATTGTTTAATTCTTCGCATCTCTTAAACTTGAAATATGCTTTGTTATTCATATCACTTATTCCAAATTCTTCTTCTCGTATTCCATTTCTTTTAATAAATTCTGCTTGTTTAAGATTGTAGCAATAGAAATATGTATCTCTTGGTTTTGTGTTCATTATAAGTCCTCCAATTTAATAATAATCATATTAATAATTTATTTATTGTTTCATTACCCATTTCAAAGCATATTTATCCCCTCCTAATTTTATTATACACCCTATTTTTATATTGTCAATAGGTTAATTTATTTATTATCTTATTAAACAAAAAAGAAACTAAACCTATTCCATTTTCACAATATCACCAATATCCACATTAAGATATTTAGCTATCTTTGCTAAAGTTTCTATATTCACGTTTTCACCATTATTAATCTTTGTAGCTATCTTAGAACTAACACCTGCATTAATACATACATTTGTCAGTTTTAAATCTTTGTCAATAAGAATATGGAGTAATGGTTTATAACTAAACATTTATATTCACCTCATTACTATTATATGCTATTTCAAGAAAAATTTCTTTAGTTATATAAAAAATATCAAAAATAATTTAAAATTTCTTATAGGAAACTATTGACACTAGAAAGGAAATATTATAGAATGAAATTACATTAAAAGTATTACTTCTAACATACTTGGTTAGAAAAACTATATAAAATATCTAACGAAGTATTACAAACAACATACATAAAAAGGAGAGTGATAAGATGTATGCGGCTATAGATTTAGGTACAACATTCATTAAACCTCATAATGGTGAAATATTTCCGTCTGGTGTTTCAGAGGTAGTGTATGATATGGCAACTAGTGTAATGACTGTTGATGGTAAAAGTTATACAATGGAGCTTTACAACAATTATGATACTAATAGTAATAAATCACTTAATAAGAATGTAAAACTAAATTACTTACTAGCACTACACAAGATTACTGATGGTGATATGGGTATTTATAAAGATGTTATTGTTCCTTTACCTGCAAAGCAATGGGATAATGAAGATTCTGTAAAAATGTATAAAGAACTGTTAAGACTTGATAATTCTGTGATAGTTGATGTGAACGGTGTACAAAAAGAGATTTATGTAGATAATGTTGGAATTGTACCAGAAGATTTCTACGCTTATCACACAGAAGAAGTTAATAAGGAAAGATTTAATGGTGATAAGGTATTATTGATAGGTATAGGTAGTTGGAATTCTAATCAATATCTAATAGACAATGATAATATTGATAAGTCTAGTTCTAATGAAATGGGATGTTTAAAGGTTTTCATTGATATAGTTGAAAGAATTAATGATGAAGTTTATAAAACACTAATCAAAGGATTGTCATATAAAGGTCAGTTAATAGATATTAGACCATTTGTTAAAGATATTTTCATGGATTATAGTAAGAAGTTTTATATAGATGTAAAAAACAAATTCTCTGTAGATACAATTCCTCATGTTATATGCATTGGAGGTGGGAGTTTAGTGATGTATGAGTATTTATGTAATTATATCCCCCACTTAGAGTTGATTGATAATGCACAGAATGTTGCTGTTAAAGGTATGAAACTGATGTTGGATGTGAATTGTGCATGAGTATAAGAAGAGGATTGAGTTTTGCAGATAGTGAAATTGATTTAGTTGAGGATTATGATAATAATGGTGGTAGTAAATATGCAAAACAATGTATGAAGTTTTTTAAGATGTTTAAAGATAAGGTTGTATTAGTTAACAATCATGCTAGTTTATATCAGAAATCAAGCATAAATGTACAGTATGAGCAGAAAAAAAGTATTAAGAGTTTAATAAAATAAGTAACTTTAAAAACACCTAAGATAAACAAATGATTAACTAAAGTATAAGAGACTATTCAAGTCTACTACTATTAATCTATTATATCGGAGGTGTTTTTATTATGTTTACTACAGAAATAGCATTAGCATTTGCTTTTAAATATTTAGAATATATTGTTGTTGGAGTAGGTGTTGTAGGAACTGGTGTGTATATGAAGACAAAGAAGTTTAGTAATAATTCTAATGATTTGACTTCTATGATTGTTAAGCAAAAGAAATATAATGAATCTGTAAACAAGAGAAGTAAAGGTAGTATGTAAGGGTAAGGAGGGAGTGAATAGATTTGTTTAATATTAAGATTGTTGATGATAAACCTAAAGAGAAACTTGAAATTAAAGAAAGAATTAAGCAAAATAGAATAAATTCTATGCAAAATAATAAAATTAAGCAAAAAATTAATCAAAATAAAGAAAATAATTTGCATAAAAAAGAAGAAATTTTACAAAAGAAACAATTTAATAAAGATAAGACTGAATTTGAACAGAAATTTTATAGATTAATGTTAGAATTGGGTTTATATAATAAATTCAATAGAACTTATTGGTTAAACATTAGAGATAAAACTGAGTATGGATTTTATGCACAACTATATTTATCTGATGGATTAAATTTCACAGAATTAAGACAAAAAATAGGCAATATACAAGAGTCATTATGTTGTATATGGATTATGAGAACTAGACAATTCCAGAATTATGCTGATGTAGAGATAATTATAGAACCTGTAGATGAAGAAATACCTTTTGAACCACCTAAAATAAAACCTTGGCAAATGTGTATAGGATTAAGTTTTAGTTTAAATCCAATTGTTATAGATATAAATGATTATTGTATGTTTTTACTTGCAGGAGCTACAGGTAGTGGTAAAACTAGATTAGTATATCAGATATTATTATCTTGGATTATGAATTGTACTCCGCAGGAAATAGAAATATATTTAGGCGATGTAGCTAAGAATGAATATATTAATTTTCAGCATGTAAAGCATGTAAAGTATTATGCTTTTGAATTAGAAATGTTAGATAAGATGATTAGTATGTTGGAAAAGGAATTTGAGAGAAGGAAGAAGTTATTAAGTATTACTAGAGAGAAAGGTATTGCTACAAATATCAAAGAGTACAATTCTGTTAGTAAAAATAAGTTAAGTTATATTATTATATTGAATGATGAGTTTTCTGTATTGTTACCTGATAAAACCGATAATAAAGATGAAAAGGAAACGAAACAAAGGATTATAGATTCATTAAAGAAATTGTCTAAGACAGGTAGAAATTTTGGTATGTTTACATTTGAAGCTTTACAAAAGACTGTTAAGGATGAAATACCTAGTGTTATTAAGAGTATGTCTGCTGTAAGAATGAGTTTTAGGGCAAATGATTCAATTAGTTCAGAAGTTATTATGGGAGATAATAGTGCTGTAGGATTGGCTGATAGATATGCTGTGTATTCAACTAACGGTGGTGAAAAGAAAGATTATTTATTTAGTCCGAATTTAACTACTGAGATGTTAAATGAGATGTTAGAGCCTTATTTGGAAGATAAGTTTAAAGTTAAGAAAAGTGTAGTGAGTAAACATAATTTTGACCCTAATATTGTTGAGATAGATGCTAAACTTAAAGAGTATAAAGGTGGATTTGAAAACATTAATACACCTAAACAAGAGACTAAGTTAGTTGCTTTAAAAGGCTTAAAAGGTGGTGAATTTGTTGATTACTGATAATGATAAAAAGATTGTAAGAGAATGGTTTGAACCTTATAAGTATGCCAATATTTCCATGATACAGAAAGTGTACTATAAAGACAGACAATATGGTTACAACATTGTAAGAAAAAGATTATTAGAAATGATAAAAGCTGATTATATAAAGAAAGACAGAGACTTAATTACAAACAAGAACCTATATACACTCAACGATAAAGATATTAAGCCTCCTAGTGAACATAAATTAATTATATTGAGTGTACTTGCTGAAATGAAATATATGGGATTTGATATTGAACATTTTGAAGTAGAAAAACATTGGATACATGACAAAGGTAAAATGGTTTATTCAGATGGATTTGTAATATTTACAATGGATAAAAGAAGGTACCATTATTTTATAGAGGTGCATAGGAGTAATAATATTAATAATTTAGAAAAGTATGATATGTTGTGGGAGAGTGGTGTTGTTCAGAAATGGTATGAGGATAATGGTTATAATAAGGATTTTTATCCTAAAAGGGTATTGCTAATTTCAGATAGAGAGTTTAAGAAGCCGATTGAGTTGAAACACTGTCAAGTTGTTCAGTTGGATGAAAAGTTGAGTGAGTTTTATAAGATTCTTATATAAGGTATATAGGCATATAGGGGATTGTAATTGCTAGATTGTAAACATATCCCCCGTACATATAAGAGTCAAACTACAAAAGATAAAGCAATTTTCTATGCGTGATTTATGCGTAGGGATTGTAATAGTACTTATTCTGGTTTTTCATATGTAGCTTTTTTAATAATGGAGTAAGATGAAGTTTCGATACTTAATTCTGCATAAATTATTATCTTCGCACATTTGACTAATCTAGTCTTTGTATTATTGCAGTTACTTATGTGTAGGTTGTGTATGGAGAGTAGTTTTAGAATTTTGAAGTTTGACTTTTTATATTACTAAAAGATAAGAAAGGTGGAATACAAATGAAAGAATTATTAAATGTACTGATATTGGTTTTAGTTGCAAGAGTAATGTGGAAAGGATTTAGGTTTGTGACTAGGAAGGATAAGAGATACAAGAAGAGTATTCTAGGTAAGATTGGATTGTTGTTTAGTAGAAGTGTGCATAATAAACTTGACAGAATGATTGTAAGACAAAAAGAAAATCTTGCTAAGATGCAAAGCACAAAGCAAGACCAAGACCAAGGAGATAATGTTATACAACTAAAAGAACATGTGAAAAAATCTATATAAAGTATACGAGAGGGTAAAACCTCTCTTATACATCTTATATTATTTACAAAGGAGATGTAATTTATGCAACACACAGTTGAAGTATTAATAAGAGAATTACAAATGTATAAACCACAAAATATTGTTAAGATTTTAGATGATGAAGAGGTTGAGTTGGATATTGATTTTGTAGATTATGATGATGAAGATAAGGTGGTTTATATTAAGGGATATTTACAATAATATAAAAATACAAAGGAGAGATATTATGGATATATTAATGAATTATGATTATGCAGTAAATATTGTTAATAGTCAAGGTTGGGATGCTTTCTTTAAGATGCTACAGGAGATGTTTAAGGATTTTAAATTATATACTGTTAGTATGAGTTGGTATGAGAGTGATGAATATATTTGTAAGGCTAAAGGTACTAAAGGGGATGTAGTTGTGTATTGGGAACATAAGTATAGTGAAGTTGTGGGAGGTTAATTCCTCCCTAGTACTTAAATTATTAATTTGTTCATTATTAATTTGTGAAGGAGTGTAGATGTATGGAACACGTTATAGAATTATTGATTTATGTTGTTGTGGTTATATTAGTTTAATTTAAAAGGGAGGTTTCTTATATGACACCATTAGAATATTCTATTTTATATTTTGGGATTATGACAGTATCATTTGTATTTCAGAACACAATTTTTAAACAGTTAATTAATCCATTAAAATCAGATAAAGAGCAAGATAAATTTTATAGTAAAGAGTAAAATAATTATTATATAAAGGGAGGTTTCCTAAATGGGTATTGCTGTAGTAGTTGGTATGCTAGTTGTTACAGTAGGAAGTTCAGTTGCAGAATCTATAATGAATAGTGCTGGTAAAATGGATGAAGCTAAATATTTAAATTGGGCTACTAAAGCTGGTATGGGAATTACTGCATTGGGTGTGTTTACTAAATTGGTTAAAACACTAGGAAGTTTGGGTTAGAATTATGTTAGGATATGTATTAATAGGCGGTAGTGTTGTAGTTGGAATGGCTTTGTTAGAAGATGCTAGTGGTACAATTAATATGGTTAAAATAGTTATTACTGTAAGGGGAGTTACTTGGATTTGTAAAAAGGTAGCAGAGAGTTTAGATAGGGATAAGAGTCAGATTATTGATTATACTGGTTGGAGTATTGCTGGTGTAAACATTGTTGGAATATTGGGTAATGCTGTTAAGAGTGTTGAACCTATAAGTCAGGGGTTAATTAAGGTTAGTGGTAGTATACAAGGATTGGGATTATGGATTAGTAAAATGGCTGATACTGTGGTGTTTTGGAATTAGTGCAAATTGAGATTAGTTAATTTCAGTTTCGAGTAGAGAAATCTACTCTTTTTATTTTTGTGAAATTATAGTGAAATTGCTTATTATTTTATAATAAATGTAGATTTTTCAATGGTTTAATAAATTTTTAATGATTTTTAAGTGTTTATTTTAATCTTAGAAAAAGAAATATAGTGAGAGGATAGTTAGTATAGGAAAGGTATGAAGTTTTATTGTAGATTATTATATTAATCGGAGAGGGTATTGTAGGGTTATGGTTTAGGTATATAAAAATATAATGTTTAGATTCAATATTTAATTGTCAAAATTATGTTTTGATATTTTGTTTTGGTAAAAACTTTAAAATTTAATAATAAGATAAGAAATAAATTTATTTAGTGAATATAAAAGACTTTAGAAAAAAGAAATTTGTTAGATGATAGTTTATACCATGAGAGGATAAAGATTTATTGTAGATTAATTTAATCATTCACAGAGGCATTTGGTGAGGTGAGATATGGTTATGTAATTACATATGTTATTGGTTGTGTTATTACATAGGGAGGGTAAGTAGGTGGGTTTATAGGAGTGGACATTGGGAAGATTGGGGATAGGGGAAATCATTTAGTAATGCAGAATGGAATGGAGTGTTACGTTTTGGTGGAGAAACGAAGTGTAGGGTTAGGAAATTTTGTTGTCGGTGATTTGGGGATAAGGTGGGTGGTATGTGTTGGTGTTAGTAGGTTTGTAAGGGATAATTGTTATTTGTTTAGTGGGATTATTCGTTGCAAGTGTTGGTATATAATAGCTGGAGGCTAGATAAGTTGATATTGCTTGATTATGTGAAGTGATTTTTGTTTGTTAGATATGTTGATTTTATTGGAGTTTGGCGAAAGATTACCGAGGGATTATGATATATACCTTATGTATAATTATAAATTTTATTGTATAATATACAGTCGATTTCGTTATTAATCTGAGTGTGTTTCTTGATGTACTCATACCCTCTCTGCGTGTCGAAACGTGTCGAAATTTGTAAAGTATGCCCCACTATGTATGATGATATAATACATTAATGCCTTGTAACTACTGAAATTACTACGTTGCAGACATATGAATAATATTATGTAAATTACGCATAATTACTATTATGCGGAATCAAATGGGGAATACTAATGATAGAGAGGATAATGAGACAGTATGAATCGGATATCGGCAGAATGATAAAATGCATAGATATACATTATAGTTGACATAAATCGTCGGGACAAATAACAGCCAACATTTGACTGAACACTTCACTTACTAAAAGTAAGTAGCATACAATTAATAAGTAACTTAAAACAATATACTTACTAATAATAAGTAACTAATATAAAGTAAATAACTAATAAATTATATCTAATACCACACCATAATTATATATTATCATCCTGCAATAAATCCACAATACCTCTCAAACGCTCTACAATCCCCTGCAATCAATTAAAA
>Ga0209518_1004967_pt1 | contig 10339 bp, 15 predicted proteins | sample RifGroB1_FD_183993 | JGI IMG/M metagenome (GOLD analysis project Ga0209518, IMG submission 183993) | Groundwater microbial communities from Rifle, Colorado, USA - Groundwater B1 (SPAdes) (version 2) | ecosystem: Environmental > Aquatic > Deep subsurface > Groundwater | place: Rifle, Colorado... | reverse complement strand
TTTTACCTGCTTTTTGCATTTTGTTTCCTTTCGCCTAAATAACTACTCTACTAACTTTCCGCATTTGCTACACACATGTATTCGATAACTCCTGCCGCGCACGCTAACAATTGTTTTTATTCGTGCTTTGCAACAGGGGCTTAGGTTATAGCCCTTCATCTGACGTGTGCCGGCCGTAGTCAACTTTTGCTTAGCTTGTGTCATACCCTCCCCCGCCTCTTTTACTATCTCTGGGCTAAACATATTATCGTTTTGATTACTCATGGCCTGTGCCATATCCTCATCGCGCTTTTTGGATAAGACGTCGAGTATATGATTTATGTAATTTCCAAACGCTTCTATTTCTTGAAACATTCTGCTACCCTTTCTACCCAGTAAGTTATATAACCCGCCAACCACTCATCGTTTTCTTTTGTCAAAGAGCAACTCAAGCCTCTTTCCTTGCAAATGCCTGCTACCAAATGTATGCACTCATGTACTATATGTCCTATATCGGCAACTTCGGATAGGTAAACCCAATGCGCTCCGTCCTCAATACCAAGATACGCACCTACAGTTGTTATTGGGTATTTATAGCCGTAATTATCTTTTAGATACTTATTTGCGTCCTCCATACCTCCTATGAGAATTACTACCTTTGCCCAGTAGATATTCTCACTTAGTTCAACCCTTCTTATTTTGTTTTCTTCCTGTTTCTTTGTCATGTTTTAAGATTGTGGGCCGCACATGCTAATTTTATTAACATATACGGCCCAAGGTGCCCTACTTCTTCACCGGCCCTCCACCACTCAAGCCATACGGAGCGGGCGGGGGCTTGGGCGTGCCTCTCGGCTCGTCGAAGAAACGAATGCTGGTCATGGTATCACCTCCTCTGGCGCTTGGCCTGTGATTCATAACTGCTTCTTGCCGTTGCCGTCGGCTTCTTCTTGAGGATTGAAGATTGTCGGTGGCACGTTAGCCTCCTTCCATTTCTTCTGCGGTGCAAAGCAAGCCCGCTTCGTATAACTCACGGACTAATTCTTCGCACGTCATCCCGTCCAGCTCTTCGAGCGTCCAGCCATTCTCTAATGCGATTTCGACTGCCCATGGCGGTTTGGGCTTTATCATGAGCTTTCTCCTTTAGCTCAAGTCTCCTACTTATCGGCGGTAGAATCAAATAGTCACCGACTTTAGTTCTCAAAATAGCCTAACACGTCCGCGGTGGCGGCCGTAATTATAAACCCCCTCTAAGTCTCTCAAGTATTCTTTTACGCCTTCGCGCTTCTCCATTGCATTCCCGTGTAGCTTCAGCTTGTGCAACAACTCATTGTAATTGACCGCCTCGTTAGCAATCACAACTCTTAACGCGGAGATGAATGTTCTGGTTCTTGTAAAACTTGCTTTCTTTAGCGCCTCTCGTACCTGTAGGAACCTCTCTGAAAACAGCTCTGCCTTTCTTAAAGCTCCGTCTGGTATAACAAAACCGCCCTCCATTAGACGACGTGTGTCGTGCCCGTCTGAAATAAGACCCTTATTGCCACCACTAAGTAGCTTTATAGCCACGGACGGTGCGATGTTGTAGGTTAAAGAAAAATCTTTTAATAGTTGGTAGTTCTGATTACCAGCCGCCGCATAGCTACAAATATGATCCCAAAGCATCCACCGCCGTTGATTTGCATTTAGTAGGCGAACCTCGTCAATACCAACATTCCTGCCCATATCCACAACGTAGTATATTTCCACGCCCAGCTGTTTGGCAGCCTCCAGCCTGTGTTGTCCATCAATAACCTTATTTTGTTTGTTAACAATAATCGGGTGCTTATCAAGCATATTATTTACAGCAATAGATTTTTTGAGGTTGTTTAAGTTCGCTTTATTTATCTGTCTGTTTTCCTCTAGCAGCAAAAACATTTCATAGTTCTTGGTTTTCTTCATATTCCTCCTTTGCGGGGCGCGACGTGTAACTTCGTGTCCTGTCCAGATTGCCGCGACCCACACCATTTACACTGCTTATATTACACGAATATAAACAGTTGTCAAGAGTTTAGTATTCGTTTTACTGAGTCGATAAACTTTTCCATGTGCGTCTTGTAAAACGTGTCGAAATCTCCCTTCGCGCCTTCATATTCAAAGAGAACATACAGTGTGTTTCTTAGCCTGTTGCCCGGGGTTCTTGTCTCAAGTTCTTTATCAACCCTGTACTTTGGTGCCTCTCTTGTGTCCATTGGTACAAGCGTGGCCATGAGGTTCATATTTTGGAGCCGCATAAATTCCGCCTTTTCCTCCGGTGTGAGTTCCGGCGTAGTCATAGATATGCCGAGCGAACCATCAACTTTGGAGCGTATGCCCGTTATGATAGCGTTGACTTCAATCGATTTCACCCTGTCCTTTGCTTTCCGCTAAAAACATTTACCCGTAATGCTTCTTTCCTCAGTCTTAGTAGCTCTTTTCTCGTTAAAAGTCCCTTGTTATAGTATGCAAGTAGATGCAGTAGCTTGCTTGGGTTGGCGTTTTTCATTGGTCGCCCCCCATTTCTTTTTTTTGGCAGGTCATACATAAAACCTTTTCGTATTTTTGCAGCGAATACTCCTCTACCTTTTTAGTCACACCCCTACCACAGGCCACACAAGCCGTTAGGCCGCGCGTATCTCTCGCAACGCCGCCGACGTCGTCTTTGAAGTAATCTTTTATCCTAGGGGCGTTTAGGGGGCTTGTGGGCGTGTCTGCGGTTGGTTTGGGTGCTCGCTTGGTAGTGGGGGCGGTGTTGTCCTTTGCATCGGCGTCGTCGCCGTCGTCGATAAGGAATAGGCCGTTGAGCGCATATTTCCTTGCATATGAGGACGCCGCGCCGGTTATTTGTGCCGCGTCCATTCCCGTTTTTACATCGGACTCTCTGGCATACGCCGAGACCTCCACATCAGTTGAGCCATCCGATAAATGTGCGACTGCTTTAACGTAGTATCTATCACCAATTAAGATTGGTTCATCTGTTAGTGTGAGTATCAGACCGTTAAGAAGCGGCTTTACCGCCTCCAAAATGTCTTCGCAGCTTCTGTAGCTAAAATTTGCAAACTTATTGAACCTGCTCTTTGGTGCGTTGAGCGTTCGCTGGATTTCAGCTAATCTCAAATTTAATGACTTCGTTTTTACTGTCTTTGTTTCTTCCATTTTCGCCTCCTTGCGAAACTTATTACAGCGTGATGTAGTCCTCTCCTAACAGGTCTGACTCGCTAATAATCCAGTTATAAAGCCGGTCGTCCGGTTTATGTAACTTCAAAATCCCATCTACAAAGAGACCGTAAAACCTCATATCCTGCCATTCAAGTTTGTGTATCTGCGCGCCACCAAATGCAGCTTCTATGGCCTTATAGAAGCTCATCAGCTTTTTGCCATCATCATCAGGCTGAATTATCGGTATTGGGTTTATTATCACCTTGCCCCCTTCCTATGCGGATCCCTCGGTCGGCGCCAGTAAGCGCTCTTGCATCTAGGGCATGTCTCTGGGTCGCTTCTCCTTGGCGTCCAGTCATATCCGCACCTCTCGCAATGTGCTTTCGGTAGATTAAACATCTCTTTGGTCATATCAACATGATACACCCTGTTTATATGGTGTCAAGTGTTTCGTGCCCGGCGTGTTTTTTCGCGTCTTTGCCTGCGTTCTTCGGCCAGCAATGCCCCGGTGTAACATTTCAGGCTGCAATACTTACCAGCCACAATGCTGCTTTCTCTGATTATTTCGCCGATTTTACCGCCGCATAGTGTACAAAATATATCTTTTTTTGCCGTATTTTTTGCCATAGTCTTTAGTGCGGGAGGCGGAAGTCGTCAAGCGACTCTCGCCTGAACCAGCCACACCACGGACAAGCATATACTTGCCGCAGGTCTCTGAAAGCCCTCTTTGGTTTCAACTCCCAGTGACTCCTTCTCACTGGACACGCTTCTTGTGTATACATGTATTTACGAACGGTCGTTTTGGTAAACCTCATATACCCCTCTCCTTTAACTCCCTCAGTTTTTCTATGTTTGTGCGGCGTTGCTCATCGGATATATTGCTGGGTTCAGGGGGCTGGGGGCGGCTCTGCCTCTTTAGCCCGCTGTATTTGTCGTCATCCAATGTTATGTAGAGAAACTTATCCGTAAGAATGTTGCCCTTTATTTCTACAAACCTTGCGCCATTCTCAAGACTGCGTAGGAGATACTCTTTCTCCTCGTTTGTTAGGTAAAATCTCTCCAACCCATAAGCTATAATCCAAAGCGCGGCATATCTCTGGCTAGTTAGAGACACGAGGTCGGCTTCACTCCATTTTCGCAAACTTGCTTGCTCCGGCATTACCCTTTCCTTTCTCTTGGGAAATAAACACTACCAGCTCGCCAAGCCTTTGCTCGAACTGTAGTGGTGTGGTTATCTTGGGCGCGTAAGGACGAGTAACTATCTTTGGCAGCTTTTCCAACATTTCAGTCAACTTCTCAAGTGAGTGCTTTTTAACCAGCCGCTCAAGCGCGGCGCGTTGCGTCTTGTTCGGATACAACCTCTCGTAAGATGGGTTTACTGGCTCAAACAGTTTTATGAGGTCGTTTATCTCCGCAGATGCGTTAGCATCCTGCAGGGTATTAGTATTATCTAACCTATCCTTACCTAACCTATCCTGTGTTGACGGGACGTTGACGGGACGTTGACGGGACGTTGACGGGGACGGGAGGTATTCCCCATTTTCCCCTAACAACAGCAGCCTTTTCTCCTCTTTGTACTGAGTTTCATTGTAAGTATCTTTTCTAATATAGTTATGCTGATTCCAGTGTGTAATAACCAGAACGCCGCTCTCAAACGGTATAACAAACCCTTTGGCCATTAGAATCTTTAAGTCGTCCTCCTGCGCTTTGGTAGCCAACATCGTCACATACGGGTCTATGAATCCGTCATCGTCGGCCTCAACGCCCAGCTGATAATACAGGGCGCGCGAGCTGGGCGGCATCTCTAAAAAGTTTCTTTTCGAGACCACGTCCTTCGTGAACATACGCCTCATTGCCATTACAAATACCCCTTTCTTGCCAACGATTTTTTTATACGCCAGATAGTTGTTCTACTAAATAGCTCTCTTATGGCCTTTTCGCCGTGCACGTCTTTGTAAAGTAAGTATAACCACTCCTTAGCTGTGATTTTTGGTTGGGTGTCGCAAGCCAAGACGATATCGCGCGGCATGTATACGCGACCGTCCTTGACAAACGGCCTCTCGCTGGGAAAGATAGTTTTCACACAACCATTGTTTCACAATGGAACGGGCGTGTCAAGCACTTTTCTCGTCAGCAATCTACCGCACTTGACGACAACAGGCTTAGGTTTATAACAAAATCTCGCCCACGAGCGGAGGCAACCGGAAGAAGGTTGTAACTCGTGGGCGAAATGCTGCTCGTTACTCTTTCTTGTCGTCTTTTATGTCGAAGCCCTTTTTCTTTAGATAAGCCCTTAGCACTACAAGCCCGGCGGCGAGTAACAAAAACGCCGCGCCCAATACATACTTTTCAACAGTCAGCGCAGTTGCTCCGGCTGTGACAAATAACATTGAGATATAGAGTAATGATTCCTTTGCAAAATCTAATTGATTCATAAAACTCACCCCCTCATATTCTTCATTTTTCTAGCACGCATCATCATGTCTTTGGCCTTCATCATCATATCTTTAGCTTTTGCCATCATTCTGTCGGCCGCAGACATTTTATCTTTCTTCATTGTTTTATCACCACCCCAGTATTGCTAAAAGAAGCTCGGTCTTTTTGTAACCTTTTATGTTTTTCGCCAACCTGCCCCTAAGTGTGGCCACCTCGCCCCTCAGTATTTCTTGCTGATGTATCTCTGCCTGAAACTTTACGTCTAGAGCCTCTAGTTTGGCCTGTGTTGCATTTTTCTCCCCAAGGGCGGACTTTATCTGTCCAGCCATCACCGAGAGCTGTGCGGTCATTTCAGAGGCTTGTTTTTGAAGCGACTCGGCCTGTTCTATTTTAGCCGCAATCTCCGCCGCCGTTTGCTCCTGATAATCGATGTAATCCCTTACAACCTTTTCTTTCTCGCCCTTTAGTTTTATGAAATCATCAAGGAGTTTATCGTAGTCTTTCTGTGATTTTTCCTTTAGTTCACTATACTGCGCGGCCAGCGTCGCGTATCTTTTCTCGCAACCGGACTCTATCTTCGGCCTAAGCCAGCCGTAGATATAGTCATACTTATATGTTTTTAGATGGGAACTTGAACCAGTGGGGTCGTTTTGCTCGAAACACTCAAAGGAGTTGATATCTCCCTTTCCGGTAGCTATCCCAACATGACCAACACCCCCATTAAAAGAGCCTTTCCAGATCACGACATCACCAACCTGCGGTACTGCATCTGGCGTGTTGTCAACCTTGCCATATAGTTCTTTGGGATACGTCGCCCATATGTCTGCCGCACCGTTTCCGGGTACGAATGAACCGCCAACTACATCACGATTATAGAATTGGAAAAGGTCGAAACACTGTGCGCCAAACCATCCGTCGAAGTCGGCAAACTTGCCATTCCAGTTTTTTACAAACTCGTCAAACTTCATCATAGGATATGGGTAATTATCCCACCAAAAGACATACGTTGCAAATCAATGGCGAACGCCGTTTTGTTTATAGAATCTGCGCAGCTTTCTTGTTGATAAGGTCAAGAGGATTATAGGAAGGATAACTAGGTTTGCGAGCAGCTCTCTAAGAGATGCAACGAAATGCGACGCCCAGCTAAGGAGCATGAGCACCAGAACTAACGCAAGCGCCGAACACGAAGTTGCTAGGAGCATCGACACGGTAGTGTCCTCCCGCCGGTCTTTTCTATAGACTAGAAAATAAACAGCCACAAGCGTTCCCAGTTCATACAAAGACCACCCATAGAAAAAGAACCTAACCAGCCAAAACTCTCTAACTATAAAATCAATCATGGTAGAAACAGGTTTACTACCTTCTCCGCTCCGGCCAGTAAAGACACGGCCATAACCAATATCAGAACTATTTTACCCCAAAACTTTTCAATGTTATTGATTGCTACTGCCTGCAACTGTATAGCAACCTTGATTTCTTGGTTGGTTTCGTTGATCTTACCAAGTGCCTCGCGAAACATATCTCGTGTTTCGAGATTAACTTTGTATTGGTGCTTTATTAGTTCTTTTAATGTTTCTTCGTCGTCCATAATCATTTGAGCCAGAAGGATAGAGAATTTGGCATAACTAACGCTAGAAATAACATAACATAGAAAAGTATAACCAAGAAGCCTACAAATCCCCTATTTCGCATTTTTTAAGTACCGCGCCTTTCTAACTACATCTCCGCTTATAATTCCCTCTTTGAGCATTTGTGATTCAAACCTTTGTATCTCTGACGCGCCCATGCTGGCTGTTATGGAAATCATCAGCGCGGCCTTGGCGGCGTTGCTAGTTGCACTTATTAGCGAATTGACGTTGGGATCGGTGCGGCCGCGTATTACACTTACCTTGAATTTCTTAGCAAGGTTTTTAGCTCTCTGCACATCCTCGCTGCTCTTTGGTTTGCCGATAACATCTGTTACTAACTGTTTACTCACATCATTAAACGATGCTGCGGATTTGTCGGTCTTTTGATACTTCTTTACAAACTCCTCGATCTTTCTGTCGTCCTCTACACTCTGCACGGCCTTTTGAGACTCTATGCCAGATATAATCTCTCTGTTTTTCTCAACCTGCCCGTAGTCCGAAGTTCTGATCCATCGGCCGGCTATATTGGAAATAATCGGCAGTGCTAGAATCTTCTGCAAAGTTGTTAGTGTCGTAGGGTCTTGTCCGGTTGAATAGCCAGGCGTGATTATTCCCAAGCCTTGATTTTTGGCGAGCCACTCCAGATATATCGGGAGCGAATACTTAAAACCAGCCTTAAACTCTTTATCTGGTATTATGTTTCTTCCTCTAAAACTGTCATATGGGTTTTGGCCGGACATATAGGCTACGGTGGTGCCTATACCTGTAAACGACGGGGCAAGATTTGGGAATTGGCCAGCGCCAAAAGAAAAGATTTGTGTTAGGTCGTCCAGCCTCAGCTCCTCTTTTTTAGCAAACCGCGACGCTTTCCAAAACAACCCGCCTATAATTCTCCCTGTTTCATCTCTAGGTATTCGCAGATAGTTTGTTTTGCCGTTTTTATCAACGCCGAGGGGGATTACTATATAATTTGTCTTGTCATACTCGCTTGCGTCATCCATCATCTTTTTGACTTGCTTCCCAAATATCCCCGCTCCCGCCGCAATCATCGTAATCTTGGGGAATATGTCTGCAATAAAGGTTTTCCACCAATAACCCGAACGGGTTTTAGGATCGGTTGCAGTATGTAAATCGGCCTTTACGCCCTCTTTAATTGCGTTTGAGAACATGTAGATATTATTGACAACCGGTGTGGCGGTTCCCATCCTTCTAAAGTCTGGGGAACCTGCCTTGGTTCTCACAAAGCTGGCCAGCTCTTTTTCGGGCATCGTTCCTTCTAACATTCGATAGCCAGCAACTTTGGGCACGGTCTCGATAAAGTTCCCGAGCACCTCGATCCCATCAAATAACTTGACTAATGGTTTTATTATCTTTGGGTAGTTTTCTTTCCTTTCCAATAGCCCAACTCTTTGTAGCACTCTTTCGATCTGCGTATCGTCTGGGTCGACTGATTTAAAAAGGTCGTCATATGTAAGACCAAGCATCTTTGCGTTCTCCATAGCTTTTATTATCTCGTCTGGTTTTTTTGTGACCCTGCGCCATGAGGGAGCGACCGCCTTGCCATATTGATAACCCAGTTTGAAAAACGATGTTATAGCCGTCCCCAAGTTAGCTTCTGGTAGAGACTTCCAGAGCCTAAAAAAGTCCCTTGTGATATTGAATGTTTGAAATCCAAGATTAAGTGATGTGAACGCCGGTCGATAAAAACCTGTGCCCGACAGTGTTTTTACTGTTTGTGCCATTTTGTTTAGTGTGTCGTTTCTTATGTAGTTTAGGGTTTGTGCAATATAGGGATCGGCGTAGTAGCCTTTAATCTTCCCGCTCTCCACGAGTTTTACAAGTGCCTCGTCTGGGTTTCTTGATTCTATTGCTTCTTGGAATCTGCCGTTCCACTTTGTTTTTGCCGGCGTAATATCTCCAAACGCTGTTTTTTGGAACTCTATAACTGTCTTTTTGGCGTTGTTTCTCTCTATTGCTCGCAACACACTTACTGTTTTCATCACTGTTGCGGTGGCGGGATTAGCGACATCTTTTAGTGTGCCAACTGATCTATAGACGGCGGGAGAGATATACGTGTCTATGTAGTCAACAACCTGATATGTGGCATAGGCTGGGTTTGCCTTCATCTGCTCGATCATCTCTGGTGTATAAAATCCGCTCTTCTCTGCTATATCTACCAGCCTTTTCACACCCTCCCTAAAACCCTCTAAGGCTTTGTCTAGCTTTTTCCAGTCGTCGGGGTTTGTAGTGCGTTTCATGTAGTCTAGTTGCTTTTGCGCGGTGCCCGCATCAAACCCGCCCGGGTTTGCCAGCTCGCCCCGTTCGTGAATAGTGCGCTCGAGCAAGAGTGTTTTGCCTAGGCTATTCCACCCATCTGGTACTTCCTGTGCCAGCTCATACGAGGGCTGAAATAGCCTCTCTACATCGTTTGCTATTTTTGCATCAAGGTAATTCAACTCCTCCAGTGCATAAACTGGGCTTTGTTCTGGCGAAATACTAATGCCTTTTTTCCTTGCTTCTTTGAGGTTATTTATAACTGCTTGGTTCTTGTCATCCAGTAGTAGTTGCAGATTGAACAGTATCCCAGTCCTTCGTTTCTGCTTCTCCAATTCCTTAGCGACAAAGGTTTGCTCCGCGCTCTCAAACATTCTATTGATTACCTCGTCCCGCCTTTTTAGAACAGTATCCCCGCCCTCATTTAATAGATCTTGCACGGCAAAAAACGCCTCTTTGACCTCTGGCTTCCTGTCAAGGTGGTCGAAAAACCCACCAAAGAACTTGGGAGCTTTTTGTTTGAGTGTTGCGGGATCGTTGAAAAGTCCGCTTATGGCGTCGGCGTACAACTCTTTGCCCGAATCTCTGTACTTGAGGTAAGCATCCGTCACCCCATCTTCGTTAAAGGGCTTCCAGTAACGCGTCCAGGTCTTTAACTCGCCTCGTACCTCTTTAGCATTGATTGTTCCTTCTTCGCCTTCCGCTTCGTATAGGTTTTTCAGATAGCCTTGAAGCGTTGCTAATCTGCCGGCGAGGTTGCCGCGCTTCATAGTACCTTCTGGTAAGAAGTCTATAAGGTGGCCGATCTCGTGTGCCATGACCTTGGGTACTTCTGTCGGATATTTCTTAAA
>Ga0209518_1004965_pt1 | contig 10347 bp, 10 predicted proteins | sample RifGroB1_FD_183993 | JGI IMG/M metagenome (GOLD analysis project Ga0209518, IMG submission 183993) | Groundwater microbial communities from Rifle, Colorado, USA - Groundwater B1 (SPAdes) (version 2) | ecosystem: Environmental > Aquatic > Deep subsurface > Groundwater | place: Rifle, Colorado... | reverse complement strand
AAATAGGTTTTGTTGGGTCTGTAATTTTAATTATGGTTTTTATTTATTTTTTCTATAAAGCATTCAAAATTGCAGTTAATGCCCCCGATAAATATTCAAAAGTTTTGGCAATTGGAATAACTGCATGGATTGCTGGACAATCACTTCTGAATTTTTCGTCTATGGTGGCTCTGACTCCACTGACCGGAATTCCCTTACCGTTTTTTTCATACGGAGGTACATCCCTGGTGATGGTTTTAATTGGTTGCGGTATACTACTTAATATAAGTAAACATATAAATCATGAAAGAAGATATACCGGTGAGGAAAGAAAACGCAAAAGATATAAGTCTTCTTTTGGTAGGTAGCCATGGTGCTACAACTGCTGCCGCTGTCATAGAAGAAATTCAAAGAAGAAATTTAAACTGGAATCTCTATTGGATTGGAAAAAAATGGTCTACTGAGCGTAAGAAATCTTTAAGTCTCGAATATCAAATATTGCCTTCTATGGGAATTGAATTTTTGGAATTGGAGTCGGGTAAAATTCAAACGAAATTTACGAGACATACAATACCGGCACTTCTTAAAATTCCAATGGGGATAATCCAATCTATAATATATCTTATTCGTGTAAAACCAAATTTAATCCTCTCTTTTGGAGGAGCCAGTGGGGGATTGATTTCGTTTTGGGCGGGTATGTTGAATATACCGCTTATTATTCATGAGCAAACCTCAGCAGCGGGAAGAGCAAACTTAAAAGCAGAAAAATACGCAAAAATTATAACAGTATCCCGAGAGTCATCTATAAAATATTTTAGATCACAATATATCTTGATTACTGGAAATCCTATAAGTAGTAATATAAAAAAATTCATTGATATAAAACCAAGAAAAAAGGTGGAAACAATTTTAATTACCGGCGGATCCAGAGGGTCTGCCTGGATTAATAATGCCATAAAACCAATTCTTCCTGATCTTTGTGCTAGGTATTTGATAATTCACCAAACAGGACTTGAAGATTATGCAGCTTTTAAGGATTTAAAAATAAAAAATTATAAAGCGATTTCACAAGTTACACCTCACCAGATGCTTAAATTAATATCTTCAGCTGATATCATTGTATCCAGAGCAGGGGCAAATACCATCACTGAACTTATCGCATTAAAAAAGCCGTCAATTCTTATTCCCATACCTTGGAGTTATCTGGATGAACAGTTAGAAAATGCAAAACACATGCAGGGTTTGGGACTTGCCAAGATACTACCTCAAAAAGATCTCACCCCCACAAATTTAAAAAACGAACTCGATAAGTTAATTAAAATATACCCCAGAGTATTAAAAGAAACGGCTGATTTAAAATCTAATGATTTGGAAGCATCAGAGAAATTAGTTGATATCCTGGTAAAAAATGTCTAAATCTAAAGAAAATGATTCAGTGAGAAGAAGAAATATACAAAAACCCTCAATTAATATTTTTAAGTTGTTGTCTTTAATTCTTATTCTCGTTTTTATTTACCTCATTCCTACAGTCATTAAAAAACTCATTATAATAAAGAGCATTGACTGTCATAGCCAAATCGGGGATTGCCCCGAGGAATTGACTAATTATTTTTCGTATTTACTAAAAAGCGATTATAAATATGCAAAATCCCAAATAGAAAAATTTTTAGATAACAATTTTACTGTTAAAGACTACTTGGTTCAGTATCAAATACCCTCGACAGTAAGAATTGATCTGGTAGTAAAAACACCCAAATTTGCTATAAAAAGTGGTAATTATTTCTATTTAATAGCCGATGATTTTCAAATATTATCCATAGCCGACACCAGTAGTCTACCTTCACTCATTTTGAGTGGTGCCCAATTTAAACCCGGAGAGTATTTGGATAAAGAGAATGTATTCGCACTTGAAATTTTGAATAAAGTCTCAGTTTTGTTTGAAGTTGTCGAAGCAAAAAAGCAAAAAGAAGGTTTGACTATTACCTTAAAAAACACTCTAATTATATATTTTCCACTAAGAGGAGATGCGGATGCTCTGATCGGCGCGTTAAGATTAATTTATTCACGCTTGAATGAAGAAAACAAAGGCATTAGAATGGAGAATATCAGAGAAATTGACTTACGGTATAAAAATCCTGTATTAAGGTGACAGACTTAATACTGTATTTTAAGGTTTAATTAATTAGATTAAGACAATAAATTTCAAAAAATGAATAAAACAAAAACTATAGCGGCGATAGATTTGGGTAGCAGTAAAGTGGCTACTATAATTGCTCAAATAGCAGTTGATGAATTAACGTTTGATAAATCGGTTAATGTTATAGGTGTATCTTCAGTTGAATCGAAAGGAATAAAAAAAGGTCAGATTGTCAATATCGACGAATCAGTGGAAACGATTATAACAGCGATCGAAGCTGCCGAAAGAATGGCTGGTTTTAATCTATCTTCTTCTTATATTGCATTAGGTGGAGGTCATATTCAGTCACAAAATTCCCATGGAGTAGTAGCTGTTAGTAATCCCAACGCCGAAATTAACGATAGCGATGTTGACCGTGTAATTGATGCTGCTTCTGCAATATCTCTTCCGGCCAGTCGTGAAGTTGTTCATGTTTTGCCCCGTGAGTTTATAGTTGACGGTGAATCCGGTGTAAAAGATCCGATTGGTATGAGCGGCGTTAGACTTGAAGTTGAAACTCATGTGGTTACTGCATCATCTGCAGCAGTTAAGAATTTAAATAAATCTTTGGGAGAGGCAGGCGTGACACCTGAAGACTTGGTCTTTTCAGGATTGGCCTCCGCTTATGCTGTTCTGTCGGAAACAGAAAAAGAATTAGGTTGTGTAATGATAGATATTGGCGCAGGAACAACTTCAGTTGCAGCCTTTATCGACGGATCTTTGGCCTATTCGGGAGTAATCCCTGTGGGTGCCAAAAATGTTACCAATGATATAGCAATAGGACTTAGGGTATCTTTGGAAACAGCTGAAAAAATAAAACTTCACCTTTCTGATGATTCAAAAAATAAAGATGAAAAAGATGAAATTGATCTGGAGGCGATGGGAATAAGTGACATTAAAAAGATTTCCAAAAAGACATTAACTGAAGGTATTGTTAGACCTCGTTTAAATGAAATCTTTACTATGGTAAGGCTGGAATTGGAGCGAGAGCGAATTTTACAAAGAATTCCATCTGGTGCAATTATTACAGGTGGTGGGGCAAAAACAATAGGTGCAACTGACAGCGCCAAAAGAATGATGTCACTTCCTGTCAGAATAGGTGTTCCTAAAGGAGTTACCGGACTTATCGATGATGTGATTGATCCCATATTCGCAACAACTCTTGGACTTTTAATTTATGGTTCAAAACATGAAATTTCTGAAACATCCGGTTTTAAAATGACAACTAAGCTTAAGATTTCCAAAGGTAGTTTCGGTTTCGCAAATAAAATAATCGAAGCGATCAAAGATCTACTGCCATAAGTAGACGAAGTATTTGCCTCTGTCCCAGTCTTTGACAATGACCGTAAAGTATATATAATGCGAAGTTAGTTAACTGCCTCATAGACTAAACTATTTAAAGATAGTGAATTTTAAGATAAATATAAAATCATATGGCTTTAGTAAAACCTGACTCAGCAAGGATCGCCAAAATAAAAGTTATCGGCGTAGGCGGTGGCGGTGGGAATGCCGTCTCTTCAATGGTGGAAAACGGACTTATTTCGGGAGTCGAGTTCATTGTTACTAATACCGATGCCCAAGTTCTTCTGGCCAATAAAGCTCCAACAAAGATACAAATAGGTGAAAAAATAACCAAAGGTTTGGGTGTAGGAGGTGATCCTGAAATAGGAGCACATGCAGCTGAAGAATCTTTGGAAAAACTGAAAGAGCTGATGATAGACACCGACATGGTTTTTGTTACCGCAGGTATGGGAGGTGGAACGGGAACCGGAGCAGCTCCTGTTATTGCTAAATTAGCTAAAGAGTCAGGTGCGCTGACTGTTGGCATTGTCACCAGACCGTTTGCCTTTGAGGGTACAAGACGATCGGTAGTAGCAGATGACGGTATCGAAAAACTAAGAGAGAATGTCGATACTTTAATTGTTATCCCCAACCAAAGATTGATGGATGTCATAGACCGTAAGATGACCTTGGTTGAGGCCTTTAAAGTTGTTGACTCGGTTCTTGAACAGGCAGTTGGGGGAATTTCAGAAATTATCACCACCCCTGGACTTGTTAACGTTGACTTTGCCGACGTTAAAACAATTATGAGTCAGGCCGGTTCGGCCTTGTTGGGTATTGGTACCGGAGTTGGTGAAAACAGGGCTCAAATGGCAGCCAGAGCTGCAGTATCATCACCTCTTTTGGACTTGTCTATAGAAGGAGCAAGAGGAGTTCTATTTAACATCTCAGGCGGTAATGACCTGACCATGTTTGAGGTAGACGAAGCAGCCAGGATTATAAGTTCCGCTGCGGATCCTGACGCTAACATTATTTTCGGATCAGTTATTAAATCAGATCTTTCGGACCAGGTTAGAATTACCGTAATTGCAACAGGTTTTGATGAAACCAGAAGTAGAATAGCCCAGCTTTCAAAACCCAAGCCTCCTATTGTGCAGGGTGTTGTCTCTGAAAAGACAATAAGGGATGATGAAGATGAAAAAGATAGTAAAGATGACGACAATGGAGATGATAGTGGCAAGACAATGGATGTTTTTGGTGAAAAGTTTGAAATTCCTGCTTTCCTAAGAAAAATACATCAATGATATATAATTAAAGTATGAGTGCTGATATTTTCCTAAATATAACTGGTCCTTTAGAGAGTACAGCTGAAGATATTATGACGTTGCAAAAAGCTGGTTTTGATGTTAAGGGAGGATGTGGACCGGGTATTCAGCCTTTGGCTCAGGTTGTAGGAGCTTTAGGTAAAAATATCACCCCAGAGGATAGAAAACTAATCCAGCGAGGATTAGATAACGAAGCTGAACCTAATGCTCACTAAACGGTAGGTATAATCTTCGCTTCAAATCAATTAATCTTTGGAGTAAAATATCTACATGGCTGAACCATTTTTTGATTCGATAGACCCTAAGGCTGATTTTCCTAAACTCGAAGATGACCTTATAAAATATTGAAAAAAATAAAATCTTTGAGAAATCGATTTCACAACGACTATCCATTTTTTTAATTTACACTTCTAATTTGTGTTTAAATTTTGTAAAAGTAGTATTTACATATCATATCATTAGAGTAATATACTTCGTATGGTAACAGGTGATGAGGTAGTTATAAGAAATCAATCATTTAAAGGATGTAATTTCCGTGATGAAACTGGCTTAGCGTGTGCGAAAGTAGGACACTGTAGGCTCCAAGTTTTGCAGAAAGGCACCAGTACTCTTCCTTATGATGATCAAAATATAAAAACAAAAGAGCTTAACTTAAATGAGCAAGAAGCACGGAACTCGGGCTGCAAAGAATTATAGATTACAGTATTTAGCTTAATATTTATGTATTTTTGTTTTAAAATGATATAATCGCCGCTTATTATGTATATCGTAGTATTTGAAGAAAAAAGTCAAAGTGTTGAAGGTATTAGAACTTACAGTAGTTTTGTTGATAGAGAGACCTACTTGAGATTTTTGGGTGAAGATAAAGGCTCAGTTAAACCTATTGCTGAGGGTGTTACTAAGGAACAGGCAAAGGAAATGACATTGGATAATAATTATACAGCGTTGATAAGAATAGTTAGGGAAACTGCACATTCGGGAATTTCCCGTCAATCTTATTTGGAAGCAATAAGTGCTTCTATGCAACGCAGAGATTTAAAATATAGTGCAGAAAGATAAAATCTAAATTTATTTCTATAAAATTTTTAGAATCCCAAAATTCTTGTATATATTTCATTAATTTGATACAATTCCTGTCATATTATGACCAAAAAAAGACCAGTTGGTCCTACCATAGACACTTCATTACAAGTTGCAGGGTATGTATATGATTCGGCAACCAAATACCTAGAGTTAACAGATAGCGAAATAGATGGTGCATTTAATTTAAGTCCAACCTACAATACTAAAGATGGAAAAAGAATTATTCCGATGAAAAAAGTCTTACAGATGACAGGAAGTGGTAAAGAAACAGCTTGTGAGGGATGCGAGTAGGTAGTAAAATGGCTTCATGACGGAATCCGTAAATAAAGCTCAGGACAAACCCTATTTCGATTCAATAGATCCAAAAGCTGATTTTCCCAAACTTGAAGATGAATTGATTAAATTTTGGAAAGAAAACAGAATATTTGAAAAATCAATCTCGCAAAGACCTGCCAGTAAAACATGGACTTTTTTGGACGGCCCTCCATTCATTACAGGATTGCCTCATTATGGCACCCTCTTGTCTTCTATTCCGAAAGATCTGTTTCCAAGATATTGGACAATGAAAGGTTACCGCGTGCGACGGGTCTGGGGTTGGGACTGTCATGGTTTACCCGCAGAAAATAAAGTTGAAGTTAAATTGGGACTTAAAAGCAAAAGGGATATAGAAGAGAAAATAGGGGTTAAGAAATTCATTGATGAATGTAAAAATTACGTTTCAGAAGTTTCTGGAGAATGGGAGTGGTATGTAGATCATATCGGTCGTTGGGTTGATTTCAAAAATGCATACAAAACAATGGATAAAGACTATATGGAATCGGTAATGTGGGTTTTTAAACAGATGTATGACAAGGGATATATCTATAAAGGCAGAAGGATTTCATTATATTGTCCCCATGATTCCACACCGATTTCTAACTTTGAAGTAGCCATGGACCCAGATAATTATAAAGAGATAGTAGAACCGTCCAATACCTACAAATATGAATTAAAAACTAAAGAATCAAATGAAAAAACTTTTATTTTAGCTTGGTCCACAACTCCCTGGACGAAAATAACCACAACAGCTTTGGCAGTAAACCCAAAACTGAAGTATGTAGAAGTTACGTATGAGGGAGAAAATTATATTTTGGCAGAATCCACCCTCAAAAGAGTTTTTGACAGTAAAGTAGGTAAGTCTGATAAAAGGTACAAAGTAATAAGAAAACTTAAAGGTTTAGATTTAATCGGTTTGGAATATGTGCCTCATTATGATTTTTTTGAAAAAGAGGGGGGGAAAAAGTCCTTTGTTGTAATTGGCGGGGATTTCGTAACTGCTGAAGAAGGAACCGGTGTGGTGACTATTGCTCCATATGGCGAAGACGATTTGAAAGCCATGGAAAAAGATAATATACAAATAGTTTTACATGTAGATGAAGAAGGAAAATTTACTCACAATGTTCCCAACTGGGGAGGCATGTATTATGAAAAAACAAACCCTTTTATTAATAAAGATCTTGAAGAACGAGGTCTTTTATTTGATGAAAAAACAATAACTCATTCAGTTGCGACCTGTTGGAGATGCCATACAAGATTAATTTATGCTCCCCAAGATGCCTGGTATGTGGATATACAAAAACTTAAACCAAAATTATATAAAAACAATGAAGATGTCAATTGGTATCCGAAGCATTTTAAACACGGAAGATTTCTTAAAAGTGTGGAAGCAGCTCCAGACTGGTGCATTTCCAGAAGCAGATATTGGGGATCTCCTGTTCCTGTTTGGGAGTGTGAAAAGTGTAGTGAGAGATTTGTCCCAGGTTCAATTAAAGAACTGGAAGAGGCATCTGGATCTGAAATTAAAGATTTACATAAACCTGAAATAGATGAAGTTGTGGTTACTTGTAAAAAATGCGGACAAAAAGCCAAAAGAGTATCTGAAGTTTTAGACAGTTGGATTGAAGCAGGTTCAGCATCTTTTGCAGAACGTCACTTTCCGTTTGATAAATCTCATGAGTTAAAAGAATTCTTCCCCCCTGATTTTATTGTTGAGTACACAGGACAGATAAGAGCTTGGTTTTACGTGCTTCACGTAATATCTTCCGCACTTTTAGACACAAATTCATTTAAAAATGTTTTGGTAACAGGCGTTATTCTGGGTACTGACGGTAGAAAAATGAGCAAAAACTTTGGTAACTACCCGGACCCTAAGATGATGCTTGAAAAATACGGTGGTGATGCATTAAGACTTTATTTGATGAGCACTCCAGTTATGAGAGCAGAAGATACTGCGATTTCGGAAGTACAGTACAGAGATCAAGTGAGAAATTACTTACTAACTTTATGGAATGTATATAACTATTTTGTAACCTATGCCAATTTGGAAAAATGGGAACCTAAAAATTCAGAAGAAACTGCACTTAAATCCGATCATGTTTTGGATAAATGGATACTTGTCAAACTAAAGCAGGTACATAAGGAGTCAGAAGACGCAATAGAAAGGTACGATACCGTAACTTATGTAGAAAATATTAAATTGTTTGTGACGGATCTTTCTACATGGTACTTGCGAAGAAGTAGAGACCGAAATGACAAGGATAATTTTTTTGCAACGATGCATTATGTACTTGTTAACTTTTCAAAAATTACAGCTCCTATTACACCTTTTATAGCCGATTTAATTTACAAGAATTTAACAAAAGAAGATTCAGTCCATTTAACAGACTGGACGAATATAGATAAATTAATCAATGATGATAAAGAACTCAGAGATGAAATGACTGTGGCCAGAAGAATTGTAGAACTGGTTCATTCGCAAAGGAAAGAAAAACAAATTCCGGTAAGGATGCCGTTAAGTACACTTTATATCTATAATAATAAGTTCAGACCAGAAATACGGGATTTAATAATGGACGAAGTAAATGTTAAGAGTGTCCAGTATCTGAAAGGAGTCCGGGTTGAAGTGAAACTTGATACTGTCATAACACCAAAGTTGGAGGAAGAAGCAAAAACAAGAGAGTTACAAAGAAAAATTCAGGATGCCAGAAAAAACCTGGGGGTTTCATTGTCTGATAAAGTAAAAGTTACAACTGAATGGTTTCCGTCCGACAAAGGGTTATTGGAAAAGTTAATGGCTAAAACTTTATCGGTCAGTGTTGAGAAAGGGGAATTCGGTGTTAAAGCGCTATGATCTTGGTATAATTATTCCGGTTTTTTTCCTTCTGGCTTTAAGCTTTATTATCCTCAGATCAGTTTCCCCAAGCCTTTTTCCCAACTATATTTGGTATTACATTATCTCCATTTTCTTATTTCTTCTGTTTTCGTTATTTGATTTTGAAGTTCTCTCGGTTTTTTCAAAGTACTTTTATTATATCAGTATTTTTCTTTTGATTATTACAATAATTTTGGGACAGGTAACTAGGGGTACAGTACGTTGGATACCAATTGGTTCACTTTCTTTTCAGCCGTCAGAGATAGTCAGACCGCTTCTTTTGGTTTTTTTTGCCAACTTCATGACTCAAAAACAGATTAATTTTAAAAGGCTCATTCAAATACTTTTTCTAATGGCACTTCCTTTGTTTTTGATTTTAGTTCAACCGTCACTAGGTGTAACTGTACTTACTGCAATTGGATTTTTAGGTGTTTTTCTTGCTTCGGAATTGGATAAAAAAATATTTTTGTATTTACTTATTATAATTATGGCTATTGTGCCCGTTGTTTTTATATTTCTGGCCCCGTATCAAAAACAAAGAATAACTACTTTTTTTGATCCGTCAGAGGATCCTTTAGGTGCAGGTTACAACTCAATTCAGTCGATGATATCAGTAGGTTCAGGTGAATTAACGGGAAGGGGATTGGGCAAAGGAGTACAGACACAGTTAGCTTTTTTACCAGAACGTCACAGTGACTTTATTTTCGCCTCTATTGGTGAGGAGATGGGATTTTTAGGAGCAATGATGTTATTAGTAGTCACAATGATTCTCTATGGTAGAATTGCCAGTTTTACTGAAAAATCAATAAGCCCTGCAGCCAGAGCTTTCTTGGCAGGTGTGTTTTTAACACTTTTTACCCAAACTGTAGTTCATGTAGGTATGAATATGGGTTTATTACCGATTACTGGTGTACCATACCCCTTAGTATCAGCAGGTGGAAGTTCTTTATTAGCCACAATGACTTCATTGGGAATAGTCTTAGGAACAAAGAAAAGTTGAGATTTTTTTGTTAGCTTACTGTCCCTCTCCGCTTCGGATATGTTATTGCGATTTGAATCTTTAAGACCTTATCTTTTTTCATTGCGATAAAAACTATCGGATCTGATTCTTTGGTTACTTCTTCAACTTCTTTAATTAAATTTAGATCACCCAATTCCAATAGAAGTTCTCTACGGGTACGTTTGGCACTGTCCGGGGTTGGGTTAAAAATATCCCTTGCCATATTTATAGCTTGTATTTTAAACATTTTAAATCTAAAATACAACTTGTCATGAAAAAAGCAGACGAAACTAAATTTGCAGTAATTAGAATT
>Ga0209518_1004962_pt1 | contig 10356 bp, 13 predicted proteins | sample RifGroB1_FD_183993 | JGI IMG/M metagenome (GOLD analysis project Ga0209518, IMG submission 183993) | Groundwater microbial communities from Rifle, Colorado, USA - Groundwater B1 (SPAdes) (version 2) | ecosystem: Environmental > Aquatic > Deep subsurface > Groundwater | place: Rifle, Colorado... | reverse complement strand
GATGGTCGCGTGGCTCAAGAAGTACACGAGCCGCTGATGTGCGGGGTAGTCGGGTACTGGCCGGTGGCACCTGATGCGGAGGTGCCATCGGCGTTCGGGCGGCTGTTCCAGGAGAGCACGATCCGTGGGCTCCACGCCTTCGGGCTCGCGCAGCCAGCGGCCGATGGGGCGTTGGCGGTGACACGGGCCTTCCACCGTGACGAGGTGCTTGCTGAGTTTGATCCGGCGCGACCGGCTATCGCGCATGCGCGGTACAGTACGTCTGGCGACTGGCGTGATCACGCGAACAACCAGCCCATCGTCGTGGCGGACATGGCGCTGGCGATGAACGGGGTGTTGCACATGGGGACGAAGGCCGAGTTCGAGGCGGCCTTCGCCGTCACGTGCCAGAGCGACAATGACGCGGAGGTGTTCTTGCGCCGACTGGCGCATGGGCAGGTGGCGACGGACTTCTTGCGCGGGCTGGCAGGTTCGTTCGCTGGTACGTGGCTGCAGGCTGGGCAGCTCTATGCGGCGCGCAACGTGCGTCGGCCACTCTGGCGCTGCGAGGCATACGGGGCGGCGTGGGTCGCCAGTACGCGCGATATCCTAGCGCGTGCCGGGTTTCCGCTGGCCACGGCGCGGCCATTGGAGCCTTTGTGCGTGGAGATGGTGGCGTGAGCCGACTAGCCCAGTACCTCGCCTACCATCGCGAGAGTGCGCGCATCGGGGACATCGACCCGAGCTATGCCATGCTGCATTATCTCTGCGACCGCTTCGAACTGTCGATCGAACAGCGGTACTGGTTGGCGTGGCTCTACGCCATGACGTACTGCGGAGCCTCGGTTTTCTATGCGTACAACGAGTTCCCTGACGCCGAGAACGTGGACGTCGTTCGGCTGCAACGCTGGTGGGACGCCAGCGGGCGCAAGGCCATCATCACGCAGACGGACCGGCGTTACGTCAAGGCCAACAACCTGTTCGTGCCGGCGTTTGAATCCTATCGCCTGTGGCTCGGCGGCAGGTCGCAAGCGGAGCACTTCGCCGCGCTCACCAGCAGCCCGACGCCGGAAGCGCGGCACGCGACAGTCTATGCGTCGGCCCGAAGGCTGCATTCGTTCGGGCAGTTCACATTGTTTCTGTATCTGGAGGCCCTGCACACCATCACGCCGCTCGATTTGGCGCCTACGGATCTAGACTTGAACGTGGCGCATTCGTGCCGAAATGGCTTGTGCTACGCCTATGGACTCGACGAGTGGTTGACAGTTGCCGAGGCGCCGATGCCGGCAGCTGGCCGCGATGACATCCTCGCCGCATGGGATGATTTGCGTGCCCGCGTAGCGACGGCAGTGTCGCCAGCGCCGACGATCTGGGCGACGGAGACGTTGTTGTGCGCCTTCAAGAAGTTCCAACGCGACGGGTCGCGGTACATCGGCTACTACCTGGACCGGCAGGCGATTGAGATTGCGCAGCTAGCGGACCGCGTGCGCGATGGCGTGTGCTGGGACGTGCTGTGGCAGTTCCGCTCCGAGACCTATGGTCACACCGATCGCGCCGAGCGACTGCTGCCACCAGCGCGGTTGGCCACCGGCGGGATGCCGCCGAAGCTGAAGGCCCGCGGACATCAGCGGACCCGCCAGGTGGTAGGCGACCAGGAGTTCGTGCTGCTATGAGTGATCTGCCGCGCGGGTGGACGATTGGCGTCGAGTTGGAGTTGGCCGACTGCCGGCGCGATACGCCGCTGCCGGGCCGTTCCGTGTGGGATCGAAAGGACTACACGATCGTGAACAGCAACGGCGTGGCCAACGATCCGGCCGGGAAACTGTGGCAGTACGGCGGCGAGATAAATACCGAGCCGACCAGCTCGATATCGGCGCAAGTCGCGGTGATCGGTGACGTGTTCGCCGCGCTGACACCGGCACCGACCGTCAACTATCGGGCGAACTTCCACGTGCACGTGCGGGTACCTGGATTGGACACGGACGTGCCGGCGGTGCATCGCGTGTTGCGGTACTGCGCCGCGCACGGGCGACGCGCCTTCGAGTTGGTGGATCCGTTGCCACCGAAACCGACGGCTGCGGACGTGGGCTGGGACGTATACGCAGGGGCCGTGGCGCGCTGGCGTAGGCGGTCCGTTAGCCACTACGCGCTGCTCTCGCCCCGCTTCCTACGCGCGGCATTGGCCGCCCAGACGCCCGAGGCGATTCGGGTGGCGCACGCGCCGATCTCGAAAGGCAAACCGCAGTACCACCTAGCGCCGCGGTGCGGTGTCAACGTCCGGGCGCTGTGGGAGACGCCAGGGCAGACGGTGGAGTTTCGGCACTTCTGTATGAGCCTGGACGCGGCGGTGCTGGCTGACGCCATGAGGTGGTGCGTGTTGTTTCTACAGGCGGCGCTCGACGGAGGGCCAGGGCCGGGTGACCTGCTCTGGGGCGGTGCGCGCTTCCCTATGCAGCCACTCTATGACCATTGGCTGGAGACCAGGTACCGCGCAACGTCGCGGCGGTACCACGATGAGGCCACCATTCGCGCCACGCTGGCGCGGTGGGATGCCGAAGGGACGTTGGATGCGAGTGCTATGCGTGTGTACCGGGAACCGGTTTCGCAGCCCGCTCCTGGCGCACTGTTTTAGGCAGCTGCGGCCGCACTGGGACGTGCGCTCGGCAGGCACACGGTGTGGCACGCCAGACGCCGACGCCCCCAAGTCGTGGCGGGCGTGCGTCGATGGCTGGGCTGAGCCGCACGCCGCCCGCAAGCTCACGCCAGGGGACGTGGCCTGGGCGGACGTGGTGGTGGTGGTGCAACCGTCGCACGAACGTGCGGTGCGCGAGTTACGCCAGGGTGCCAGCGTGGTGCTGGTGAAGCTGGAAGACCCAGCATTTCGCCGGGTGCGTGAGTGGCCTGAGTTGGCACGACATTTCGTGACAGCCGCCACGGGCGCGCTAGAGGAGATTGAACGTGTCGCACAGTAGGCCGCGCATCACCACCTACACCGGGCGCGTGGTCAATCCGCTCGACCTGCGTAGCGAGGACATCGCGATTGCGGACATCGCGCACGCGCTCGCATTGATCAATCGCTTCTGCGGCCACACCAGCGTGCCAATTTCGGTGGCCCAGCACAGCGTTTATGTGAGCCGTCTCTGCAACGGGCATGCGCTACAGGGGTTGCTGCATGATGCGGCGGAAGCCTACATCGGAGACACGACCAAATGGTTGAAGGCCACGCCAGAGATGTCGCCGTATCGCCAGGCCGAGGCGCGGGCGCAGCACGTCATCCTCGCGCGGTTTGGGTGCGCGCCTGAGTTGGCCGACGAAGTTGAGGCCGCCGACCGACTGATGGTCCGGTACGAGTACGAGGCCGGCTACAACGGGCGCGTCATCGATCATCCAGGCTATCCGCCAGTGACCGGTGATGAGCGGCGGCAGGTCGGGTTGTGGTGGCCGTGGCACTGGAGCACGGCGGAGCGGGAGTTTCTCGCGAGGTTCAGGGAGCTGGCGTGTGGTGATTAACGTCAGGGGTACGTCTGGCAGCGGCAAAACAACCGTGGTGCGCGGCGTGTTCAAGGCCGGCACTGCGGAAAAGTTGTTCGCCACCGAAGACGATGGCAGCTTGTTCGGTAAGCAGTCACCGAAGCCGGAGGCATACCGCGTGGACGTCGACGGCGTGGCGCGGCCAGTGTTCGTGATCGGGAGCTATGAGCAGGTGTGCGGTGGGTGCGACAGCATTGGTACGCAGGACGAGGTCTGCGACCGCGTGCGCCGCTATGCGGCGAAGGGGCACGTGCTCTTGGAAGGACTACTGATCAGCCACCTATTTAGCCGGTACGCGGCGTTGGACCGAGAGCTACAGCCGACACGGTATGTCTGGGCGTTCTTGGATACGCCGTTGGAGTTGTGCTTGGCCCGCGTCGAGCAGCGCCGCCTTGAGCGCGGCGTCACGAAGCCACTCAACCCGACGAACACGACGCAGAAGTGGCACGACGCTCACCGGGTGTTCGCGAAGTGTCAGGCCGCCGGCCTGGACGCGCGGTGGGTGGACCATCAGACCGCGACGGCCGACGTGCTGGCGTGGCTGCTGGGTGGGCAGTGACGAACGCAGTGGAGTTCTTCGCGCTGGCGCGTGAGCGAGAGGCGATCCGCCGCCGCCGGTTGACCGGTGCGCCGCCGCCCTGGACGACCCACACGATATTCGCGTGCTGGAAGTTTTGCAATGTGAACCGCGAGCACGACAAGACGACGGCCTGGTTCCGCGAGCACGTGCGGTCAAAACTCACCGGCATCGCTGCGGTGGAAGCGACCTTCATCTTCCGCTGGTTCAACCGGATCGAGACGGGCGAGATCATCAAGGACCTCCTGCTCACCGGGTGGGACACGGCCGAAGCGCGACGTCGCCTCGTCGGTGTCAAGCCATGCTTTACCGGAGCCTATATCATCAAGTCACCGCAGGGCTACTCGAAGCTGGACGGCGTGTTGTGGACGATCGACCGTGCGCGTGAGCAGCTGCCGGCGATGGTGCCAGCCTGGGGCGCGTCGCTGCGTGCGGCGTGGGAGGATCTGCGCACGCTGCAATACATGGGTAACTTCAACTCCTACGAGGTCGTGACAGACCTGCGCTGGACACCGGTGTTGAGCGGCGCGGCGGACATAAATACCTGGGCTGCAGCTGGACCTGGGTGTGCGCGTGGGCTTGGGTGGGTCCACTACGGAGAGCCGGCGCACTTTAACTACAACACGGATTGCGGCCAGCGCGCGCTGTTGGCGCACATGCGCGACCTTCTGGCGCTGAGCCGTGAACCGGCCCACTGGCCAGCGGAGTACGAGCCGTGGGAGATGCGCGAAGTCGAGCACTGGCTGTGCGAGGCCTGGAAGTACGTGCGCTGTCGAGACCACGGACAGCCGCCGCGGAGCCGGTATCGGGGGGTTGTGTGATGCGTAGCGTGTGTGGCCGCGAAATCTATTTCGTGTATGGTTTGGCCGAGCCGACCGCTGCATCGCCACAGGAGGTGCCGGTTCGATACATCGGGTACTCATCCGATCCAGAACGTCGGTACCGAGATCATCTCTATCGCGCACGGAAACCGCCGTCACCGTCGGACACAGATAAGGTTGCATGGCTCAGGTCTTTGGTCGAGCCGCCCAAGTTGATCTTGATAGCGGCAGCAGCCTCCCTGCAAGAGGCTTGGGAGATAGAGCGCGAAGTTATCGCCCAATACCACGAAGCAGGCTGGCCACTCGTCAACATGGCGCCTGGCGGTCAATGCGTCAACCACAGCGAAGCTGTCCGAGAGAGGCTGTCGCGCGCCAACAAGCGGAGATTCGCCGACCCACGCTCGCATGCCGTCTTGAGCAGAGCGCAACGGCGTCGATGGGAGAATAATCCTGCAGCGCGCGAGAAGGCGCGGGCTACTACCATCGCGCAGTTCAAAGACCAAGAAAAGCGAGCCAACCATAGCGCAGGCCAGCGCGCTAGGTGCGCTCGTCCTGATGAAGCAGAGGTGCGTCGGCAGCGCGCCACCGCCCAGTTCGCTGACCCGCAAGCTAGAGCCGTTGCGCGAGAGAAGGCCATCGCACAGTGGGAACGTATCAAGGCCGATCCAGATAAATATGAGCAGGCCCGGGCGCACTTACGACGTGCCGGGCGCCGCCGACGAGAATTGGAGGCTGCGCGTGCATCTCATCAACGCTAGGAACGTCCATCAAGCATTGCCTCAAGCCATCGACCTACTAGCGCGAGTCGGAGTTGAGCGCCGTAGCCGGAATGGGCCTGTGTTAGTCAGCCCAGACCCAGTTGCTACGACGTACGAACGCCCAATAGAGCGCGTCGTGTTTTGGCCGCACCGTGATGCCAATCCAGCGTTCCACGTCTTCGAGAGTCTCTACATGCTCGCGGGCAGGAACGATCTAGCAGGCCTGCAACGCTACATCAAGGACTTTGGACGGTATAGCGACGATGGCGCTACATTAGCAGGAGCCTACGGGTTCCGATGGCGAAGAGCGTTCGGCCGAGACCAACTTGCTCATATTGTGCATGCGCTCCAAAACGACCCGTGCGATCGCCGGCAGGTTCTCCAGATGTGGGACAGCCAGCGCGATCTAGTAACGATCGGCAAGGATGTGTGCTGCAACCTGGTCGCGACATTTCAGATCGGTGTTGATGGGCGGCTCGACATGCTCGTGACACAAAGATCTGGCGACATCATCTGGGGCGTGTACGGCGCCAACGCAGTGCACTTCGCCGTGCTGCAGGAGTATGTGGCGCGGTGTATTGGTTGCGAGCTTGGCACCTTCACGCACGTGACGGCGAATTACCATGCCTACCTGGATACGCTGGCCGCCGTCGCGGATTTGCCAGCGCGGACGCGTGGGCTCTACTCGGTGCCGACGCCACTGGATGACCCGTATCGTGACGATCGCGTGCGCGTGGTACCAATGCCGTCCGGCACGCAGGCGGAATTGGACGCCACGATCCGTGCGCTGCTCAGCGAAGCGGACGAGGGGTACGACTCAGGCTCGGAAGGCCCAGACCGGGATACTGAGCCGTGGGCCTATGCGCAGATGTTGGTGCTGCGGGCACATCATGAGTGGCGCACGAACGCCGCTCCGGAGCGATATACGCGCTCGCTCGCGGTGCTCGACGAGCCCGCCGTCGCCGACGTCGACTGGATTGTTGCGATGCGGCAGTGGCTGGAACGCCGGGAGGCGGTGTGGCACGCCAAGCAGGAGGTCGCATGAGCAGCGAAACAGTGAGCGAAGACCGCGAGGTGGCTGTGCACCTCGACACGCGCTACCGAGCGTTGTTGCCGGCGATTGCTGGAGACGATGTGTCCGTGCTGAGCATTAAAGACGCCGAATATGGCGCGAGCTGGAAGCGCCGCGGTGGCGCTGGCGCGTTTATGATGCTGGCCCGCAAGTGGGACCGATTAGAGGAGGCGGTCCAGCGCGCTAGCTACGACGTATTCGCTGCGGCGCTCTCGGACGGACGGGAGGAGGGGGTGCTCGACGACATCGCAGACCTTCGGCGCTATCTCCTGCTCGTCGAAGCAGAGGTCCGCGTGCGGCAACGCCGCACCTGATGCCAGGATGCGCATTCGGGCCGTGCGACAACAGCAAGGAGAACGGCGGCGCGGGGTGTTACCTGTGTGATGTGATCGCGAAATTGCCGCAGCAAGTGAAGCAGGACACGTTGCGCGAGGACGTGCGACGTGACGGAGGACAACGTGGGAAGCGTAAAACGACGGAGATCAAGGCGCACCGGGTGACCCTGCTCGGCGGCGGCGGGAAGTCGCGCGGCGAGGACCAGCGGCGGTCGGAGGCCGACGAGGCGGACGCTGGCAGCCAGGCGGCGCCGGTCGCACCTGACGATTCTGACATTCCGTTCTGAGGCCGTTAACCGGTTAACTTATGCCGAGCAATGTGAGTAGGGGGGCGGCGTGGAAGGCGCGATCGCGACGCTGGCTGGAGTCGCAGGGATACGTCGTCGTGGACCTGGAGATCGTGCGCAACATGTTCACGCCGAGAGGGATCGTGAGCACGAAGCGCGACCAGCTCGGCGCGGACCTGATGGGCGTGAACGCCGACGGGTACCTCTGGGTGCAGGTCAAGGGGTACTCGGTGAAGCGGCCGAGCCTCGCCGTCGCCAAGCGGATGCTGGCGAGCTATCCCGCGCCGCCGGCCACGCGCAAGGTGATCGTCCTCTGGCGCCTGCGGGCGCGAGAGCCTGAGATAGTTGGCGTGCCATGACGCTGAATGACTTCCTCGGCAAGCTCGCGTACGCGAAGGAGGCCAGCGGCCAGTGGATGGGCCGGTGTCCGGCACATGAGGACAAGACGCCGTCGCTCTCCGTCAAGGAGGGGCAGGACGGCGCGATCCTGCTCAAGTGCCACGCCGGGTGTACGACGGAGGCCGTAGTGGCGGCGCTCGGGCTGGAGCTGGCCGACCTGTTCCCGCCGCGCGAGAAGCCGGAGAAGAAGGAGATCGTCGCGACGTACGACTACCGCGGCCTGGACGGCGAGGTGCGGTATCAGGTCGTCCGATTCGTGCCCAAGACGTTCCGCCAGCGGAAGCCGGACGGCAAGGGCGACTGGGAGTGGTCGGTCAAAGGCGTCGAGCTATGCGTCTACAAGTGGCCGGAACTAAAGGGGCATCCCGCCATCCTGGTGTGTGAGGGCGAGAAGGATACGGAGGCGGCGTGGAAGATCGGCCTGCCTGCGACGTGTAATCCGATGGGTGCTGGCAAGTGGCGCGACGAGTATACGGCGCAGGCGAAGCAGACAGGCGCGCAGCGCGTGGGGATCCTGCCGCATAACGACGCGCCTGGCCGAGAGCATGCCGAGGCCGTCGCACGATCCTGTCATGCGGCGAAGCTCGGGGTGCGGATCGTCAATCTGCCTGGCGTGCCGGAGCACGGCGACCTGAGCGACTACCTCGCCACGCACACGAAAGACGAACTGGTGACGTTGATGCGGAACGCGCCAGCCTGGGCGCCGGAGGCAGAGGGGCCGGACCGCGTCTTCGAGGTGCTCGGCGACTCGCGCTACCGGATGCGCACGCGGTCCACGCACGTCTGCATCGAGATCCACCACCTGCGCCGCGAGTCGCACAATGCCTGGGGCGAGCTGCGCGTTGCGGTCAACGGGTTCTTTCCGAGCGCCAAGCACTTCCGTGACGGGCTGATCCACGTCGGCGACTGGAACCTCAGCGCCGTGCAGTCGCGGCAGACGCGGGCGAAGCTGCTGGCCGAGCGGAGCGGCGACAAGGACGTCGACTGGTACGGGCTGCTGGAGGAGTTCGCCATCGAGACGCTGGCGGCGGAGGCGCAGGGCACGCCGGCCGTGCGGCTGCGCGACGTGCAGGAGCCGGACGAGAGCCGCGTGGCCGAGTGGGACATCGGTGGCTTGCCAATCCTGCCCGACTTGCCAATGGTGTTGTTCGGCGACAGCAGTTCGGGGAAGTCATTGATCGCTTTGTGGATCGCCGGCACGCTGGCGGGGCGCGGGATTCCGGTGTTATACGCAGACTGGGAATTCTCGGCCAGCGAGCAGCGCCGCCGGTTCCGTCGGTTGTTCGAGACGATGCCGTCCGAACTGCACTATGTGCGGTGCGATCGACCACTCATTCGGGACGCCGATCGGTTGGCGCGCATGGTGCAGGACCTCTCCTGCCAGTACGTCATCAGTGACTCGATCGGTTTCGCCTCCGACGGGCCAGCGGAGACGCACGAGGTGGCGATGCGGTACTTCGAGGGCATCAGGCGGCTGCGCGTCGGGAGTATGAGTATTGCGCATATCGCCAAACATGCCGAGGAAGGGCAGTTACCGACGGTCTATGGCTCTACGTTCTTCCGGGCCGGTGCGCGGTCCATCTGGTTCGTCCATCAGGCGCAGACGAACCCGTCGGACAGCATCCGTATCGGGATCTATCATCACAAATCTAATACGGGGCCGAAGTTGCAGCCGCGGGCCTATGTGCTGACGTTCTCGCGCGGCCAGATCCTCGTCGAGTCGACCGACATCTATGGCGTGCCGGATCTCGCGGCGCTCCTGCCGCTGCACGAGCGGCTGCTGGCGCACCTGCGCACCGAAGGCGAGCTGACGGTCAAGCGGGCCGCGGAGGACCTGGCCGTGACGCAGAAGGCCATCTACGCGGCCGTGGCGAAGCATCGGCGCGACTTCGTGAAGTCTGGCGACACGATCAGCGTAGCAGCCTCGGCGCCAGGGTCCGCCACCGGGCATGGCGACACACGAAAGGGCGACGATGGCCTCGACTTCTGAGGACGGAGAAGTGGTCGACCTGCAGGGCTATACGGTGCCACTGGCGGCGCTCACGGTCGCCTGGCACCTGGAGGAGTCCGGCTGCGCGTTGTCCGTGCATCGCGCCGGCACGGACGCGCCGACGCTGCGCGTGCGCGGGGCGGATGGTCGGAAGCCGGACTTGTCGTCGGAGATGCTTGCGAAGATCCGGCGGTGGAAATCGCACCTGATCGTACTGATAGATTGGGTTGAAGCGCGCACTCAGAATACCGCCGTTGGCGAAAGGAAATCTTGACCTTCAACGTCATCGCGATTGAGCGTATACTAAGAATCGGTCCGGGCGAGCGCATATACGCCCACCCGAACCTCACCACGTCACCTCGCGCTGGAGGCGCGGGCAACATGGTTGCTTCAAGTATACGTACTTACAAGTACCGGCTGTTTCCAACGCGGCGTCAAGCCGAGGCGCTGGAGCAACAGCTCGGCGAAGCCTGTCGGCTCTATAACGCTGCCATTCAGGAACGGCGCGATGCGTGGCGCATGAGCCGAACGCGCATCGACTTCTACACGCAGGACAAGCAACTCAAGGAGATTCGCGCTGCCGACGATGATTTGAACGTCAAGGGCC
>Ga0209518_1004961_pt1 | contig 10358 bp, 14 predicted proteins | sample RifGroB1_FD_183993 | JGI IMG/M metagenome (GOLD analysis project Ga0209518, IMG submission 183993) | Groundwater microbial communities from Rifle, Colorado, USA - Groundwater B1 (SPAdes) (version 2) | ecosystem: Environmental > Aquatic > Deep subsurface > Groundwater | place: Rifle, Colorado... | reverse complement strand
GGGACGGTGGGATGTCGAGAAAATCCATGAGGGGATACGCCCCATTTTCGAGGAGGATAACCTCATTCTCCGGGCATTGAAAGACCTGAGGGATGCCGAATTCTGGCTTCTCCAGTCGTTTGCGACCCATCAGCAGAGATTGAAGAGCGCTCCAGCGATTGCGCAGCTATGCGGAAAAATACTCCAGCTCACCGCCAACAAGCCGGCTCCGGGAGCGCAAATCAAGGATCTCTCCATCATCTACCTCATCCACACCCTGGCCAGCATAGAGCAAAAGGAGGAAATTCTGGAGAAGGACCTTGAGCATTGGACCGCGGAGGGGAGGATTGCCGAGCTGGTCAGGGGAAGATATGCGCAGGTGAAAGGGGATATTGAAAAGCTAAAAACGATGTACGCGGAGGAGGCCGGTTGTGTCGGAACAATCCTCAAAAAGGTCAGGGGGCAGCTCATCATGCTTGCGCAGCTGTACAAAATGCTTGGTGGAGGCACATCTGGAGCGGGACCCCCTTCAGGAAAAAGGACACCGTTCCCTGCCGAGGCCAAGCTGTCTTCCATCTGGGTCGAGGCGAGAGACGGCAGGACGTGGAAAGTGGTCAATCAGAAAGTGCCTGCCGGAGGCGGGGCAGGGGTCATCTCCATGGACAAGCCCTGTGACCTCAAGATCTGCGCCAAGCTTGAGAAAGGCGCTCCGCTCCGGGCAGATTGCTACATCAACAACAGGGATCAAAAAAACCCGAATGCCCGGAAAGAGGTGGCGAAAAACGGTGTCGTGAAATTCGCATTCACGCGAAAAGAAAACAGCCAGCTTGGAGAAGGGCGATATGACGTGTCCATTGTTGCTGCGGAAGGCAAGGATCCGTCGTTCAGGCCGTATGCAGTGAATGTTGTCATCAAGGTCGGCAATGCTGCTGCTCCGGGGACTGTCGTTGGTGGTGGTGGAGCGGCAGAGGCTGCTGCGGGAAGCGACGCTCCACCAGCCGCTGCAAGCGAACCAGCCAAACAGCGGCCTTCGCCAGAGATAGTGCTTGCGCCTGCATGGGTTTTTGCGAGGGAGGGTGATAGATGGAAGCGATATGATGGGATAGGAACCGGTGACAAAACGTTCGTCATCTCCTTGCCTGGGCCAGCCGAGATAAAGATCTGCACGGAGATCGTATCAGGAAAACCCACGGAAGCGTGGTGTGGCTTGGAAATATCCAAAGGGGAAGAGGTCAAATGGGAAGAGGTTGCCAAAGGAATGGTGTCTATCCCAGAAAAGACAAAGAATCTGTATTTCGGCCAGAAGGAGATGCCCCTGCTTGCAAGAATAGGAGGGGGAGTGTATATAGCGACCATTTTAGCCAGAGATCAAAGTTCCATCAAGAGGGGTTGGACAAATGTGGAAATCAAGGTTGGAAAAGGTGAAGGGGCGGCTCCTGTCGCCAGCGCGGAGGCTCCACCACCGGTTATCCCTCCTGCCGTGAAAGACCTGCGCGGAAAATTGAATCCGGAACGGTTTGTGTATCTCCCGAAAAGCAGGATTTACGTGGCAATGGATTTCCTGCCGTCCCCGATAGAGGCGAACTGGTATGAGGCGCACAAGGCGGTGCAGGAGAAGGGGGCGCTCATGCTCACGCTTGAGCAGTTCGCGGAATTTTATGAGCTGGTCAAGAGCGGGCAAGCCACCGATGGCAATGGGAAGAGGGTCCCGGCAGACGTATGCAAGGGAATTCTGAGATATCCTAATCATCCGGTTTGGGGGCAAAAAGAATGGATTGATGGCCGCATCACTGAAGGCGACAGCGCCAGCAATTATGCCCTTGAATATGGACATGTACTAAGCGGAGGCAAGCTTATGCCGCAGCATCGCCGTGGTGTGGAAAGGGAAGAATTACGGTCATTCTGCGAACGTTTGGGTTGGACGTTTGCCTGGTTTTTACCGGGTGATGTCCTGGTATTTGGCAGGGGTAAGGACGGGCTTGGATTGAAGTTTGAAGAACCTCAAAATAAATGGCCGCTCCTGGATGTGCGCTTTGCCTTCCCGCCTGAGTTCTTCCCGGACAACGTAGACGGCCAGCCCCGGATTCCGGAAAAACGTGGTTTTTTCAGCAGAGTGTTTTGGGGAGGATAGGATTATGGTTTTACCACTCCCCGACGCTCAACGAAAGCAAAAGGTTTAAATAACTTGATGGGGAAGAAAAGGGCAGGAGGCATGCACATGGGATACTGGACAAAATATTTCTCGACATTGTTCAAGGGAGTCGGCATGATGTCGTTCAAGCAGCGCTGGAACGCCCGCAAGGTGGTCAATGACTTGCGGAAGGCTGACAAGATCCTCTTCAAGAAGCTGCCGGAGGAGATAGAGCATACTCACCAGGTCACCAAAGCGCTGCGTGACGAGGCGCATGCAATGAACAATCTCAGAGGTGCCGCAAATCATGCCTTCAAGCTCATCTATGAGGCGGAAGTGCAGGAGGATGCACTTATTACCTCCATCAATAAACTGCGGAAAGCGCTTTCTGGATTGAGTTTGGGAAATGCAGGGCTCCGTCACGTAGAGGGCCAGCTCATCGAAGGGATGGTTGAAGCGATGAAACGCGCAGATGAGGAGGAGCGCGAAGCGTATAAGGATGTCATGGCTGTCATCATAGAAGCGCAGAAAGGGGACGATGTCCTCAGGCAGGTCATTCGCCAGCGGTTCCAGACATTAAAGAGCCAGACGGCCCTGGCGAAATGGGCCGCGAGATTTGAAGTGAAGACCACGGCAAAGCAGATCAGGACCATCAATGCCATCGCGGCCAAGCTCCCGAGCCTCAAAGGTGGCAGCCTGGCCAAAAAACTGCCTGATTTGCTTACTCAAGCCAAGTATGCCATCCATGACGCATTTCACGAATCCTTCCTCATCCAGAAGAGGGCAATATACTGGATACTGAATGTGCTGTACAACCTTTACCTGTTGCGGGACATGGGCTATCGATACGTCAAGTCGCACTTCATGCCGGAGAAGCCGCAGGCGGAAGAGGTGCGGCACATTGACGAGATCATCGCGCACATCCTCAAGGATTTCCGCACGGTCGCCCAGGGATACCGCATCATCATCAGCCATCTGGAGTCTGGCGAGAAAGAGCTCCAAAAGATTGAGCAGCAGGCGATGGCCAGATAGATTGCCAAAAAGAGGTTGTTAGACAATGATGCAGACCCGGGATTGGGTTTCCGGAATAGTCGGGCTACTCATCTTTCTCCTCGGATTGTTCCCGTTCCTGCACTCGTTCGGCCGCGGCCCGGGCTGGTGGGGATTCTCGCTGCCCGTGGCGCTGCTGGGGTGGGTCGTCGCGATCGGCGGCTTCTACCTCGTCGTCAATTCCTTCATCGAGATCACGAACAGCAACATCGTGGGCTGGGCGAGCCTGATCGTTGCGGCCGTCATCAGCCTCCTGGGCGTGCTCCATGTCCTGGGCAGCATCGGGAAGCTCTCCGGGTTCCTCGCGGTGCAGTGGATCCCCAGCATCATGTTCGACATCACCTTCATGGTGCTCGGGCTGTTCCTGATGATAGCCACTGTGGCGATGGAGCTGTAGGATGAAGCTGACCGTTGCCGTCGAGGACTGCATCATCGGGGCAGTCATGGGCCTGCTCATGGTCGGGCTGAGCGGCAAGTTCTTCTCCCTGAAGCTGCCAGACATCCTGTATGCGCTTGGCTTCGGGCTGTTCCTGGTGTTCATCATCCTCGACCTGATCAACGAGATCGCGAACTTCAGCGGGTCCATGATGATCATCTTCCTGACATTCGCGCACAACATCATCGATGCCGTCCTGACGGTGGCGTTCATATCGAAATTCACCGCATACACCATACCCTACATCACCGACTACGCCGTCCCCTTGCTTTCGACTCCGGAGGGAATGTTCTATGCCGGAGCGTTTCTTGTCGTCGCGAACGCCATCTGGATCTTCACGGCGCCGATGCATGCCTGAGGATAAGTCATGCCCCATCATCGGCGCGCGGAAAGGAAGCAATGTCTATTATTTTCTCGGATGCAACGGCATCGGCTACCGCGTGTATCCGTATGGCGCTAACCCTTCTTTCAGGCGTGATGGGGTACAAACAGGTTGACAGGGACGAACATGCGATGGCGGGAATTCTGTCCCCTAACCGTAAAACGCTGCAGCAATGAGCAGTTTAGAATTCCTCAACCCCAGGCCTACGGCGTCGCAGCCTTGCAGAACGGGAATGGCATGCTGACGTAGCCCTGCGCCCATAAAATGGCGAGGACTGCGCCGATGATCATGGCGATGACGAAGAGGGAGACCGGGTGGGTGACGAATGCTTTCCTGTCCATGGCAATCACTTGCAGAAGGGGAACGGCACGTTGACGATGCCCTTCGCCCACAGCACGACGAGCACAAAGCCCAGGATCAGGCCGATGACGAACAGGCCGACCGGATGGGTGACAATGCCTCTTTTGTCCATATCCCCATCCCCGATACGCTAAATATTTAAATATTTCTGTTTTGGGTTTTCCATCATGGACATCCAGCTCAACGCGAAAATCCAGAATCCGCGCATCATCCTCGGGTTCCCGGGCTTCGGCCTGGTGGGCAGCATCGCGGTGGAGTTCCTGATCGACCATCTCACGACGGAGAAAGTGGGCAGGATGCTCGTCCCGGAGATGCCCGCGATGGTGGCCATCCACCAGAAGAAGGTCATCGACGCCATCTCCCTGTACCATGACAAGCAGGACAACCTGCTGTTCGTGCACGGCATCAATGCCCCCCGCGGCCTGGAGTGGGAAGCCGCGTCCCAGGTGGAGAAGCTCGCCGTCCAGGTGAAGGCGAAGGAGGTCATCTCGCTCGAAGGCGTCGGTTCCGGGGACCCCAAAGGGCAGCCGCAGGCGTATTTCCATGCGACGGACGAGAAGACGGCTTCCCAGCTGGCGGGCATGGGCATAAAGCCGCTGGAGGAAGGCATCATCATCGGGCTGAGCGCGGCATTGCTGTCGACGAGGGATTTGCCCATCACCTGCCTGTTTGCCGAGACCGCGTCCGAGCTGCCGGACAGCAAGGCGGCTGCCGAGATCATCAAGGTGCTGGATCGGTATCTTGGCCTGGAAGTGGATTACAAGCCCCTGTTGGTGCAGGCGCAGAAGTTCGAGCAGAAGCTGAAGGGGCTTCTTTCCCAGAGCCAGAAGGCGCAGGAGATGAGCGAGAAGAAGTGGATGAGCTATGTTGGATGATTTTTTATAGTTAAAATGTGATATTTTGGCTTTTTAGCCTCTATAAAGGTGATATTCATTCTTTATTCTCTGGTGCCTAACTTTTGTACACTCACTTTAGCATTCTTGATATGCCTACCATGGGGATTTCCAAGCGAGTTTCCCATACGAATGCTCATCTTTGCCTTCGGAAGATGGTTTTGGCCTGGTTTTATGGGTCTGTGCTGCGCTGAGTCGCCTCGTTCCTTCAGCCTTTCCTGCAGATGAGGATCTCTTTGCCCTGTGATATCCTCTTTGAATGCTCACTTTTCGTTCTATGATACTTGCATTAGGCTGTTTTTGACCTCATTTTCCTTGCAGAAATGGGGGTTTTGAGCGGCAGGGCTGTTTTGTCCCTCCAGCCGGCCCCAACGCGCCAAAGAAGGCTGACTGCCTGGAGACATTCCGGCAGGGGGTTGCCCTGGCTTCCCGTTTCCACCCTCACTCCGGCTGACTGCTTCCGACACTACCCTAGGTTGAGGGAGTCTTGCCTTTCTCCTCTCCCTCCCCAACAAATGGCATGGTTCCTTCAGTATTGGCCGTTCATGGGTGTTTTTGTTTCATTTTAACTCTCACTTTTCATTCACAAACTTCAATAAAATACTTTAATTTTCTATATAGCAATTATTTTTGAAGGGATTAATGTATAATTTAAAGTATGTTTTGTAATAATTTCTTTGTATAAATATTGTTTTAAAGATTATTATACAAAATAGATTTATTAAAATATTTAAATTAAATATTATTTCTTAAAAAGTGTTTTGTTTTATATTTGTATAACTAATAACTATAATAAAAAATTAAAATATATGATATAAATGCATGATAAAAGCATCATGAAAGGAATAAAAATTTATAAAAATATTCTTTTCAGAATTTATTGCCGGCATGGTCGCAAAGAATTTAAGGGACTGGTTGATTGAGGCGGTAAGCATGAAATGGTTGATGGTCTTGCTGCTCTTGCCTTTGCTCCTGGGATGCGCGGAAACCCCAAAAAAATCGACGATCTCCCTTCAGATAGGTTCTGATGCCTTTTTCACTGCCGATGTTGCGGACACGCCTGCTGAGCGTGCTGAAGGGCTGATGTTCCGCCCTGCCCTTGGCGAGAACGAAGGCATGTGGTTCGTGTTCGATGCCGCGCAGCCGTACCAATTCTGGATGAAGAACACGCTCATTCCATTGGATATGGTTTTCGTGGGCGAGGACATGAGGATTGCCGATATCCTCAAAGCGGATCCTTGCCTTGCGGAGCCGTGCGCGCGGTACACGCCCCGCGCCCCTGCCCGGTATGTGCTGGAGATCAGCCAGAATGCGACTGACCGGCAGGGCATCCGGATCGGGGATGCTGTCCGGGTTGGGTGATTTTTTGGTTTCCGGGACATGCGGGAAAAGCCGCGGCTGGATCTTCATGGGGGAGCCGCGGGCCTTCCGGCAGAAACAGGGCGCCGGACGGCTTTTCCCGACGACAGATGAGGGGGCTGTGTGAGAAGCGCGTGTAACGTAGGCACGTTAAGCGAAGAAGAAAAGAGGAAACGGTGCTTGGGACTATAGAAAACAGACATTAGGCGAACGGTTTTTGCAGAGAGAAAATAGATATTTTTATATAGTTTTGAGGGATTGGAGTTTGATGGAAACGGTGACTATCTCAAAGGCGGAATATCGAAGACTGAAAAAGCTTGAAACGGTAGATCAAGACTTATTGAACCAGCTCGTCAGCAGCCTCAAAGATCTGAAGCACGGCAGATTCAAGCGACTTGCCTAGTCGGCTCAAAAAGTGCACTTTTCCTGCGCCAATATTGTTTGAGGCGACTTTTGGCAAAATCACAGAAAATTATTTAAACATTCAAACGTGAAACATGCCCATGGCAAGCGATACCATAAATATATCAAGGGATGAGTACGAGTTGCTCGTGAAGTGCAGGCATATCGTGCAATCTGAATTCGAGGAGAATTTTTCAGAGAAATTCATAAAAGCCGTCATGAAAAGCGAAGAGGATTATCGAAAAGGCAAGGTTGTCAGGATCAGGAATTCTCAGGAAAGAAGGAAGCTTTTTGATGCGATGTAGGTCGCGATGGCATACAAGGAAGTCCATACGCAGGCATTTCTTGATGATGTGAAAGACGCCAAGAAGGACAAGGTCCTCATTGAGCGCCTGCACAAAAAGATGGACGAGATTCTGGAGAATCCGGAGCATTATCCTCCGAAGCAGTATAATCTGAAAGGCAAGAGGGCAGTTCACGTTGGTTCATTCGTTGTGGTGTTTGAAATCAAGGGATCAGAGGTTGTTTTTCACCGCTTCAAGCACCACGATTTGCGTATTCGTGATTTTGCCAAAAGGGCGTTTAACGTTCAACACGTTAAGCGCAGTTGGATAGAGAAGAAAGGGACTGAAACTATCATCGTAGGACATTATGCGGACTTTTCGTGGCGCGCATTGGCAGGAGCGCGCTCATGGATGCGCCGCGCATTGGCGGCGCCTAGAATTTAAAGCCATTATTATCAAGTAGTGAAGATAGGAATATTTTTAAATAATCATGATTTCCCCTATCCAGGTGGTTGTTATGGCAAAATATGCTCTCAAAGACGTGAAGATTGGTGATCTTATCGTATCAAATGGGTTCCAAGGTGTTGCTTTAGGGGTAAATGCCCCAGCATGGCAAAGTGGAGGCCATTTGGGACTAAATTCTTCAAGAACAGGAGACGATGCTTTGCTTTTCTACAGGAGATTCACTTCTGCTAAATCCGAGCAACCCGGAGATTTTCAGCCTGTTGATGCAGGAATTTGGGAGAGGGGAGCGCAAGCAGATTACTCTCCAAGAGAAACAAATCCAGTCCTATCCAGTCAACTCCTTAAGTATGCCAAAAGAGACATTCAGGCTCCCTTAAGGAGAGAGGAAAGTGGCACTATGCAAGCAAGGCTCACGCCAGACAAAATTCGAGAAGTAGTTGGCGCAATTGATGCTTTACTTCAGTAAGAAGGCACATCAGCCCCCGTTCCGTTGGTTTATGTTCTCAATCAATCCAGCGCAAAAATTGCGTCTAATGGTGATTAGACGAAGTTTTATATAGAGGCTCGTCGAAGAATATGCTCCGATGGCCTGTTTTGCGCGCATGAGCCGGGGCAAATGAGGGAAAGATGCTGGACACCCTTGAAACGGAGCTGAAGATCCGCGGGTTCTCTGGCAAGACCGTGCAGGCGTACCTGTTCCATAACCGCAAGTTCCTGGAATTCTCCAAGAAACAGCCGCAGGACATCCAGACAGCGGACATCAAGCGCTACATGGCCCACCTGCTGGGGGAAAAGAAGCTGAAGCCGGCATCCGTCAACCTCTCCATGAGCGCATTGCGGTTCTTTTACGACGAAATGATGGGAAAAGGGGTGTTTACCACCATCAGGCTGCCGAAAGCCGAAAAAAAGCTGCCTACGGTGCTCACCAAGGACGAGATGAGGGCATTGATAGGCGCGGTGGAAAATCCCAAGCACAGGCTGCTCATCAAGATGATGTACTCCTCCGGCCTGCGGGTGTCGGAATGCATGAACCTGCAGATAGATGACCTTGACCTCAAGGAGCGCTTCGGCCTGGTGAGATCGGGAAAAGGCAGGAAGGACCGCAACATCATCCTCTCGCAGGGCCTCGTGAAGGACCTCCAGGAGTACCTTGGGGGCAGGGAGCTGTCCGGGCATCTCTTTCAGGTGAATGGCCGCCCCCTGGGAGTGAGGCAGGCCCAGCATGTCGTCGTGGCGGCGGCGAAGAAGGCGGGAATCAGGAAGCGGGTGTTCTGCCACGCATTGAGGAGCAGCTTCGCCACGCATCTTCTTGAGGCGGGCACCGATATCCGCGTGATCCAGGAGCTGCTGGGGCATTCCAACCTTGCCACGACGCAGCGCTACACCACCGTCAGCAGGGAGCAGTTGCGCAGGGTGAGGAGCCCGCTGGATGATTTGTGAGTAGGTTACCTGACCCTGTACTGCACCCTAGCGCATGAGTACATTTGTAGGGCCTTATCAAGGCTGCTTTGAGTTCTTTGAGAAGTTCTGTCAAGACACTTCTTTGCATCATCCAGCGTGCCGCCGCCGTTCCACGTCGTTTTGATGCCGTTTTCTATGAGCTGGGGATACTGTACAGCCATCTCTGGCAGATGATATGCCAAATTAACTGAGCCGAACGAGAGTGCGGCTGCCACCGAGGCGGATAACGCTTTTCCCCTCCATGTTGATCGTTGCCGGGAAAGGGAGTCCCGTAATGCACGGGGCAGGGCCTGCGTATAGGAACCCCGCGCATATTCAAGCGCTGCGATTGCGCAGACCGCAGAGAACGCGATTACTCCTTCCCTGGTGGGGACGAGATTTGCATAACTTGAAAGCATGTCCAGCATAGCATTGGTCTTTCCCGAGGGAGGGTTATATGCGCGCAGAACAGTGATGCCGAAGTCCAGCCTTCCGGCATGAAAATTGAAATAGTCAGCGATGCCCAGGTCATTTATCCGGAAATAGGTGCCAATGCCGAGGGGGGTGAGAGGCAATTTGTGGTGCAGTGCCTGCGAAATCCAAGAAGGCCGCTGAAGGGTTTCCTTTGAAGCAGATGCCAGACGGGACAATGGCTTAAAGTGCCGCAACGCATCGGTCATGCCAAAAACCAGCGCGTATTCCGAGAAAGAATGATCATGCCGGCCGGCTGCCATGTTGAAGAGATACCAATTCCTCCCGAAGCGAAAAAAGGCCCCTTCTGCCGCTTCCATCGCTGCCCTCGGGGTGGATTTCCCCTGCCGTCGTGAGGTGCCATAAGCTGAAACGGCTTCAGTAACCACGCCTGCAACCTGGGGAATGATGTGCGCCACGTACGGTTGCGCCGCCCCGAGCAGCCCTTCCAGGGTCGTGCCGCTGTATTGCATGAGTTTTTGATCGACGTAAGGCTTGGCTGCCTGAAATCCGAGTATGTATGCGAGATCAGCGTAATCCCTCACAAGGCGTTTCACTCGGTTGGAGCCGTTGTTCAGTGCCCGTGATGCCTTTCCCTTCATGTGAAATCCCCGAACTGCAGCATGGCAGGATGTATTCTTCTATATAAATGTTACTATTATTAAGTGATTAATGTGATTAATAATTGACCGGCCGGACTACCCTA
>Ga0209518_1004958_pt1 | contig 10361 bp, 9 predicted proteins | sample RifGroB1_FD_183993 | JGI IMG/M metagenome (GOLD analysis project Ga0209518, IMG submission 183993) | Groundwater microbial communities from Rifle, Colorado, USA - Groundwater B1 (SPAdes) (version 2) | ecosystem: Environmental > Aquatic > Deep subsurface > Groundwater | place: Rifle, Colorado... | reverse complement strand
GATGGAGTCCAGGGTTAACCTTGTAAATCTTGGGTACTTGAATGAACTGGACTGGGCTCGGCTGACCTCGGCCTCGGCGACCTTGGCGAATCTCCTGTTGGACATCAATCATCAGTCCAGCCTGCACATAGGGACGTTAAAGACCATGGCCAGGGCGCTGAAGGTGCGGTGGGTTCAGCGTCACGGCACGGAGTTTACTGGCCTGATAATCGTGGACTATCTGCAACGCATGAAAGGTGAGCGGCAACGGAATGACACCCGTGAGAGTGAGGTCGCCAGCATTTCGAACGGGTTGAAGGACATCGCTGTTGAATTGGACTGCCCGGTTCTCGCCCTTTCGCAGTTGAGTCGGGCCATTGAGAGCAGGGACGATCACCGACCGCGGTTGTCGGACTTGCGGGAGTCCGGCGCCCAAGAGCAGGATGCAGACGTAGTGATGTTCATGCACAGGCCGAGCTACTACGACCAGAACGGCAACGACTCCCACGCGGAGTTAATCATCGGCAAGCAACGCAGCGGACCAACGGGTGTAGTCCCGCTGGTCTTTTCCAGGGAATTCATGCGGTTCGACAACGCCTCGGAAGAAGACCTTGCTGATGCTGCGACCACCCCCCGGGCTGAATCGAATCGTGAACCTAACAACAGGGAGGAACACTGGTGGAACAGGTAAAAGAAGCGATTGGATCGCGTCTGTTAGTCACAATCACCCCCAATAACAGAGACGCCTGTGAGTCGATTATAGCCAAGGGTGGCGTTGTTGTTACTGAAGAAAACCATTTCGATCTTTGCAGCAAACTGCCTGAACTTGCTAAATACATTCGGGCCGGCGACACCATCATATTGAGAGTTATAAGAAATGAATAAAACGACGAAGGAACTCCCGAAGACGCTTCGGGAACTCAAGCCTGCCGGCTATAACTCTCGGAAAATCTCCCGGCGTAGTTTCGCAGGCTTGAAGTCCAGCCTTGAAGAGCTTGGAGATATCGCCGGCTTCACGTTCAATCGGCGCACTGGCAACCTTATCGCGGGGCACCAACGCCGGATGGCTCTGATTGAATCCTTTGGCGAAGACGTGCCCATTGTGAACGTGCATCAAGTGAAAGAAGACGAGTGGTTTGGAGAGCTTCACCTGCCGGATGGAACCGTGTTCCCGATCCGAATTGTGGACTGGGACGAACGGAAGGAGAAGATTGCGAATCTGACAGCGAACAACCCCGAGATTCAGGGCGACTTTATCTTGGCGACGACCGAGAAACTGCTGGCGGACCTTGCGACTGAAGGCGCATTGGACTTCGAGTTGGGAGCCTTGCAGAAGTCTATTGAAGCGGACATGGCGCAGGCTCAAAAGGCGTTAACGAAGGATGTGAATGCCAAAGAGCTACCCGTGGAACCCTCCAACGATCCCGGCGCTAACTTCAAATCAATATATGGATATAATCCAGCAGTGTTCTTTCCTTCAACGAATCGCTACGGAATACCGGATTTACGGGAAGATATGCTTTCCGACCGCATCCCGGAAACGACATGGAGCGGACGAACGGAACTTGTGGATCCTGCGAAGCAGTTTTTTCTCTTTGGTTCCATGGGAATCAACAAGTGGCCGAAAGAAGCGGCAGAAGGAACGCTGTGTTTTCACACGGAGGACGACATTTTTGAACGGACATATAACGATGCCGAGGGATTCGCCGATTGGATAAAGGGGTTTGGGTGGAAAGCCGTTGCCGGGCCTGATTTCTCGCATTGGCGGGACTGGCCTATAGCCTTGCAAATTCTGGCGACCTATAAGAACCGTTGGATCTCAAGGTTTTGGCAAGAAGCCGGAATCAAAGTGATGCCCTGCATCAGTTGGTCCCACGAAGGAAGTTACGACTTCGCTTTCTGTGGCATTCCGCATGGTTGCCCTGTTCTTGAATTTCAGTGCAGGAATTCCAAGGCCGATGCGACCAGCCGTAAGTATACGATGCAAGGTATCAGAGAGTGTATGCTTAGGATCGATCCGGGACACATTGTGATTTACGGCGGGCACGAACATAGGCGATGGTTGGAGCCGGCCTTGGAGCAAGTGCGTGGAGACTCTAAGGCGCGGGTGCATTATGTGGCTTCCTGGACGAACCAACGCAATAAGGCGAAAGGATGGTAAATGGGACGGCACAAACTTCAAAAGAACGGGTTTGATTGCGGCGTTGCCGCGGTCGCTATCATCGCCGACTGTTCCTACGGCAAGGTCTTGCGGCGTTGTCCCGTTGACAAAATGCTAAAGCGCGGGTTGAACCTGAAAGAAATAGGATCGCTCCTAAACGGGCTTACCGGGGTCCCGTGGGTTGGGCGGTTCTCGCGGCTGGAGTCGTTGGAATGGTTACACGAAACAATGCGTTGTAGCGTATACTTGGTCCTATTGAAGGTGCCAGGCGAAAAATTTGGCCATTACGTTGCCGTCATTGATGGCGCGGTGTATGATCCGTGGGACGCTAAACCCGTGCCCATGGAACTCTATGGCAAAAGGCACTGGAAACCTTGGCGAGTGTTTGTATCATTGATCCCGTGGTTTTGAATAACTCATTACTTGGAGGTATAGCCATGATTAACGGACGTGGTGGAAGTGGAGGTGATGGAGAGGGCGATGGCGATGGCGATGGCAGAACGACTGGCCGCGGCTTTCAAGGCCCTGGAACTGAAAACAGAATCCGGGCGGCGCGCGGCCGTGGTGCACCGCGGCAGACGGTTCGACCTGGCCGCAGACGTGGCGAGACTGATGCAGCCTTCGCTCGGCGTCGGCAGTAATCTTCCGAAGCTCCTTCGGACGGTGAAAGAAACCCCTCGGTCTGGTATCATGCGCCCGGCCTTGGGGTTTTTTATTGGCCCTCTTTCACCCTCTGACTACACGCCATGAAGCTCTCCGATCTCCACGCCGCTGCCTACAACCCCCGAAGCATCACGCCGGATTCGCTCTCCGGCCTCTCCAAGTCACTGCAAACCTTCGGCGACATTGCTGGCATCGTGATGAACCGGCGCACCGGCAACCTTGTGACTGGCCACCAACGCATCTCGGCGATCCGCCAGCAGTTCGGGGACTTGGAATTCACTGACGGCCAGATTGTGACGCCCACAGGAGAAGCCTTTCCAATTCGTTACGTTGATTGGCCGATTACGAAAGAGAAGGCGGCTAACATCGCAGCGAACAACCCGCGCACCCAAGGAGATTTTACGGTGGAGGCGCAGGCTATCCTGGCTGAACTTGCTGACATCCCGGAGTTTGAGGACCTGATGTTCGACGACCTGGCAGCGGACCTTGCGGCGCAGTTCGACGGTGCCGCGCAGGCTTCTGAACCCGACGAGCCCGCACACGAAGGACAGGACACCCCGGCGCCCACGCTTCCATGGGAAGGTTATCAACCCATCACGCAACCCGGGGACATCGTGCAACTTGGCACTCACCGCCTGATGTGCGGCGATTCGACGAACCAGGAGCACGTGGACGCTCTATTCGCCGGGGACACGTTCAAACTCACGGTGACATCGCCGCCTTACTCAGACCAGCGGGATTACGACACGGACAACACGGAAGGCCTGGGCGACTGGTCAACCCTGCTGCAAGGCGTATGGGACCAACTCATTCGGCACGCCGAACCGAACTCAAGCGCATTGATTAACCTTGGCCTGGTTCACCGTGAAAGGGCGGTCTTTCGGTATTGGGATTCTTTGATAGACCACGCCGAAGCCTCGGGCTGGCCCCTCTTCGGGTGGTACGTGTGGGACCAAGGCTCCGGGATGCCCGGTGATTTTGCCGGGCGGTTGTCGCGCAGCCATGAATGCCTGTTCCATTTCAACCGGGAAGGGTGCCAGATCAACAAGTGGGTTGAAACCAATGGCTCGGCACAGGCCAGAGCACGGAGCGGAATGGGGGCGGCATTCCGCAATCCTGACGGCAGTTTGAGATTTGCTAGCTCACCTGAACTCATTGGCCAGCCGTTCAAGATTCCCGATTCCGTCATCCGCATCTACCGTGATCTCACCCGTGGCATTCACACGAAGCATCACCCCGCGGTCTTCCCGGTCCAATTCCCGGAATTTATCATCAAGACCTGGACGCAACCGGGGGACATCATTTACGAGCCGTTCGCAGGCGCGGGAACTACCGTCATCGCAGCGAACAATTTGAACCGCCAATGCCTTGCCATGGAAATCAGTCCGCGCTACTGTGACGTGGCCATTGCTCGGTTTCTTCTTCACATTGGGACGCACGCCGACCCGCAACTTTTGGAGAAGTACCACGCCATTTGCTCTTCTTGATCTGTACCTGCTTCTGTTGTTCTCTTTGGCTTCTCTTGTTCTGGTTCTTTTCTTATGGCTTTAGTCTTGTTTCATAAAACAAGACCCCTTCTTTCTTTCTTTCGGTTCCTTTCGCGACGAACGGTATCAGATCGTTCGGATACACTTCGCAGATAGTTCGTCGAACTCCTTAAACTCAGAGAACGCTTGTCGAACAGTCTCCGAACGTTCGTCGAACTCAAAAGTAGCATCGGAGGAATAAATGCCGAAACTGACGCTTCAACTTCAACAGGAAATCATCGCCTTTTGCACCCTGGCTCTCGCACGTCTTTGCACCAAAACCGAGATTCACAGGCTCGTCAAAGACCGATACAACCTTGGGCACCGACAAGCGGACAACTACCTGACACGCGCGCGGGGCGTGATGCTCGCCCAGACCGGGAAGCCCATGGCGGAGCACAAGGCCGACGCCTACGAGTATTACAAGGGAATCATCAAGTCCAGCACGATAGGCGACCGTGAGAAGTTGATTGCCCGTGAACGGCTGGACAAGCTTTTGGGTTTGGAGGTCTACAACTTCCATCACAGCGGCGGGGTCGGGGCTGGTGGCCCGATCTTTGACAGGGACCTTGTCGAACAGTTGGACCCGGAAACGCTTGAACTGTTCGCGCGGATAGAGGACCGTCTTGCGTCCAGAATGGCGCCAGCTAAGATCGTCGAGATGATTGGCGAATCCAAGGAGTTAGTTCAGATAGGGGGAACGAATGGCAACGGACACAATGGCCACGCCGGGAACGGAAACGGGCAGCCCCCGGAAACTACCGAGGTTTCTGTTTCCGGGTGAGTTCGCACGCATTGCGTCGAATGGGCGCTGGTCTCGCGCCAGGCATCTTGCCATCATAGACAGGGCGTTGGCGTTGGTTATCACCGGGCACCTGAAGCGGCTCATCATTGAAATTCCGCCCAGGCACGGGAAGAGCACGCTCGTGAGCAAGTTTTTCGCGTGCACGTATCTGGGGTACCACCCGGAGCGGGAGATCATCCTGACCAGCTACAACAACGACAAAGCCGCGGAGTGGGGCGGAGCTTGCCGTAAAATCCTTGATAAGTTCGGCCCGCAGTTGTTTGGTGTCTGGCCCATTGGCCAGGCCAGCGAGAAGTGGAAAACGAACCTCGGGGCGCAGGGTCCTGACTCGTGGGCCATGCGGACCGCTGGCCCAGGCGGTTCAATCACTGGTGGCGGTATGCACCTCGGCATTATCGACGACCCGGTAAAGGACCGGGAGGAAGCCCTTTCCCCGGTGATTCGTGACAACGTGTGGGACTGGTTCACGTCCACGTTCTACACGCGGGAAAACCTGGCGGCTACTTTTCGGGAAGAGGCGGCGATTGTGATCATTTTGACACGATGGCATCGCGATGATCTCGTTGGTCGCATCAAGCGGCAGATGGCGCAAGGCGGGGAACGGTGGGCGGTCGTTACGATGCCAGCCATTGCTGACCCCGGGTGCATGGATGATCCGACATTGATCCGAGAAGGAAACCCCCACGGCTTCAGATATGCGGGCGATCCATTGTGGCCGGAGATGCGGAACTTTGCCGCCCTGGAACGCATCAAGCGACAACTGACCATTGAACATGGGACAATGTGGTGGAACGCACTTTATCAGCAGAATCCTGAGAGCGAAGGGTCTTCAGACTTCAACCCAGGATGGTTCACGCCGGACCTTTGGGTGCCACGATGGCCAGACGAGGCGACCACGGAATGGAGCTTCAAGGTCTTGGCCTTGGACCCCTCACTTGGAATTGACAACGAATCTCGCCCTGGTGACTACTGCGCTTTCGTTCGGTTGGGTGGCGTTGGCGTCGAAGGCCCCGGAACTGGAAAACTCTACGTGAGCGCAAAGATGCGGAACAGTGGTGGGACCGAACACATTGCCTCTGACCTGCGGCAAGAACTTATTGAATTCAAGCCTGACGTCTTCGTGTTGGAAACGAACGGGTTTCAACGGCTGCTGAAGCGGGACGTGATGGAGGCCATGGGCGCGGTGCCTGACTGCGCTTGTAATATCTGCGGGGTGAACAACGACGTGAACAAACGCACTCGGATTCTTCGGCTTGGGGGGAAGTTGGCAGCGAAGATGTTCAACTTTGTCGATGGGCCAGGCACGCGCCTTCTGTGGAACCAACTTCAGGAGCATCCGAACGGCGCCCACGACGACGGACCGGACGCATTGGAGATGGCATACCGCGGGGCAGTTCGCTACTTCAATGCCACGGAACAAGCGGACGATCTTGGTGAACGGTTTCCCGTTGCCATGTTGAACCGCTTGTGACACGAGATACAATCCGCCACGCCAACGCAACCCAAGGAGATTGACCATGGCGAAGAAAAGCGAGCTGAGTGTCCTCCGTGAACAAGTCGAGTTGGCCAAACTGCGAGTAGAGGAACAGAGAGTCAAAGCCGAGGCAAAGGTCCTGGAGTCGGCGACGACCTATTACACGAACTACATCGACCCGCTCGAACGGTTGATTGGACCGGAAGGCAAGCTGTGGCTGCCTTCAGGCCCGGGGGCGCAGGCCGGGCAACTGGGTCCCACGGGCATTGACTTGGACTCGGAACGCCAAGCCGCACGGCGAATCTGCGAAACGAATCCGTTCGCCATCAACGCTATGACGAACTTCGTCAACTTCATCATAGGGGATGGAATTCAATGGCGTGCAGTGGCCAAGAAAGGACTTGACCCGGAATCACCCGACATCAAGCGACTCCAACCTATCGTGCAGGAACGCATCGACGCTTGGATGGAGGATAACGACTGGATTGAACGGGAACGGGAACTGTGCAAGCGTGAGTTCCGCGATGGTGAATGGTTCGTTCGCAAGTTTGGTCCGGTTGTGCGTGGCGTGGAACCAAACCTGGTCTTTCAGCCTGCAAACGACCGTGACGAGAACCACCTGTTGGGCGTTATGACCGCACCGATGGACGTTGAAACGGTACTCGGCTACCTCGTCAACGAAGTGCCGGTTTCCGCCCTAGAGATGTTCCACCGGAAGGCGAACGTAGATCGGAACGTCAAACGTGGAAGCCCCTATGTCTACGGAATGCGGGAAGAACTGGACTTCGCCAAACGGCTGCTGTTCAACGTGGCAACTGTCACGACAATTCAGGCCTCGATTGCCATGATTCGGAAGTTTGACCCGATGGTGAGCAAGGGGCAAGTTGACGACTTTGTTTCACGGTCCAAGCAAAAGACCGTGACGAGCACGGACCAAAACATGACCGTCAGGATGCAGCGGTTTCTGCCTGGTCAGATTCTCAATGAGTCGGCGTCGATGCAGTACGATTTCCCCATGATGAACGTCCAAGCCGCGCAGTTCGAGATTGCCTTGCAGATGATCTTGCGGGCTTGCGCCGCCCGAATGTCCATGCACGAATCTATTTTCTCGGCGTTCGACTCGAAGGGCAGCTTTGCCTCGGCCTTGGTCTCAGAGAGCCCGACCTACAAGAACCTCAAGGCTATCCAGTCCTCCGTGGTGCGCACTGAAGACAAGATCATCACGATGTGCGTGTTGGACGAGGGAATTATCGCTGGGGACCTTCCGGCAAACGTGGTGGAGTTCATTGACATTCAGGGCGAGCCACACGACATCGAGTCCCACGACACGGAGAAGGATGCGCGCCGCGACTCGGGGTTGCAGGCTGATAGGATTCTCTCGCCGCAGACACGATCTCAACGCATGGGACTGGACTACGAACGGGAGCAACAGAACTTCAAGGAACACGACGAGGCCACTGGCGCGGGACAGGAACCGCGGCTGCCGATTGAACCGGACGAAGAAGAAATGATGCGACGGGCCATGATGAAGCGTGGCAAGATGCCAGGGATGCCGGCGGGGGTGTAACCCATGCCCCAAGGCGTCAACAACGCACTGTCAAGCAGACTGGCGGCACTCACTGAGATTCGACAAGTCCAAGTCGTTGGTGTAGCCGACGAAGTAGTTGCCGCGGTCAAGAAGACCGTCGAACGTAACTGGCTTGGGCTGCTGCGCGTTCTCGTTGCGACTGAACGCCCCTACGGTGACCGGCGCCGCAAGACGCTTCACGATTGCATGATGAGCATAGCCATTCTCGAAGCTCGGATTCTCACGACGCTCATGGGCAAGTTCCGGCAGGCCGTGAAGTGGGGCTATGACTCGCAGTTCCAGTGTTTCGTTGAAGCTCTGCCGGAACCCTATTGGTTTGGCGTGATGCGGCGGCCAGTGCAGGAGTCGGTGTCATTCCCCGGCGTCCCCAATAGCTCTCCGGCCGCGGTGATTTACAACCCGCCTTCTCCGGCCGCGGTGAATGCTTGGATCGATAGACTGGCCAGGCCCGGGCACGGTGGCATGAACTGGATCGAAAGCCTCGAACGCCGTTACGCCACGGAACAGGACGCGTTGCGAAACATCATCACGGACGGCATGGCCCGCGGACAAAATCCCCGCATCATAGCGAAGGCAATCCAACCAGTAATTCGTCATACCGCATGGCGTGCGCAGACCATCGCACGCACGGAGACATTGCGGATAGCGAACGCAATGCAGATGGAAAACTATCGGCAGTTCGCCTCGGTCATTGTGGGGTTTCGCCGGACCGAAACGCTGGACGATCGGACCCGCCCGCATCACAGAGTTATTCACGGGACGATTTATTGGGTTGAAGGAGAACCCAACGTGTCCAGGATGCCAGCCCTTCCAGACGAACCGAATTGCCGCGGGACGTACACGCCTGTAATGAGGACGCTTGCTGAAGTCTTGGCTCGGAGTGGTCAGGTGATACCAGACCTTCCCCGGTTCGGGCCTGGCACCGTGGCAAGCAAATATGGACCGATTCCTGACCCGGGGACCTTTGCGCGATGGTTCGACACCAGGGCCAGTCTGGCGGACAGACAGAAGCTCGTTGGGTTCACGCGGTGGAATGCTATGTGGAACAAGCTGCGCGGCGTGCGCAGTCCTACGTTTGCAGATTTTCACGATCAAGAGGGACGGCTAATCCCGTTGCGTGAAATCGAGGAACAGTCGGTCCTACAGATTGAGATTCGACGGGAAGCTATGGACCGGTGGACGCAAAGTTACTCGGCGCAGGTGGCTCTTGAACTTTCGGCGTTCCCACTTCGCCCGCCGCCAGTGCCACCCGAAGATCGGCCTTAAAATGATGCCCCAAACCACGACTACGCCACTTTGACGACCGGTCTCTTACTCCCCGACACCAACGCCCCCAAGGCCATCCGTTCCCTGACTTTGATTTGACAACAAGCCTCACAATCGCTTAAATGCCGCACTACTATCCGTCGTAGTTCGACACCAACCGAGTGTGATAGAGCGGAAAATGGAAATCCAACTGCAAGAGTGGGCGTCTGGAAAACCCGAAGGCGGAATCGACAAGACCGCTTTCGTCCTCAAGGGCGTCAAAGTTCTTGGCTTGCAGTCCAAACACGGATATTCCTACAACGCACTGGGCCTGAAAGCTGCCGTAGGACTCTACGAAGGACTCGCCATCAAGGCCGCGGGACACCCACAACCAGGGCAACCAATGGGCGTCCAATACGCCGATAAACTCGGCTTCTTGCGCAATGCACGATTCGTCGATGGCCAAGGAATTTACGGCGATGTGCATTTGAACCCCCATCAAAAACTTTCTGAGGCCCTCATGTGGGACGCCGAAAACGATCCCAACGGCGTTGGCCTATCCCACGAAGCCGTTGCGACGGGTGGCACAAAGACCCCTGGCGGTGTCATTGAGGGCATCAAATCTGTTCACGCTCTTGCCGTCGTTACGGACCCCGCGACGACGAAAGGGCTTTTTGAATCGGCATCCTCTCTTCAAACCGGAGGCAAGGGAATGGAACTCAAAGACCTTACGCTGGACGAACTGAAAAAGACCCGGCCCGATCTGTTGGAGGCCGGATTCAAGGAACTTCAGACCACGGATCAAGTGGCCAAGCAAATCGAGGCCATGAAAACGGAAAACGCTTCCTTGAAGGCCAAGGTTGGCGAGTTCGAGATCAAAGAAGCTATTCACGCCCGGCGTACCATCGTCGAGAAGAAGA
>Ga0209518_1004953_pt1 | contig 10372 bp, 4 predicted proteins | sample RifGroB1_FD_183993 | JGI IMG/M metagenome (GOLD analysis project Ga0209518, IMG submission 183993) | Groundwater microbial communities from Rifle, Colorado, USA - Groundwater B1 (SPAdes) (version 2) | ecosystem: Environmental > Aquatic > Deep subsurface > Groundwater | place: Rifle, Colorado... | reverse complement strand
TTGCCACTTCCTCCGGCTTATATTCACTTTTGATGATATATTTTACCGCTCCCATTTTAAGGGCGGTTGCGGCATCTGCTTGTCCCGACAAGTTGGTCAAGATGACAACGGGAATCTTTTTTGTCGAATCGTTAGCCTTTAGCTTCTCGAGAACCTGAATACCATTCATCTTGGGCATCATGATGTCAAGAAGGATCAGTGTTGGTTTGCCTGAGCTTGCCTTTTTTAGACCTTCCTCACCGTCCGTTGCCGTTTCGACCTCGTATTTCTCAAACTCAAAAATCTTCTTGTACATCCGTACCATCAAGGAGTCATCTTCGATAATTAATACCTTTGCCATACTAGTTTATTCTAAACACTATTCTTCCTTTTTTGCAATATCCTCTTCGAGAGGCTTCTGGTCAGGATGAAGCCCACTTTCCTTTTGCTCCCCCTCAAATATCTTTTTGGCTTCCTCCGTGTCGGCCAGGGGCAAGGAAAAGGCAAAGCTAGAACCTTTACTAACTTGTGAGCTTTCAATCCACAAATCCCCTCCCATTTTCTTTGCCAGTTCACGAGAAATATAAAGCCCTAAACCGGTTCCTTTGGGTCTCCCGTTTTCTTGACTGGCAATTTGAACAAATTTCTCGAAAAGCTTTTTTTGTTCCTCTGGCGCAATCCCAATCCCTGTATCAGTAATATACGTTTTGATATAATCCCCATCTTGGGCTAGCGAAACAGTTATACTTCCGCCTTTATTTGTAAATTTCAACGAATTGCCAATCAGATTATTCAAAATCTGTCTGACTTTGTCGGCATCCGCCTGAACCAGAGGAGTCTCGGTATCTTTAAATGAAAGGTTGATTCCCTTCTCCTCGGCTACGGGTGCCAGGCTTTTTACAACCTCGCTGGCAAGTTTGCTAAGGTCAAGGGAGGTCAATTCAAACTTGAGCCTGCCGGCTTCAATCCGAGAAACATTAAGCATGTCGGAAACCAACTTAATCAGTCTGTCGCTCCCCTCCCCGATATAGCCGAGCGGTTCTTTCAGGTCTTCGTTCACCGGCCCGTAGACGCCACCCAAAATCATCGAAACAAAACCGGAAATGGCCGTCATGGGGGTTCTTAGCTCATGGGAGGCGACGGATATAAATTCATCTTTCATTCTTTTTACCTCCCTCTCCTGGGTTACGTCCCTAAAGACAATGATTGCACCATTAACTTTCCCGTCTCCCCCTAAAATCGGCGCCGCGCTGTCTCCGACGGGGATTTCGGCCCCACTCTTGGTAATAAGCACGGTACCATTGGCCATCTGTTTGGCCTTGCCGAAAAGCATCGCTTCCTCGATAAAGGTAATATTTTCGGTCTTATCTTTTTCCCTAACAAATTTGGTTATTTCCCGCATCGGCTTGCCAATGGCTTCCAGAGAAGAAAATCCAGTTAACCTTTCGGCGGCGGCATTGAAAAGAGTTATATCAAACCCCCTGTCGATGGCCATCACTCCATCACCAATACTTTCCAAAAACGTTTCCTGTTGGATACGATATCTATCAATGGTTTGCAAAAATCGCAAAAGAAACCAGACAAAAGCAAAGTTGAGAAAGATAATAAAACCAAATACTACCGTTACAACACGTAAGGTCTTTGTTCTCTCCGAAAATGCATTGAGCGTAGGTTGGGTGGCAATCGCTCCCCAACCATAGTCAATAACCGGTTCGTAGGCTGCCAACCGCTCTTCCTGATCCACAGGGTTGAAATTGACCTCAACGCCAGATTGACCTTTCAATACTTTTTGCACGATTTCAACAGATGAAAAGTCAAGAATTTCGCCCTCAGAAGAGGCCTTGAAGTGGCTAGCCACCTGACCTTTTTTATCCACAAAATAGACAAACCCGCCGGTTCCTACATCGGTCTGTTTACTCCAATCGGTTATGGCGTCAATTCTTACCTGCACTACGAGAATAGCCATCGGTTCCTGGTTATTATCCAAGATGGGAACGGCAACTGCGACTACATTGAGCCGTGGCTCGGCCGCTCTTTTGTAAATTTCCGAGACATACGGTTTCCACTCGCGGCTTACCCCCTGATACCAGTCTCTATCTGAAAAATTTTTCCCAACGGCACCAGGCAGATGGGGAGTATCCGCAAGTTCTGTGCCAGATAAGTCCGTTATAAATAATCGCTCGACGTCGGGAAAATCTGTTGGTATAGGCTCTAGAAGTTTGATTGCCTCGGCCAGGTTTCCTTCGGCAATAACTTCCCGAAAACGCACCCTGGTGGCGAAAGACAGCCCCAATGCGGTCAGGTGATCAAAATTTTCCTGCAAGTTATTCGCAGCTAGATAGGCAATAGCTTGTCTGTTGGATAATGTTAGGTTGGTAAGGTCGTTATATGCTTGCCTATACGAAAAAACTGATAAAGCAATTATAGGAAAACAAAGAAGTATGTATGCCGATGCATAAAAAACTCTTCTCCACTTTGATTTGAAAATAGCGGACAGAAATTTATCCATTGATTCTACTCCACCTGTCGGCTAATGTATCTTGAGATAAAATAGGAAGGGATAATCGACAATATCAGAAGGATAACTGTCGAAATAAAGGTTAGTTGGATTGACGTTCCTGCGGTTTGGAGGACGCTAATTTGAGGCTTGCCGATAAAAAGCATGCCAACTACCCTTTCTTCAATATCTTTCAGGGGCAGGTAGCTTGCCAAATAAGGAACCCCTAAAATCGAGACGGAGACACTGGCCCTCTCCCCCTTTTCAAGGACGCTCGATTTAATCTTCTTGTTTTCTTCTTTTATCCCAACCGGTCTCGTCTTTCTGTCCGAGGCGAGAAGGGTCGTGGCCGAAAGGGTATTGCCGCCATAGACGGAAGCCTCAAGGCCGGTGGCGGTTTTAATCCCGTCCACGAAAGCATTATCAACGGTTGTGCCGGCAATGATGGCTCCTCCTCCTCGGCTCTTTAGGGGTGTGGCTGCCCTCAAGGTTATTCCGGGGGCAAGGGCTGCCTCTTTTGAGACCACTGAAGTGCCGGATTCACCCGACAAGGCCGCCTTGACCAGAGAGTCGCCAGCCAGCGAATCCCCGTATTTTTCGCTGTCCTCTCCCCTAGCCAAAACGGTACCACTCGAGTTAACCGCCCAAAGGAAGCTTTGGTCTTTGGAAAGAAGGAAAGTTTCCAAGGCGGAAGAAAGAGCCTTTCTTGAACCTAAAGAGGCTAAAACTTGCGAGTTTTGGGCGACGAGCTGGGCATCGGAAAGGGTCTGGCCCTTTTTTGTCTCGATGGCATAAGAAAGAACCCCCACGTCGGTTTCCAGGCGCCTAAACGTTTCATTTTGAACGTTTCTGACCAAAACGGCGGTAAAAGAAACGGCGGTTAACAAAAATATCAGCAAAATTGAAGTGGTAAAAATCATAAAAAGCTGGGTGAAGAACCTTTTGAGAAGATAGCCGAAAACCCACTTCCCCAAAATGAAGACCGCCAACCCCAAAGTTAGATATCTGGCAAACCACAGGGGGCCAAATGGGGCCACCAGATTATAAAGAGTGACATTGGTCGTATTTCTAAAAATAAAACCCACCGAGATTAGCTCCGAAAGCGCCAAGGCGAAAAACGAAAGGGCAATCGGCTTGAGATGTCTTTCTAGACCCGTGGTCGTTCTTTTCAAATATAAAACCCCGACCCAGGCGGAAAGAACTGGATATAAAAGCGGAAACGCAGAAAACTTAAAGATCGGAGGCAAAAAAGCGGCTTGGGCAAATTTTTCAACGTCGGGACGTTTTTCAATCGGGTCGATGATTAAACTTCGAATAATCAGAAGGTAGCCGCCAATTCTGGTTGCGGTCGAAAGAAAGTCGATCGTTCCCCTGACCAAAAACGGCAGGGGAATTTCAATTAAGGTCGATTCAATTTGAGTTGCCGCCAATAAAAAAGAAAGGGCGAGCAGGAAAAAACCCAGATATCTAATTTGTTCTTTTCTCCCCTTTTTTTCAAGCCAGGCGTCAAAATAAAGCCAGCCGACGGCAAAAAAAACAAGCCCGGCAAAAAGGCTAATCGCAAATCGCGTGTTTTCTAGAAAAAACTGAATCCACATATCTTACCTTGAATTCTCCAATAGCTCTTCCCGGTTTAAGACCCCAAACCTTATCATTTTAATCTTAGCATTTTCATCAAGGAAAAAGTGGGCTGGTAGAAATCTAAGCGCTAGAGGTTCAACCAGCTTACCGTCAGGGTCGGAAAACATCTCGATGGCGTACCTTCCCCTCTTTTTATAAATCTCGACACTCGACTTTGACTCCTGGGGAAAAATAACGGTGGCGGCCAATTCTTCTCCCGGGAGGCTCTCCAGAATTTTGATTTGCTCGGCCGTATCGGGAAGCCAGGTTGATAAGAAACTGACAACCTGGGGTTTGCCGCTAACCAGTTCAACTCCCGTAACTTCCGCTACCTGCGAAAGAGGAAAATCTCTCCCGACCAGGCCCTCCGCCGAAACAAAATCTGTCGGAAGGTCCTTTGTGGGAACAATTTTTATTTCACTTGGAATAAAGGGAATGGACACAGATCCGCGTGACAAATCTGCATTTATCGGGGAAGGCGCTGACAGTTCAAAAATTTGGGTTCGCAATTTGTTGAAAGCCGAGAGCTTCGCCTCAAGGTAGTATCGGCCGGCGGGCAAGAAAAGACTATAATTGCCGTTTTCATTTGTTTTTTGGGGATTTGACTGGCCGTAAGAAACTCCGTCCCAAAGAATAAATTGCCCCAGGGTCGGTTCAAAAACATAAACCGAAACTTCAGCGCCCGAAATTGGTTTTCCCAAGTAAGAAACTTTTCCCGCTTCCTGAACAAAAACTCTTGCAAGAGTTTGAATCGTCTCATTTTTTGCTCCGTCGACAGATTTTGAAGTCAACTCATAAAGGCCGGGGTTATCGAATTTCATTGTCCCTGACCAAAGTCCGCTTTCGGGATTTTTGGTCAAATTAAACTTTTTATCCCCCGCCGAGATCTCGAGAGAAATCGGCCCTCCAATTGCGGAAAGAGTAATTTTTTGTTCCAAACCAGAAACGGTCACCAAAACGCCTTCTTTGGTCGGTGCAAATACCTGGGGACCGGCTGAAAAGATGGTTGTTCCAATTTGCGGTGGCAGTCTGTCAATAACCAGGGTGTAGCTTTTTGACTCCGAAACATTTCCGGCGGTATCTTTTGCCCGGACCAAAAAAGTATAGTTCCCGTCATCCAAAACTCCCAAGGAAAAACTGAAAGTCACTTGTTTTTCTCCTTTACCTTTGACGGACGCGGCTATCCAACTTGCTCCCCCATTCAATGAATACTCAACCAAGGAAACGCCGCTGTCGTCCGAAACACTGCCGGAAATGACTGGAGCTTGAATATAAGGACGAGTGAGATTGGTGCTCAGGCTCAAACTGGGGGCGGTCTTATCGGCGGCTTTCTTGGTTGAGGTCGTGGTGGTGGTCGTCGTTGTCGTGGTCGTAGTCGTCGAAGCGGCTGAAATCACAAAGGTGGTGTCGTTTGTACCAGAACCATTTCCGGCGGTATCGGTAATTGAAATTGCGTAGTGATAGGTGCCGGCCGAAAGAGACGAGAGAGTCACCGAGTGGTTAGTGGTTGAACCGCCAGAAGCGCTTGAACCGTAACTATCAGTTGGACCATAATTAACGACAGACGTGGCCGCTTCATTGGTCGTCCAAGTTAAGGTGGCGGAGTTGCTGGTTGTAGAGACGGTTATCGCACTTGTAAAACTCGCGGCGGTCGTATCAGGAGGAGTATTAGAGATGGCCACAATGGAGTAGCCGCTACAGGTTGTCGCGCCTGACCCATCAGCCGCATCAGAAGCTTCGACCGCCCATGAGGCTTGAGGAGTTTCCGAAGTGGTAGTTACATTGACTGAAAACGAAGAGGAATACCCACTGGTAATGGTGCCGCCAGTAAAAGTAATTGATTGCCCCGAAACACTCGCCGTCCAACCAGAGTTAGAACCACCAGTGATGGTAAAGTTAGAATTCGGGGCAGTAATTTTTACCCAAACTATATTTCCACCAGACGAATCATTATTATCTACTATGAAAGTTAGCGTCCCACTGGAGTTGGGACTAACGTAGTTAGGACCGACGTTCATCGCGCATGACGAAATTATCGCTTGGCTTAAAAGTGGAAAAACTAGAACTAGAAGGAGGATAATCGCCAACAAAGTGCCAGCAATTTTCGATGGAGCGGACATTAAATTAATCTTATCATACAGTTCTCCCAACCTGCTCTCGATTATCATTGCGTGTACAAAGACCTCCTACTCCATAAAACCATTGACTCAAAAACTTTTGATAAATTGGAAAGAAAGCTATACCAAAATCCCCGACTGGAGAAAGACTATTGATTTGATAAAGAAGTTTAATTAAAGTGAAGACAGCCGCAATTCAATGCGGTTTTGGGTGTGCAATACAATGCCGAAAACTACACGCCGCATAGTGAGAGAAAGTGCTTCTGTGGCTTCTGTCGCTGATAAGAATTTACCAGCTAACTATCTAACTATTTGATATGAAAGTATTATTTCAATGGTCATTAAGAAGACCCACCGATTGGCAGGAAGTTGATAGCTCCAGGTGGGCGCGTCTACCAAAAAAGCCCGTGCCGGTCGGCGGGGAGGCTATTAATACCTCGCCCGGTTGGATTACTTATCTCAATGTCCAGGGAGTTAGTTTCGTAGGCTATGACCACTACGCGGTCGAGGATTTGCCAAACGGCGCCTGTAGAGTGACGGTCTGGAGGGATGACCCAGACGATTTAGCCAATGCTTCTCTCGGCGAATTCTACGCTCGAGTCTGGACATTCCGACCGCTGGCGCCCGACCCAAAAATGGGCGGTGCCTGGAATACCCGCCAAAGCCAAGTAGTCTACGCCGGGCCGAAATTAAGGCAATTCTACAGAGATAATCCGACAGAGAACACAGAAGTTAGACCGTGGAGGCAATTCGAACCACCCCCCGCCTCTCTAACCCGCCACGGTGTCTGGATGTCCAACTCGTTAATGGCGGCGCACGAGGCTCGCCTCACAAGACACGGTTGGCGCGAGTGGACCGAGGGTGTTCCGGCCAATCAAATCAGAGGCGGTCGCCTCAGACAACAGCGCGCGCAAGGGCTTTACAACAAACCTTTAGGCACGAGAACGGTCTACGGCCGCGACACCGACCTAGCCAACGGCATCCACGCGGCTTTGGTCGCCGCGAACGAAGACGAGTTTAACGAGACGACCGGGACAGTGGCAACGGAGGCCAGCGGCAACTTGGGTGGAGGCACCAACGGAATACTCTTTGTCTTCACCTCGCTATCCGGCTTCCCGAACGACGCTGCCTGGCCGAACGGCACCTACCGCCACCAGCTGGACTGTACAGCCCAGGCAAGTGGAGATATTTCCTATGGCTTGCGCGCCGCCGGCGCCTCGACCGGGCATTTCGCCCGAGTCGATAGCGGTTTAACAAGCGATCTGGAAACTAAGGCGCAAATCGAAGCACTCTTTACAGGTACCGGCCTCAAGCTGGCCACAACTGGCAGTGTCTCGTGGTCAGCGGGTTCTACGACGGATCGTTTTGAAAGCGTAGTGGCCGGCGTCCGCGCCGACTCTCACGGAAACGGGGCTGTCTCCTTAGACCTCAACGAAACAGACGACTTCGCCGACGGACCGTGGGTAGTGGGTTCTGCAAGTGCTTCCCCGTCAGCTTCCCCATCACCTAGTGCTTCTCCTTCAGCGAGTCCTTCACCCAGTGCATCGCCTTCGGCTTCACCGTCTACAAGCCCATCTGCTTCACCGTCAGCCTCTCCTTCTGCTTCACCTAGTCCTTCCGCAAGTCCTTCTGCTTCGCCAAGTGCATCACCCTCGGCTTCCCCATCACCCAGTGCATCGCCATCAGCATCTCCAAGTGCTTCTCCTTCGGCTTCGCCGTCACCGAGTGCTTCACCGTCTGCCTCACCTTCCGCTTCTCCATCCGCAAGTCCATCTGCTTCTCCCTCGGCAAGTCCTTCACCGAGTGCTTCACCGAGTGCCAGTCCGAGTGCTTCTCCGTCGGCATCTCCATCGCCCAGTGCTTCACCGAGCGCTTCGGAAAGTGCTTCACCATCTGCAAGCCCGTCACCATCCGCTTCTCCGAGCGCTTCGGAAAGTGCTTCACCATCTGCATCACCATCACCTAGTGCCTCACCATCGGCTTCGCCGTCTACTTCTCCTTCTGCCTCACCATCACCCAGCGCTTCTCCATCGGCTTCGGTAAGTGCATCACCTTCAGCCAGCCCGTCGCCATCCGCTTCTCCAAGCGCTTCGGAAAGTGCCTCACCATCGGCTTCTCCTTCTCCATCAGCTTCTCCAAGCGCTTCGGAAAGTGCCTCACCTTCTGCTTCACCCTCACCCAGTGCAAGTCCATCGGTTTCACCCTCGGCTTCTCCATCGGCATCCCCATCACCCAGTGCAAGTCCTTCAGTCTCTCCGTCTGCCTCGGTCAGTGCCTCTCCTAGTGCATCTCCTTCCGCAAGTCCTTCGCCGAGTGCATCTCCAAGCGCATCACCATCGGCTTCACCCTCCGCTTCGCCTTCTCCAAGTGCGTCTCCGTCGGTCTCGGTAAGTGCCTCCCCATCCGCCTCACCGTCTCCCAGTGCTTCGCCGTCAGCTTCGGTAAGTGCGTCACCATCGGCTTCTCCTTCTCCAAGCGCATCTCCCAGCGTTTCACCCTCTGCTTCTCCATCTGTCTCACCCAGTGCTTCACCGTCGGCCTCTCCTAGTCCGTCGGCATCACCCAGTTTAAGTCCATCACGTTCACCAAGTGCCAGTCCGTCACCGTCAGCTTCACCAAGTGCCAGTCCGTCGGTCTCACCTTCTGCTTCCCCAAGTCCGTCTGCCAGTCCATCTGCTTCACCTTCTCCAAGTGCATCTCCAAGCGCTTCGGAAAGCGCATCGCCTTCTGCAAGTCCGTCGCCGAGTGCATCAGTAAGTGCCTCTCCTTCGGCTTCAGAAAGTGCCAGCCCTTCCGCATCTCCCTCTCCCTCAGCCGGGGCATCTGCCTCGGCCTCACCTAGTGCCTCGGAAAGCGCATCTCCATCGGCCTCTCCTTCTCCGTCTGCATCCCCTTCTGCTTCACCTAGTGCCTCCCCGTCCGCTTCGCCTTCCCCAAGCGCGTCACCGAGCGTATCGCCAAGTGCATCCCCTTCCGCTTCACCGTCACCCAGCGCTTCGCCATCGGCTAGTCCTAGTCCTTCAGCTTCTCCTTCAGTTTCTCCTTCGGCATCGCCTAGTGCATCACCTTCACCCAGTGCATCTCCGTCCGCATCTCCCTCGGCTTCACCTTCGGCCAGTCCATCTCCTTCGGCCTCACCGTCTGCGTCTCCATCTGCTTCCCCTAGCGCATCCCCGTCACCTAGCGCTTCTCCAAGTGCATCGCCTTCGGCTAGCGAAAGTGCTTCTCCGTCTCCCAGTGCAAGCCCCAGTGCCTCTCCGTCGGCTTCACCATCGGCAAGTCCTTCACCCAGTGCATCTCCAAGTGCTTCTCCATCCGCCTCGCCTTCAGCTTCACCTTCCCCAAGCGCCTCCCCATCAGTATCTCCATCAGCCTCTCCTTCTGCTTCGCCTAGTCCGTCTGCCTCGCCCAGTACAAGTCCTTCGGCTTCACCGTCAGCGAGTCCTTCGCCTAGCGCTTCGCCGTCGGCTTCTCCAAGCGTAAGTCCATCTGCAAGCCCTTCGGCTCCGGTCGCCACCAGATATTACCTGCCGAGCAGCGGCACACCGCCAATGGCAGCTGCCCCCGCCTTTGACGCAGGTTGGGAAGACACCAGCATAGCAGCAAGGTTGCCAATGCCGACGGTCAAGTCGTCTACGGCAATGACAACCGTCAGTTTTCTGGACAACAATGCGACCAATAGAGATGTCTTGTTCCGACAGTACCAATCGGGACCAATCGCTGCCCAGACGATAACCGCCCAAACAGTCAAGTTTCAAATCCGAGGTGCCCTGACATCTGCAGGAGCTAATATGTTCACCTCGATTGGTATTCGGGTTGTCAGCAATGACGGAAGTACCGTGACGGGAACGATACTGGCGGTCACCAGAGACAACACACTTCTGACCGCGACGCTGACCAACCGCCAATTTACGGCCACCACCTCCGAAGTCACCGCCAATAGCGGCGATAGAATCGTCGTTGAAATTGGCACAGGAGGAACTCCTGGTGGTACCTCTGACCACGATTCTGACTTAAGGGTGGGTGATGTGGCCGCTTCTGATTTGGCAGAGGACGATACAACAACTACCGATAACAACCCGTGGGTAGAGTTTTCGCAATCTATAGAGGCTGGTACAAGCGCTTCAGCCTCACCCAGTGCCAGTCCAAGTATTTCGCC